>Ga0172379_10007770_pt1 | contig 13777 bp, 8 predicted proteins | sample GrowelOW334metaG_FD_119756 | JGI IMG/M metagenome (GOLD analysis project Ga0172379, IMG submission 119756) | Groundwater microbial communities from an aquifer near a municipal landfill in Southern Ontario, Canada - Groundwater well OW334 metaG | ecosystem: Environmental > Aquatic > Deep... | reverse complement strand
CAGGGAGGTGATGAAGGTGTGGATAACTACGGACTTACCAGAACCAGTGGCACCAGCGATTAACATATGTGGCGCCTTGGCGACGTTAGAGAAGTGGCAGATACCGGAGATGCCTCGGCCCAGAGAAACAAAGAGAGGATGAGGCGATTCGGCGAATTCGCGACTGCCAACCAGAGAAGCCAGACCAACGATAGATTTAGTTTTGTTGGGAATCTCTATACCTACTAGTGACTTACCGGGGATGGGCGCTTCGATTCGAAGCGGGTGAGCGGCCAAGGCAAGTGAGAGGTCGTTTTGCAAAGCGACAATGCGTGAGAGTTTGACACCTTCGGCCGGTTTCAAAGCGTAGCGAGTGATAGATGGGCCGATAGAGATTTCGTCCATCTCCACCATGATGCCGAAGTTTTGAAGAGTACGTTTGATGATATTGGCATTAGCCTTGATATCACCGGCACCAGGTTTACCGCTGTCATGCTCCAAGAGATTAAGTGGCGGTGGAGCAAATTCTCCGGCGACGCTTTTCTTGCCGAAATTAGTTAGACGAGAAAAGAGGGAGTCCTCGTCAGATTGAGTGTCAGAAACTTTGATTTGTTTCGGTTCACCTTTCGCCGGAGTCTCTGTTATTTTTTCTTCAGCCACGGTCCCGGCTGCGATTAGAGGATCGATATCCTTGTTCTCCAATTCTTCCACTTCTTCCCCAGCTTTATTTTTTCTAAAGTAGCGCCAAGGAGTAAACCAACTTAATTTGATATTGGTGTCAAACAGGATTAAAAGAGAAATTACAATCAAGGCAATCAGGAGAATTAAACTGTAAGCGCTAAAAAGTTTTTCCAATGGTTCGGCCACGGTCTCACCGATTAATCCGCCGGTGACAGTTTGAGAATTTTTAAAAACAATACTAATGATGCTGAGCAGAGAGATAAAAGAAATCAGAGCGGCGATTAGTCGAGCCAGAACGAAATTTGGCTTGATTGATTGAAAAAAAGAAATGCCAAGAAGAACGAAAACTATTGGTACAGCATAGAAGCCGCTACCAAAGAGCCTACCAAATACCTTATATATAATTTGTCCGACATTGCCGGCGTAGTCCAAGCTAGACAGGACAAAAAAGACGGCAATCGCGAGAGAGACAACAGCAATAATGCCATGCCTAGTCTCATCTCTTAGAGACCCCATAATCGAGCCCCTTTCCTCCATAGTTTTAGCGGGTGGTTTCTTCTTGGTTCGGGCCATAATATTGCTTAAGTATAGCATGGTCGGGCTGGACAAATGAGTTTGTCCTATATATAATAAAGGACAAGTAAATTTATGACCGAAACAGATAAAGGACAAAAGGACAATCTAAAGGAAATGGCTTATATCAAGGCTCAAAAGCTGGCCGGGGCCACTTACCTTATTTCCGACTTTTTAAACGACAGTGATCCTCTTAAGTGGCGCTTGCGCGAGCAATCTCTAATTGTAATGACGTTAATTAACCCAATCAATTTGGAAAAATCTTTAGAGGGCATTAATCGGATGATCAGTTATTTGGATATAGTCCTTGCTTCTAGCCAAGTTTCAACAATGAATCTCTCGATTCTTAAACAAGAATATCAGGCTCTGGGGCAGTTGCTTTTGAAAGAGAAAAGTAAAACAATTTTAGAACAACTACCAGATTCAACTCCTCGTTTGGAACTGGAAAAAGAAAAAGTTGCTCCCATTGAGTCTAAGAGACAAATTGAATCAGAAAATGCCCGACTAGTCATTGTCCCAACCAGCCAAAAGGACAATACTCGTCGCAGTCAAATTCTTAGCTTTATCAAAAATCGAGGTGAATCTTCCATAAAGGACATTTCTAAGGCAGTTCCTCATGTCAGTAGTAAGACCGTTCAACGAGAGTTGTCTGACTTGGTCAAGTCCGGGCTCCTACAGAGAGAGGGAGATAGACGTTGGAGTCGTTATCGACTGACCGCTTAATTGACTTTGGGGTCGAATTCGCCTATAATCTTCAACATTAGTATTGGTTTGCCCTGAGTTAGTCATAGGGCTTATCCACAAGGCATTTGCAGCTTTGTGGCTCCAATACTATAATTATTGAGACGGAGCGATTTTTTTCAGTTTGGTTGGTTCGTTGACAACCAGTGTGCGTCTCATTCCCCATTGTTTATTAACTTTCACTCTAGCTGTTCGGGCGATGTCGAACAGAGTCAGGGCCGCTAGTTTGAGGGGTTAGTAAAATTAGAAATAATGATGCGAAATTTCGGTGACTGTCGAAACTGAAATGGCTGCATCAAGGTTTTTGGTTTCCGTTTTTATTTATTAGTTATTACAAAACATGAATATTAAGAAATTATTTATCGGCTTGGCCGTTGTGGCTGTGGCTCTAGGCGTAGTGGTTTCCGCTAACGCTCAGACTACTCTCACGGCTGATCAGATCATGCAGGCTTTGTTGGCTAACCCAACCTTGCTCGCTCAGTTAAGTGGCTTGTTGAACAACGGGGCTACAACCCCAGCTTCAACTGTCTCTTCTGCTCCAGTGGCTCCTTTGACCATTGGCAGCAAGGGTGCGGAAGTTACGGCTCTTCAGAACTTCTTGATTGGCCAAGGAATTTCTATCCCCGCCGGTGCGACTGGTTACTTCGGTACTCAGACGCAAGCTGCGGTGAAGGCTTTCCAGATTGCCAACAACATCACGCCAACCGCTGGTTACTACGGTAACCTCACGGCCGCTGCTGTTGCTCAGAAGATTGGTGCTGGTGGAACCGTTGGTGGTGGTGGTGCAGCTGGCGACCTTTGCCCGAATGGCAATACTTTGGCTAGCAATTGTGCCACCCCTCCGGCTGGTACTGGTACTGGCACTACTTGTCCTAACGGCAACTTGTTGTCTAACAACTGTGCCCCAGCTGGTAGTACGGTTGGTGGAACCGAAGGTTCCATCGCGACCAAGCTTGGCGCAACCCCACCTCAGACTCAGGCTAATATCCGCAGCACTTCCAACGTTGATGCCTACGGTCTTAGTGTTGAGGCAGTTGGATCAGATATGACGGTTGATCGTGTTGATCTTCAGATGGCCGTTACCCCAACTGGTAGCTCGGCTCAGAACCCAGGAAGTTTCGTCAACAAGGTTAGCTTCTACGATGGCAGTACGCTATTGAAGGAGTGGTCTGTTGGTACGAGTGACTTCCTTAAGGATTCTTCCGATCGTTATCACATGATCTTTACCGGTCTTGGTTTCAAGGTACCAAAGGGTACAATCAAGATTTTGACTGTTAAGTTGAGTGTCAGCTCAATCAATGCGGCTGATGCCAATAGAGTAGTGACGATTCAAGGTTATGCCGGTTCCAGTCAGAACATTCGTGCTGTCGATACCGCTGGCTTCCAGTCTTATGCTGATATGTCCGGTACCGCCAATACGGCTACTTTGACCTTCAAGGCTGCCGGTACGGCCACCTTGACTGTCACCTTGGACAACTCTTTGACTCCTAAGGCTGCTAACCACAAAGTTAGCACTACCAATGGTGTGGAGAAGTTGACTATGATGGGCTTCAGTGCCAAAGCCGAAAGCGGCGATGCTAAACTTACCAAGTTGTACATTGCCTCTAACGCTACGGCTACCGCCGGTTTGCCTAGCACGATTTACTTGACTGATGAGGCAGGTGCAGTTCTCGGTAGCGTTGCCGCAGGAGTTACGGATGGTGCTGAGAAATTGATCTCCGGTTTGAGTATTGTGATTCCACAAGACACAACCAAGAGATTCTTGATCAAGGCTGACTTCCCAACCACGGCTAATGGCCAACAGGCTAGCTCGTCGTTGATGACAAACAGCGTTCAGTGGGAGAAGCCAGACGGTTCTACTGCTAGCACCACGCCTTCAAGCGAGATTGCTGGTACGGACCAATACTTCAACTCTGCTGTTCCTCAGTGGACCTTCGTCAGCGGAACTATCGGTACCCCGACCAAGCCAGCCTTCGCTGGTGGCGCTTCGAGTACCGTCAGTGCCTTCTTGACCTTCAAGGTTAAGGCTGATGGCGGTGCTTTGACCAAGCCGGTAATTGCCGACTTCGGTCTAGGCTTTGCTTCGAGTTCTCAGACGACTTACACGGATGCTCAATTGATTGGTGTTGGCGAGACCGGATTCTCTGGTGTTGTTGACTCCATCACTCCATCTGATGCTTCAGTCGGTGATGGTGGCGAATACACAGTTACAGTTAAGGGTACGCTCTTGGCTGGTACTTCAGCTGGTGTTTCCAACATTGCTTTGACCTCTGCTAACTACAAGTTGGTTGCTACTTCAACCAAGGCCGTAGTTGGTGGCGTCACTGTTACTCAGACTTGGAACACGGCTGACTGGGCTTCCCCGTCTGCCTTCCTCGAACACACGAACTAAGCTACTTGTGTAGGCCAGCAATGGTCTAAGCTTAAACAAAAACACCCCCGTAATGGGGGTGTTTTTGTGTGTCAGGAAAATCCTATGCTACAATTATTCTCATATGGGCGAAGCGACACGTGATTTGATTTGGGTCGTCGGCATCTTTATTGCCGTGGGTTTACTCTGGCTCTTTACCGGTGGCCCGGCTCGTCCGACTGCCAAAGAGAAACCCTTTTTGGACTTGCCATCTCCAGCTTCTTCTCAATCTAATTATTATAATTCTTATTACCAAAACTCATCGAGCTCTTATTCAGGCTGGTCTTCCGGATCTTCCGGAAGCGCTACTCAAACGAAAAAGGTTAGATTATCTTCCGGAAGCGCCTTTTATTCAATCTACCCTAATCAAGAGTATGTTGAAATAACAGCCGATTATAATAATTCGGCCCCGATCAATATCAGTGGTTGGTCTCTCTCCAACAAACCGGCGCCTGAAAATCGTTTTAAAAGAGTGGTAATCCCGCTTGGCAACAAATTATTAGTCGGTTCCGTTAATCAAGTTCCCAGGGACCCGATAATTTTACGACCGGGAGAGAGGGCAATTATCGTTACGGGCAAAATGCCGGCCAGCGTGCCCTATCCCGTTTCAAGCTTCTTGGTTAACAAGTGTTCCGGCTACTTGGAGGATTTGCCAAACTATCAATTTACGCCTTCGTTGTGGAGTAGTTGTCCGGTACCCGGGAAAGAGGTGGATATTAATTCGCTCGATGAGAATTGTTATAGCTACGTCCGAAGCCTAAGTAGTTGCCACACTCCTGAAATTACCACTGACCAAAATAGCAATGAACTGGTTGATGGTCGGACCGGTCTTAGCACTACTTGTCGTTTGTTTGTGAAGGCTCAGTTTAGTTATTCCCGTTGTTTAGAACGCCACCAGAATGATTCTGACTTTTATGACAAAGAGTGGCGAGTTTATCTTAATCAAACCGATGATTTATGGTATCAGAATCGCGACGCGATTAAACTATATGACAGCCAGGGATTATTAGTGGATCAGATTGAATACCAATGATAAGACGATTGGTCCTAGTTTCGTTGGTTTGCCTGCTTTTTCTTGTTGCCCCCGTTATAGCGGCGGAGAAAGTGAATATTAATACGGCGGGAGTGGAGGAGCTTGATACGATTGTGGAAATCGGTCCGGTAATCGCCGGTCGCATCATCGCTTACCGCGAAGCCAATGGTCCTTTTGTCGCTATTGAGGATATAATGAAAGTTAGTGGGATTAAAGAGGCGACTTTTGCCAAAATAAAAGATTTTATTACTATTGGCGAGCCGACTCCTCCCGATCCTCAAATTAATCCAGATAATCAGTTGGCTTTACCAATTACTACTTCCGGAAGTGACTCTACTCACAGTAGTCCGGTTGAGTTATCAAAACTTGACGAGGCAATTGGTCTAACAGTTTCGGCTGGTCGCGATCGTTCGATTGCCACCGGTTCTCGGTTGTTGTTTAAAGCCACCGCTAAGGGCCTAAAAGATGGCGGAACCAACGTCGATTTCTATTGGAACTTTGGTGATGGGCAGGCCGCTCGCGGCCAAGGCCTCTTTCACACTTACCGTTACCCCGGCACTTATAATGTGGTTTTGACTTTAAGCCAGGGCGATAACCAAGCCGTCTCGCGGCTTACTGTCAAAGTGGCTGATCCCAAGGTTGGATTAAAGCCGAAGGTGATGGCCAGCGGAGAGTCGGTAGTAGAAATCAAAAATTTAGCTGAGGAGGAAGTTAACTTGGGAGAGTGGCAATTAATTAATGGCCGAGAAAAATTTATTTTTCCAGCTGACACGATAATTTCTGAGGGGGCAAGTATCAATCTTCCTCTTGTTGGGGCCGCTGATGAGGTTAAGTTGGTTGCTTCGAGCGAACAAGTTTTTGCCCGAACTTATCAGTTTGCCAGCAATCTTAATTGGCATAACTTACGCATCGGATTGAATCGGGTTGTGGCGAAGACTGATTCTAAACCTAATCAATTAGCCAATGTTTCTCTGGTGGAGATGCCGGTGGTTGCTAGCCTAAGTCAGCCCGAGCTCGTCTCCATCGCTACCAGTTCCAGTATTGAGTTACCGGCTAGACAGGGCTGGTGGTCGCAGTTGGTCGGTTTTATTTTTTAATTTAAAATCATGAGTTGCTTTGATAAAACTTTCTGGAGGATGTTTCTCGGCTTTGTGGTGATTATTGTTTTGGGGTTGCTTAGCATTTATCTCTTGGACTTGACGAGGTAGAGTCAATAAGTATACTGGTTCTCATAAGCCGTAGACGACGGGCGTCCATAAGTCCCGTCTAGGTTCGAACTGGCTTTTTGGGCCGTTTTTTTATTAGAAAATCTTAATTCTCGATGGCAATCACTAAAGACAAGAAGGTGTCTATCGTTAAGAATCTGGAAACTAAGTTGGGGACGGTTAACTCCGTCGTCTTCGTCAATTTCCACGGTCTCTCGGTGGCTAACGCTACGGAGCTGCGCAAGAGCTTGCGAGCCCAGGACGTTGACTTAACGGTAGCCAAGAAGACTCTCATCCGCCGGGCTCTCGCTAGTCGCAAGGTGGAAGGGGAGATGCCGGAATTGCCGGGAGAAATTGCTCTCGCTTATGGCGAAGATGCAATTGCTCCGGCTCGCGGGGTCTATGAGTTCGAAAAGAAACTCAAAGATAGCGTCAAGATTGTGGGCGGAATCTTTGAGGGTAAATATGCCGATGCGGCATTGATGCTCTCGATCGCCACTATTCCTGGCCGCGAAGTGTTGTATGGTAAGTTTGTCAATCTGTTGAATTCGCCGATCCAGCGATTCGTCATGGCTTTGGATCAAATTAGTAAAACCAAACAAGCATAATTATTATGGAAAAATTTAAAACTTTAATCGAACAAGTAGAGAAAATGAGTGTTTTGGAGTTGAATGAGCTTGTTAAGGCTCTTGAGGAGCGTTTTGGGGTTTCCGCTCAAGCAGTCGTGATGGCTGGCGGCGCTGGTCCAGCCGCTGAGGCGGCGGAAGAGAAGAGTGCTTTCAATGTTCACTTAACTGACGCCGGGGCCCAGAAGATCCAAGTAATCAAGGCGGTTAAGGAAGTCTTAGGCCTTGGTCTCAAGGAAGCTAAGGATCTCGTTGACGCTGTTCCTTCACTCTTAAAGGAGGCAATGCCTAAGGCTGATGCCGATGCTTTGAAGAAGAAAATCGAAGAGGCCGGTGGCAAAGTGGAGCTTAAATAAGCTCAAAACGTGCTATAATCACCCCTATGGAAATCTTAGGGAAGTTATTCGGTAGTACTAATAAAGTCAAGATTATGCGGCTCTTTCTCTTGAATCCCGAGGCGGTTTTTAGTAGTGCGGAAGTCTCAACCCGGAGCCGAATCAGCTCTTCTACAATCAGTCGGGAATTAAATAGTTTGGCGGCGATTGAGTTTCTTAATAAAAAAACCAAGGATAAGGCCAAGGTTTGGCAGCTTAACCCCGGTTTCCCCTTCATCAATCACTTAAAGGGAATCTTAAAGAACGATTTAGTAGCGAGAAAGAAAGAGCTCCTCCGTCAATTTGCCGGTTGCGGTCGGATTTCGCTCCTCATCATCTCCGGTATCTTCATTGAAGATAACGACAGTCGAGCTGACTTGCTTATTGTGGGCGAAAACTTAAAGAAGAAAGCGATTGAGCGGGTTATTAAGGGTTTAGAAGCGGAGATTGGCAAGGAATTGGCTTATGCTGTCTTGGACACCAGCGATTTTCGTTACCGACTTAACGCCTGCGACAAATTTGTCCGCGATGTCCTCGATTATCCCCATGAGAGGCTTGTGGATAAACTAAACCTTCCTGTTAGCCATTAGAACTGGTATAATTAGACGTGTGTTTTATTAACCATTATTAGAAAATTAATAGCAAATTTTACCTATGTCATTGTCATTAGCAGATAAATGGTCTCAGGCGATCACGGATTCTTTCACTAATCTTTGGACTACCATCCCGCTTTTCCTAGTGAATCTCTTGCTTGCCGTTATTATATTTCTCCTCGGTTGGCTAATCGGTAGCGTTATCGGTCGTTGGGTCAATCAGATAGTTAAAGCCATCAAAGTTGATAAGGCTTTGTCTGAGGTTGGGACTGACGATCTTTTGGCTCGAGGAGGTTTCCGCCTCGATGCCGGCGCCTTTGTGGGCGGTTTGGTCAAATGGTTCATTATCGCTGTTTTTCTCTTGGCCGCCTTTGATGTTTTGGGTTTGAGCCAGGTGACGATCTTCCTCCGAAGCGTCATTGGTGGTTTCTTGCCTAACGTCATTATTGCCGCCCTCATCCTCTTGGTGGCAGCAGTAGTAGCTGAGGCCGTTCAGAAAATCATCGCCGGTTCGGCGATGGCCGCTGGTGTGACCACCGCCAAGTTTTTGGGCGGTTTGGCCAAGTGGGCGATTTGGATCTTTGCCATCATTATGGCTTTGGCCCAAGTCCAAGTTGGTGAAAACGTTTTGCTCATTGTTCTACAAGGATTTATCCAAATGTTGACCCTAGCTGGAGGTTTGGCCTTCGGCCTCGGGGGTAAAGATGCTGCCGCGCGATATATCGAGAAAGTTCGCGAGGAGATTGGTTCTCGTCACTAAGGCGCGAACTCTCGATAATACCCCAAATAATTCGTTTCCAAACCCCACCTGCCTAGCGGCAGGTGGGGTTTTGTGTTAGGGTGAGGAGATGAAAAAGATCACTTTTGGCTTAGTCGGTTTGGCCCTGATTCTTGGCGCTTTAGCGGCCCCAGTTTCCGCTTCGACTCAAACTCTTAGCTTTACCCCGGTTCAAGTGGCTCGACTACAACAATTGGTAACTCTGTGGCTGCAACTGCGACAGATGTCTATCAGAAGCTTGGCGCGCCAAAATCCACCAGCCAGCCTGATGGCTACCAGTTCCATTCCTCGCAACAACACGGCCTCCATCTTGTTATTCTCTCGGTAAAATCAGTTTTCTTGACTGGGGATAACCTTTCCTATAGAATACCCCTTATCAGATATGTTGAACAAAAACCAACCAAAAAGGCGGATTAGATAGCCCGGTTTTTAGGCTCTATCTAAGCCGCCCCACCGGGCGGTTTTTTGACAGAAAGACTGACACATTGACAACAAAATTCCCGTCACAAGGCTGACTTTTTAACAAAAAGGGTCTTTTAGGCTTTGGAGGCGGGCAGGTAAAAAAGTAAGCAAGTCCCACCCAGCGTGGTGGGCAAATAATGGTTTTTAGATTTCCTAATAGGAAATTTAAGAGCATATGGTGGATGCCTTGACTCTAAGAGGCGATGAAGGACGCGGCGTGGCGGCGATACGCTCCGGGGAGGTGCCTAGCAACCTTTGATCCGGAGATCTCCGAATGGGGAAACCCCTCAAGTGAAGAGCTTGAGACCTATAACGACAGTTATAGGAGTACACTCGGGGAAGTGAAACATCTCAGTACCCGGAGGAATATAGACTAATAAGCATTCCCTAAGTAGCGGCGAGCGAAAAGGGAGGAGCCCAAACCTGTTGCTTCGCAAGAAGTGATGGGGGTTGTAAGGTAACAGCGTAATGAAAATTGGAAGAGTTACAAAGTAAGTTGTTAGCAGAATCGGCTGGGAAGCCGAACCATAGTGGGTAATAGTCCCGTAAGCGAAAACAACTTATCTCTTCTGCTGTTATTCTTGAGTACCTCAGAACACGAATGGTTTGAGGGAATCTGCCGGAACTAACCGGTAAGGCTAAATACTCTTAGAGATCGATAGTGAACTAGTACCGTGAGGGAAAGGTGAAAAGCAGCCCGGTGAGGGCTTTGAAATAGACCTGAAACCATATGCTTACAAGGAGTGGGAGCCTCGCAAGGGGTGACCGCGTGCCTATTGAAGAATGAGCCAACGAGTTGATGTATATTGCTCACTAAGCCCTTATGGGGTGGAGTGATAGGGAAACCGAGTGTGAATAGCGCGAAATATAAGTAGTATCCATCAGACCCGAAGCCAGGTGAGCTTGCCATGAGCAGGATGAACCCCGCAGAAATGCGGGGGAAGGTCCGAACCGGTTGATCGTACAACGTCATCGGATGACTTGTGGTAAGGAGTGAAAAGCTAATCGAACCTGGTAATAGCTGGTTCTCTCCGAAATATCTTTTGGGATAGCGTCTGGATTACCCGTCGGGGGTAGAGCACTGGAAGAGTTGAATAGGGCGAAAGCTCGTCAACTCTATCAAACTCCGAATACCGACGGCCACTTCCAGGCAGTTAGACTGTGGGGGCTAAGCTCCATTGGTCAAAAGGGAAACAGCCCTTGATCTCAAGTTAAGGTCCCTAAATCTATGTTCAGTACACTTAAGGAGGTGAAATTTCTCTGACAATGAGGAGGTTGGCTTAGAAGCAGCCATCCTTTAAAGAAAGCGTAATAGCTCACTCATCAAGAGATTTTGCACCGCAGATGATCGGGGTTAAACATAGTACCGAAGCTGAGGATTTCTTTCGTCTTCGGACGAAAGGAGTGGTAGGAGAGTGTTCTTGGCCGCTGTGAAGTTCCCGCGTAAGCGTTGGGATGGAGCGCCAGGAAGTAAGAATGTTGGCACAAGTAACCGCAATCCCGGTTAGAACCCGGGACGCCGAAAGACTAAGGTTTCCTTGGCAATGGTGATCAGCCAAGGGTTAGTCGGTCCTAAGGTGATGGCGAAAGCCGCAACCGATGGATACATGGTTAATATTCCATGACTTCTTTTAAGTGCGATGGGGTGACGGAGGGTAGTATGCGACGCATACGATTGGATGCGTGTTCGTAATCTAAGGACGATTTCCAGGCAAATCCGGAAGTCTATCTTCAATGATGAGTCCAAGGGTCGCGGAAACTTTTAGCTTCGGCTAAGAGGATGTCGCAAAGCACCCTTCCGAGAAAAGCCTCTAAGCATAACTTAAGAGAAACCGTACCGGAAACCGACACAGGTAGTCAGGTCGAGTAGACCAAGGCGAACGAGTGATTGATCCTCAAGGAACTCGGCAAAAAAGCAGCCGTAACTTCGGAATAAGGCTTGCCCTTTTGAATAAAAGGGGCCGCAGCAAAAGTATCTCTGGCAACTGTTTACCAAAAACACAGCTCCCTGCGAACTCGTAAGAGGAAGTATAGGGGGTGACGCCTGACCAATGCCCAAAGGTTAAATATCGGTGGTTGTTCAGGGCCTTCGGGTCCTGAACAGCTGGCTGATATAAGCCCGGGTGAATGTCGGCGATAACTATAATCGTCCTAAGGTAGCGAAGTTCCTTGTCGGGTAAGTTCCGACGCGCACGAATGGCGTAATGACTGGAGAACTGTCTCGAGGATTAGCTCGGTGAAAATACAATTCCGGTGAAGATGCCGGATACCTGCAGATAGACGAAAAGACCCCAGAAGCTTTACTACAACTTGGTATTGAGCGTACGTTTCTTTTGCGTAGCATAGGTGGGAGAGGTTTGATGGTCATGATTTCGGTTGTGATCTACTCGTCAGTGAAATACCACTCTAAAGTGGGGTACGTTCTAACCCGATCGGGAAAAACGATCAGAGACAGTGCCTGGTGGGTAGTTTAAGTGGGGCGCTTTCCTCCTAAAAAGTAACGGAGGAGCCTATTAAGGTCAGCTAGGCGCGAATGGAAACCGTGCTGATAGTGCATTGGCATAAGCTGGCTTAACTGCAAGACGTGCATGTCGAGCAGGTGCGAAAGCAGAGCAAAGTGAACCGACGGTCCGCATTAGATGTGGCCGGAGATTAACGGATAGAAGCTACTCTGGGGATAACAGGCTAGTTCCGCCAAAGAGTCCATATCGACGGCGGAGTTCGGCACCTCGATGTCGGCTCAACTTATCCTGGGGGTGGAGAAGCTCCCAAGGGTTTGGCTGTTCGCCAATTAAAAAGTTACGTGAGCTGGGTTCAAACCGTCGTGAGACAGGTTGGTCTCCTATCTACTGCAGGCGTTGATGTTTGAGGAGAGTTGTTTCTAGTACGAGAGGACCGAAATGAACCGATCTCTGGTCTGGGAGCTGTCCTGCCAAGGGCAATGCTCCGTAGCTATGTCGGGAACGGATAATCGCTGAAAGCATCTAAGCGAGAAGCCAACTCCAAGATTAAACATCGTTTGAGGCCCGTAAGAGATGATTACGTTGATAGGCGTTAGGTGTAAGCACAGCAATGTGTTCAGCCGAGACGTACTAATTAGCCGATTCCTATTGGGAAACCTGAAAATCATTAAATTACTTTTTTAGCTTCTGAAATTTTGAGTGTTTTGTTCTGGTGGTTTGACGCGGTGGTCACACCTCTTACCATTCCGAACAGAGCAGTTAAGCACCGTTGTAGCGATGGTACTCGAAAGGGGAGAGTAGCTATCCGCCAGAACAAAGTACTCAAAAACAAAACCGCCTTAATGTCCAGGGCGGTTTTGTGCTATAATAGGGGTTATGAAAAAGTATATATTTGTGTCCTTATTATTAGCCGTTTTATTGGTGATTCCAGTTGTGGCCCAAACCATAACCTTAGAACAAATTATCCAAGCACTCCAGGCTAACCCAACCTTGTTGATGCAGGTTCAACAAGCGATTCAGAAATTAACCATCCAGCCGCAACCTCAACCTGGTTGTTATGAGTTCAAACGTAACTTCTACGAGACGGAAAAATCTGATGATGCTACCCAAGTTAAAGAAATTTTAAGTGAAGAAAGCGTTTCCGATGTCAAATCTTTCCAAGTTAAATACAGTATTCCTAATACTGGTTTAGTTGGCCCATTAACTCGCGCGAAGTTAAACGAGCTTTCTTCTGCCCGTTGCAAACCGTTTATTACACCGATGTCCTTACAGACGGCCCAGGTTGGGAAATATTTTAATCAACAACTAGTCGTTCATGGATTAGGTGGAGGTAACATCAGTTGGCGGTTAGCGGATGGCCAATCGTTGCCGGGATTAAATCTAACCCAAGCAACGATTGCACTCTGTGAACTTACTTCGACTAGTCCGGGTGCTCCTTGTGTCTCTAGACAAAATAATATTGTGAACATAAGCGGCACTCCTACTGCCGTCGGGGCTTACACCTTCACCGTTCAAGCTTCTAATGGTACGCAAACTGCTCAAAGAACTTACACTTTAATGGTTAAAGGTACGTATGACGTTGGTGCGCCGGTCATCTCCGGCGTTTCCGGTCCGGCCACGCTAAATGTCGGCCAACAGGGGACTTGGACGATTCAAGCCAGTGACCCAAATAATAGAACCTTAAGTTACCGAGTGGAGTGGGGTGATGAGCCGGTTTTTACTAATACTGGTGCCACTCCTCCAACCGAAGTTAGATATCAACAGACCGCCACTTTTACCCACGTCTATAACCAAGCCGGAACTTTCCAGCCAACCTTCGTCGTCTCCAGTACTGGCGGTATTGCCCGGTCTAGTCTCAGT
>Ga0172379_10007769_pt1 | contig 13777 bp, 20 predicted proteins | sample GrowelOW334metaG_FD_119756 | JGI IMG/M metagenome (GOLD analysis project Ga0172379, IMG submission 119756) | Groundwater microbial communities from an aquifer near a municipal landfill in Southern Ontario, Canada - Groundwater well OW334 metaG | ecosystem: Environmental > Aquatic > Deep... | reverse complement strand
GCGATCTCTATTCATCCTCCTATTTCTTTGTGTGCTCAAAGAAATAGGAGAAAGAAAGAGCAGCCTATGGAAATTTTCTGATTTTTCTATACTCAGGTAGTACGGTGGACCCTCTCTAATCCCGGTGCTTGTAACGGGACAGAGTCTCCACACGGTATACCTATCGTAAAGAAAAATCACAGAAAATTTCCAAAGGCATAAGAATATCATCTTCATACTAAATACTAAATACTAAATACAAAATACCTGCCTACCGGCAGGCAGGCTTAATACGTAATTCTTAATTCTTAATTCTTAATTCCCCCCCCCATTCTTCGTTAGACCATTGTGAAATTGCAGTGTTTTGACTCACTCTATCATTCCATGGTACGATGCGGGCAGTTTTGGGCTCTTTGACAAGATATAAATGAAAGGTCCGCATCGTGAGGGGAACTTTTAATGGTTGTCTTCAGGATGCGGATCTGTCAAAGGAGAATAGACATGAGACAAACTGATAATGATAGTCAGGTTGATTCAAGACCTGTGTCGAAGTTTGTTGAACGGTTACTATGGATCGCCTACATTCCTGTAGGTATTACCAAGTACGTCATTCAACTCTTCGCCGAGGAGCTCGAGAAGGGTTTCAGTGATGAAGCCGCAAGTGACGAAGATAAACGAACAAGCGTATTGATGCTCACATCGCTATGCGTGCTTGGTCTTGGGTTTATAACCGGGGTTTCACAGCCCCTTAAGATTTTGTGGGTGTCAGGCACATGGCCATGGGTCATAGCAATAGCTTTGTGGGTGTTCGGCGCGATCAAGGACACCTATTCAAATACCCGACAGGGGGAAGAACTCAACTGGTGGATTATTGTTTTGGGGGTACTCTGGGGTTTTGCCTTCGGACTCATCTTCCGGCATCTGCTGTTGACTCTCTTCGGCATCGCCTGATCGGTTTTGGACAGTCAAAAAGTATAAAAATCAAATGACAGATTCGCAAAAAACGTCAACATTTCGTTTCCCGCAAGGGGACTGAAGACTACCGTAGGCTGTGGCCGGTGCGTTGCAGTTGTGCAGGTGGGTATCAGAGAAGTGTTTGGCGTTTTTTTATTACATCGGTTTCTAAAGCCGATACCAGTTGAAATATATTTCATTCGGTATTATAATATAGACTCTCATTTATATATCTATGACAACTGCATTGTTAGAACGCTGGAATCCAAATCCGAATCGAGTTCCAATAAACACGTCTCATCAGGGAGCTTGGGAACCGTGGGGGACAGTTGACAGTAAGTCTAAGCTGGTAAATGGAGTTGCGGTTAAATCGACATGGGAGGCTAAGATATATCCGCACGAAGCTCATCCGGGGAGTATTGGCAAGAGACATTATGTTATTAGAATGGAACATGAACCTGATAATGACGGAGATGTGATATTATTTGTGAGAAGGTTTTCTTCGGAAAATAGCGCTGGTGAGCAGGTATTAAAAATGACATCAAAACCCGGTAGTCAGACAACTCATTTATCTCCGATAGCAGGTGTGACTTTTCGGTTGACGCATCATGGTGCGGATAGACGTTAAACACTGATAAATTTCCCTATTTTTGGACTAATTGCCCCTACTTTTGGTATACTACCCCTAATTAGACGTTTTTTGTGCTGAAACTATGAGCAGACGAGTGGAAGCATTAGCACCTAGACCCGAGCAGCCATTGGCTGTACCTGAGCCGCGGGCAATCGAGGTTCGTCCGGTGTCCCATCCGATGATGGTCGTGTTTGAAAGAAGCGGAAAAAGCGGAAAACAGCTTCCCGCAACTTCCGAAAGAATTGCGCGAGGAGAAGCGGAAAAACCAAGAAGACATACTAAGAAGAAAGTTCCTTCTAATAACCAGCCACGTAACCCAAATCAGCCGCGTTTATTTTAATTAAATATGTCACGGGAAGCTTTATCACATCTATCAGTTGCAGTAGGTATCCGTTTTCATGAGATGGTCGTGGAGGGGACTCCGGACCAGCAGGCTTTTGCACGAAATCATAACGCGAGGAATCGTCGGATAGAAGAATTAACGGGAATCGTAACTCGTGGAATAGGAGGAAGAGGCGAAAGAGGTAAAAAGTGGGAAGATGCCAGATCAAATTTAGGTAAGCTGTTGAAAGAAGAAAATAAAGATCATGAAACCTTAGAAAAAGCTAAGGGTGTCCCGGCTTCGCCGTTTAAACTTCACCTGCCAGCTCGAAAAGAACCAAGAGCGACAAAGCCTCCTAACCTATCTTTCAGTCAATTATTTCGCGTCGGAGCCAAGTGTGTGCGGCCTTCTGCTACATCCAAATCTCACCGCAGATGAATTAAAAAAGTGACATACAGGAAAGGGAGTAGAAGGAAAAGAAAGATTCGCAGGAAATCCGCCAACGGGAAGATCCGCAACATTCTTCTTTTTCAGTCCTTGCCTGTATGTCGTGTGCTGACTTAACATCGGGGTTTCGCCAAGTGATTTATACTATTGTTGTTCTTCCTGCTTTTGACGCGCTTTCTTCTTCCGCCAGGTGGAATATAGGATGGCGAGCACGACAATCACTATACCGGCGTCATCCAATTGGCCGAGAAGCGGAAGGATATCTGGGATGATATCTACCGGAATCGCAACGTAACCGAACGCCGTGAGAATCGATAGAATTCTTCCTAAACGTTCTCCATTTGTGTAATTGTTATTCATAGCCTGTTTTCCTCCCGATAAAATATTGGCCTATAAGGATTATCGTTGTGAATATGATACCGATGATAAGGAACATTTCGCTTCCCGTGTAGCTGGAATCGCTCTTCATAACGGCGAAATATAGATGAATTCCCAGCGTAACAATCAGAAGTCCCAGGCGTAGTAACAATCCCTGTATTAGGTTTCTGGTCCCTGTATACAAAATGTTCAGAATCATGGTTTCTATGTCCGTCTTGATTTGGAACATTTCTTTACGGATGCCTACGATTGCGAGTGTTCCGATTGCTAGACCGAGGAGTAGAAACACCGTAATCATATCATTCCCCTGATTAAGTGCAATTACGGCAATGCCAACGTTAAATAACGTTATTAGAAAGACAGTAAAGTCGAGTGTAAGTTTAACCTTTACCATCTTCAGCCATAGATGGATTTCTAAGACACTCATGTCATTCATGACTTCCTCCGGATCAAAATACGATCAAAAATGGTATCTTATCTGACACTGCAAAAAACTGTCTATCTGGTTTCCTCCCAAAAACCTTAATTGATGAAGACACTATTCTTCTTTGGGTTTCTGCGTGGCTGCGGTCAACGTTAGTGTCGTCCACAAGAGTATAAGAATAGGTCCTCCTATACAGAAGAGAAGCATGACTAAGTAAGACGGTATGACGCTTACCATCGCATCGCCCGTGAGATACCATAGGCTGACTCCGCTGTAGATGAACAGGCCGAGGACAGATATATACTCGCCAATCCACCAAAGCAGACTTAAGTCGAATTGTTTCAAAACCTCGACCAGAACATCAATTTCTTTCTTCGTTTCAAGCCGAATTTTCCTGCAGATTTGTATGAAGCTCAGCAGAAAAATTGCAGCATTACTCAGAAGTACCATCATGATTAGATAATAGGTTGGATCCAGTTTTTCCAATATAAACCAGATGTTCAAACCCGATACAATCATCATGAGTGCGACCAGAGTTGTTTTGATGGTGTGCAATCCTCTGAAGAGTAGATCTTTTGATACATCCAAAATTTTCGACATGGCCTTACCCCTTGTTAATGAGCGCAAAAATCTGAGCCTTTGATTACGTCCAAAAAGGCCTATAGAATATATCACCCGAAGGGGGGAGAGTCAAACTTTGGGGAGATTAAGTAGGTATCACGTATTACGTATCAAGAATATTGTATTTAGTATTTTGTATATTGTATTTGGTATGAAGAGATTATTAATTGTAGAGATGCTTCGTCGTAAGACTTCTCGCAATGACAAGAATAATCTGTTTAACACGCTTATGGAGCGGTTCTGGATGACACAATAAAATTAATTTAATATTTGGACATAGATTTTTTTGACAATTATAAAATTTGATCCATATTGTTATTCTTCTAATGCCATTGATATATTTTTTGATCTACTAAAAGACCTATTGATACTAAACGTTCTAAAAAGGTACTTTACAAGCATCTTATGTATGGTATGATGTATACGATTTTATTAAAAAAATATTTTTTTGGAGGAATGGTCTATGGGATTTGGAGATGAATGGCCAGACCTTCTCACTGTCCGAGAAGTCGCAAAAATATTAAGAGTTTCCCCTCTAACCATCAAACGTTGGGGTAAACGAGGAAAGCTTCCTGCAATTAGAATCAACTCCCGCGGTGATAGAAGATACAAAAAAGAAGCCGTCCTGTGGCTTCTCGGTTTACAACAAAAAGGTGAAGTACTTTAATCACTGTATTTAGTCATTGTTGCACCAGCTTATTGGTTTATTAACCGATCTTTTTTCTCGTACTCCGTGCTGTAAGAACTAGAATCAAAACTACGTTCCAATGTTTTTTTTACTCTCTATTCATCTTATTAGTTCTCTCTTTCTTTGCTTATAAGTTCTCCTATTTCTTTGTGTGCTCAAAGAAATAGGAGAAAGAAAGAGGAGCCACTGGAAATTTTCTGATTTTTCTATACTCAGGTAATTCGGTTGACTCTCTCTCTAATTCCGGTGCTCGTAACGGGACAGAGTCTCCATACGGTATACCTATCGTAAAGAAAAATCACAGAAAATTTCCAAAGGCATAAAGAACACAATCTTCATACAAAATACTATATACAAAATATTAAATACATTGAAAGTCTTTGACGACGGAAGAGAAAACAGGGGGAAAATTATTGAGGTTCCCAAAGGGAAAAAGACCATTAAAATATAAGAGTTTGAGACACATTAAGCGGGAGACTCGGAAGGAAAAGAAGGCAGTAGGGAATAGGAATTAGAGTTTTTTTAGGATCTAATACCGATTGCCTTTTCTGCCTTCTTCTCTTTTATCTTTAGTCTTACTTTAGTTCTACTTTCGCTCCTGCGGCTGTCAGTTTGGCTTTCGCTTCCTCTGCCGTCTTTTTGTTGACGCCGGTTAAGACGTCTTTCGGAGCGCTCTCTACGAGCGTTTTGGCTTCCTGGAGTCCGAGTGTCGGTACCAGTTCGCGGACCGCTTTGATAACTCCGATCCGGTTTGCGCCGGTGCTCGCGAGTACGACGTTGAATGTCGTTTGTTCCGGTGCCGCTTCACCTGCCGGTGCGCCTCCTGCTGGGGCTGCTGCCGCGACGGGTGCTGCTGATACGCCGAATTTTTCTTCCAGAGCTTTTACGAAATCAGCGAGTTCCAAAACGGTCATTTCCTCGACTGCTTTCATCATTTCATCTTTGGTAATTTTTGCCATACATTCACCCCTTTCGGTAAATTAAAATTTGAAATTTTTAATTTGTAATCAAATTTTAAACATTAATAATTGCAAATTGGTAATTTAAAATTAACTTGTCGCTCCCTTTTTCTCTTTTACGGCATTCAGCGCGACCACGAGTCTTTGCATATTCCAGGATAGCGCCCGGTGTAGGCCGTAAATAGGGGATTTCATCCGCATGAGCATCGTCGCAATCAGGATATCCCGGGTCGGGAGATTTGAGAGCTTTGTGAATTCCGATACGGATGCGACTTTGCCTTCAAAAAACCCGATTTTTACTTTGGGAAGTTGGGTGTTTTTGATAAAAACAGCAAGCGCTTTCACTGCGGCGATCGGATCTCCATAGGCAAGGAGTGTAGCCGTCGGGTTAGCGTATGCTTTATCCAGTTCCTCAGCCTGTTCGTTTGTCAGCTTGATCGTATCTTTGGACTGTTTCATCGCGACTTTCATGAGCGTGTTTTTGGCAACGATAAATTCAGATTCAGCTTTCTTTAGTGATTTCCGGAGCGTGGAAAGTTGTGCGTGAGTCATACCCTGGTATTCGGTGACGAAAAGGGCTTTGGTTCGGGCTAATTTATCTGACAGGTGAAGGACCGTATCTTTCTTTTGTTGAGTTAGCATAGGATTAAAATGATGCGATTTTTCAATGTTTCAATGAAACAATAGAAAAACGCTTAACTAAAATATTAATAAAAGACGTCCAAAATACAAAAAACCCCGGTCTCCCGAGGCTAATAAGTATTACGTATCAAGTATTACGTATTAAGTATAAAAACATTCCTACTTAATACCCGCTACTTACTACTTTATACTGATTTATTCCTCGGTGGGTCTTATGGTATGCCCACGGTCTTCGGAAGACAATGCTCAATTATACCATTTTTTTTCCCATTTTCAAGATGGATATCAACCGATGTAGGGTTTGGATTGTCAAAGATGGATGATTATGGAATCACGTATGATATAATTCTTTGATCTTTGTCAGGATCGTTCGGGCACAATAGGCGCTTGAACTTCGATTCTGAGAGAAGAAATGTTCGCACATTGACAGCTTGCAGGAATTCTTAAGGACGGGTAAAAGGTGGCTATTGGGGTATAACCCTGCGGTTGTATCCGGAGAGCCATCTTTTACTCCAGAGAAGGATAAAGAAGTGTTTTGCCCTTCAGGGAAGAAAGGATGAGTATTCTCTAACTCAAGTGAGGAAGAAAAATGGCAGACATCAAAGTTTCGGGTATGACGATGACGGTTTCCGGTCGGCTCGATACCATCGTGGGCAGTTTCTCTCTCGATCTTCAACTGATGGCGCTCGTAACAAACAACACGAAGCCGGATATTGTGATCGATATGAAAGGTTTGGAGTACATCAGTTCCGATGCTATAAGGGTTTTGGCAGCCGCACGAAGAGCAGTAACGGCAAAGGGGGGACAAATCAAACTTCTGCATCTGACTCAGCAAGTTAAGAATGCGCTTGGATTAGTCGGGCAGCTCAGCCAATTTACCGTTGTAGATTGACCTTAATAAAAGAATTCCGGTGCAAGTTGGACAATGAAAGCACCAAGTGGAAGATTCAATATGAAAAAGGGCCGTTTGGTCTAGGTGTCCGGGGCTTCGCCCCCTCTTTTTTATATTCGTTTTTTCTGTTTGGTGCTTTTTTTATTGGAAATAAAAAATATAACCCGGATAAGTAGAAACAAAAGCTGTGAATAAGCATTGTCAGCCTATCCGGGTTATGGTTATCTACGGATATGGTGTTTTGGGATGTTTAACCAATTAGCCAGCCGAAAAGGAAGTAAGTAAAAAACATGCTGATTCTCTCTGTAGTCGTCGGTGCTTCGCGGATGAGTTTTGAATCGATCTTATTGACCCACAGTACCCACACAGTCCTCTCAATGATGAGCGTAGTGAAAAGAATCAACGCCAATGTGTCTGCGTCGGATTTTGGGACGAGATTACGTATTCGTAAGACTATGTCCGCTAGTGTGCCCAAACATGTCACTCCGAAACAAAAGAGTACGAGAAGCGCTCGACTTGGGTGATATTCATTTCTGTTCATACTACCTCTTCCTGCCAAATACGGCAGATTTAACAAGCGGGTGGATGACACTATAAACGGTTTGAGATGGGTCATGATTATGACAGTCTGAAATATGATCCAAAAAGTACACCATGACGTTACTCATATATTATTGCCCAGAGACTCAAAAATTCATGAAAATACAGTTACCTCCTGAAATGAAAAAGTCATTGCGGATTATAGAATATGGTGTGATGTATCCATAGCCTATATTCCGCAACGACGGATATGCGATCCATATCTGCAGATGTTAATGTACAGGTACGAATGAGACGGAAGCGTTTATCCGTTCATCCTCAAAAATAGACCGATAGTACGTTACCATACTCGTGAGGAAAAGTACACTTTTGGAGGAAGATCTTGTTTCTTTATATGTTCAAAGAAATAGGAGAAAGAAAGGACAGAGTATTCTTGTCATTGCGAGCCCTTCGGCTCCGCTCAGGGTAAACGAGTCGAATGGATCTTCCACCAACCGTTATACAGATATTCCGTAGAGTGGAAGATTCCTCCACTCTCCCGATATCCATCGGGATCGGTCGGAATGACAAATAAGAAGAGAACGTATTAAAAACCTTCAACGACGTAAGGGGGGAAACGACACAATCTTACTGGGACTGTTTAAAAATAGATTTCGCAGTGACAGAATACTAAATACCTGCCTACCGGCAGGCAGGCTTGATACGTAATACGTATTTTATCCGATCTGGATTTTGATTCCGGGGCTCATGGAGGATTTGAGCGTGATTGCTTTGATTTTCTCCGGTGTGATGGATTTGACGAAAGCATTGAAATTCTCGGCAAGCTGTTTATCCGTGAATGAGAGTTTACCGATGACCTGGTGGATCAGAGGAAAATCAGCCTCAGTTTTCCATGCCAGTTCTCCGCCTTCCATTTTCTTGGCGACTTTTTCGGGTTCAGGTGAGATTGTGCCGGCTTTCGGATTGGGCATAAGTCCTTTGGGCCCTAAATAGCGGGCGATTTTACCGAGTTTCGGCATGACGGACGGGTGGGCGATAAGGGCGTCGAAATCAATCATTCCTTTTTCGACTTTGGCGACGATTGAATCGATTGTTTCCTGGTTCGCGATGGCTACCCGAATCTTTTTTCCGGTTCCATGAGGCAAGTTCACCATGCCCCGGAGGCCTTTCTCAAGAACGTTGATATGAACCTCCACGGAGCCGTCAAATTTCATGAGAGTGACGGTGCGAAGCAATTGCATCGCGTCATTGACCGGATACAGTTTGCCGTGTTCGATTTTCAACAGTGCCTGCTGATATTTCTTTGAACGTGTGCGGGGTTTGCCTTCCCGGGCCTTTTTGGATTTTTCGCTGGCTTTGACGCCTTCTTTTTCGATTTTTTCGACATCTTCCGAAAGTTTTGCCATTTTCTCGATCTCTTCATCACTTGCTCCGACGGATTTCACGCGCGCTCCGCCTTTCATACCGGGGAGATGTGTTTTACCGGCAGCGGCTTCACGCTTTTTCTTTTCTTCACGTTCGCGCTTGCGGCGGTCCCGCAATTCGCTTTCTTCTTCGCTACCTAGAATGGCTGTTTTTACTTTACCCATAGGTGTAAATGAATTTAATTACTCAACCTTAATTCCCATACTCCGCGCGGTTCCCATCACGATCTTCGTTGCCGCTTCAGACGTGTCGCAGTTGAGGTCGGCGAGCTTCTCTTTGCCGATTTCCTCTGCCTGGGCTTTGGTCAGGGTTGCGACCGTTTCCCGGCCCGCTTTACCGGAGCCTTTGGTGATACCAAGTTTCTTCTTGATCATTTCAGCTACCGGGGGAAGTTTGGTGATGAACGAGAACGTGCGGTCCGTGTAGACGGTAATGACGGCCGGGATAACCTGGCCTTTCATTTTGGCGGTTTTCTCGTTGTAGGCGCGGACGAAATCCATAATCGGAAGTCCGTGTTGTCCGAGAGCGGGTCCGACCGGAGGCGCCGGAGTGGCTTCTCCTGCGGGAAGATTGAGCTTAACGATTGTTTTTACTTTTTTTGCCGGCATAGAAATTAGTATATAGTATTTTGTATTCATACCATATACAAGATACGATATACACTATATTTTGAAAAAGACTTGATTAAGTTAATAAGACGAGGGAAAGTGCGAGAGGTTTGATAGTTAAACTTGACCGACTCGGCTTTCCGCCTCCCTGCGACCGAAGTAACAGGTAATGGGAATAATATCACAATTAATGGGTAGTTGGCAATGGACAATGGGAATAGGGAATAGGGAATAGGGAATTTAGAATTAGGAATTATGAATCAAGAATTAAGAATATTGTATTTAGTATTCTGTCACTGCGAGTCAGGGATCGTTTGATTCCTGCCAAGGGAGTTCAGTTCAAAAGATTTGAAAAACAAAAAAACCCAACCACAGAAAACGACCTGAAAAAAACTAAAACAAAAATTACGATAAGAGCAATGCACTTATCAATTGTCGTAGCTTCTTCAGAATTTTCCGCGGTTGGGGAATGCGAATTTAGATTCAATTTTAGCGGATCGAGCAGGTAACTAGACAATGAGATCATCTGGTGGCTTATCACCTTTTCTTGCTGAGATGATGCGATTCTCCAAGAAATTGGGATGTCTGATCCACCATGCGAAACGAACTACAAAATTGAGAAGGACCGAACCTACTATAGCGATGATGAATGACAGGACGATGTCTTGAGTGCAGACTGCAAACAATGCGAAAAGTACTATGGCCGAAAAGACGAATGGAGCGGTTTCGATAATAATCACCTTCGCTTTACTGGATCGGGTGTAAACATTCTTTTTCGACATGATAATCTCCTTTCGCGAAATCGATCGCGCACGAATGAATATGTACGGGCTTTATGTTAATGAGCCTACGGGCACTCAAAAACTTCTGTGAGTATAACAGGGAATTGAGGGGCAAGTCAAACTATAGGACGGGATCCTAAAAAAGAATTATGAATTAGGAATTAAGAATCAAGTATTACGTATTAAGCCTGCCTGCCGGTAGGCAGGTATTTTGTATTTGGTATGGAGAAAATGAACAGGGGGAAATTAAACACTGTGCCCCAAATGGTTATAGGTTGTTGATAAGTTATCCACACAGAAGCCGATAGTAAAGTTTTCACGAATTGTTATGGGGTGTGAGAAGAAATTGAATGATATAAACCCCCGTCCGAATGCCTTTTTGTGCGCTTTCTCGCGCGTGTTGCCGGCATTTCCGGACGGGGTTTATGAACTTAGGATTTACTACCTACCAATATTTCAACCTCAAATACCCTTGTTGTAGGAGGGGTTTAAGGTGACGGACGAAGTCGGCCAGGAGCACACAGCAGGGAAGAAGGTAGAATAGAACCAACGGTACCACTTCTCCCGCCGCCAGGTGAAGGATTTCTTCCAGCTCCATCGTTGTCCACGCTTCGGCGACCATTGTAGGTAGCGCCAAGCTCACGAGTCCACTGAAAAACCATCCTTTGTGGGTGATAGCCATGGCAAGCAGGGCGACAACCGTCACACAGAAATATGTGTAAGTAAGGTTTTCGCCTGCGAACGCGAACCATGTTGGGAGAACCGGATGCTTGACGTTCATGTAGCATAGGGTTATGGTCAAAAAGACCAAGGCGATGACGCTTGCAAAGAATCGACCATAATGAATCTTATTCAGATTGTTTGCGTTTGCGCTCATATAATCCTCCGTTATTTTATTTGACTGACTTTTTCTTTTCTGACCACGAAAGACTTATATTCGAATTATTCAGTAAGCGCCTCCTTCAGGTTTTTAAAATCCGATGGACAACATTCCGAAAGCCATAAACTTCCAGGATAATGTCCACCAGATATCGTAGATATCCTAAGTTGTTAACGAGCATGAAGTCCGTTTCGCTGTTACAGCGTATTGTGACGGAAACGAAAATTCCGCGTGAGTATGTCACGTTAATGGATGGGAGTCAAAACTATAGGTTTAGATTTATTTGTGTAATTTAGCGGTGGGAAGTTCGCGCAGAAGCAAGTAAAACTTGGGCTCTTCGATAACCTTTGGGCATCGGGGCTACGGCGTGTTGGGGAAATTCTGCAGTCAGACAATATCCAGCTTGTACGAGTGCAGCCCGGGCTTGACTTATGTCATGAGGGTTAGAAGACTTGAATATCGTATGACCACCGGAATCTTTGGGTTTTGTCGGTTTGGGAGAGTTAAAAGACGCAAAACGACTATGGTAAAAGTCATTGAGGATTTTATCTTCGTCGGTGTTTACTCCGGTGATTTGATCCGGAGAAGCTTTGAAGTGGCAAATACCGGCGTCCAATAGTGGGGATTCTGCCGTATTTTTCGCCATGTGGATATAAGAAGAAAAGTTATAACTTCGTAATCTGTAAAAAGTCGAGTTCGACGGGTGTTTCGCGTCCGAAGATGGATACGAGGACTTTGACCTTGCCTTTGGCGTCGTCGAGTGATTCGATCGATCCCAGGAAGTCCGCAAACGGTCCGTCGACGATTTTTACCGCTTCTCCGACTGAGAACTTGGTCTTGAACTTGGGTGCTTCCAGGGCCATAAATTTACGAATTGCAGAAACTTCGGCGTCTGAGATAGGGGTCGGTTTATTACCGGTTCCTACGAATGCCGTGACTCCGGCGGTTGTGCGTACCGCAAGCCAGCTTTCATCGTCCAAAATCATCCGGACAAGGATATATCCCGGGAAAATCTTTTCTTTCTGCTCTTCTTTCTTGCCGTGCTTGACGATGATGATGTTGCGGGTGGGGACGACGACTTCAAAAATGGTGGATTCGAGGTGCATTGCAGCAACTCTTTGTTTCATCGCTTCTGCGGCTTTGTTTTCATGTCCTGAATACGTGTGGATGACGTACCATTTGCCTCCGGGTAGAGGAGCGGAAGCCGGTACGGGTGAAACTGCCGGTTGTTTCTCAGCCGGTTTGGTTTCTTCTGTATTGGTTGATTTAGGCTTGGTATCGGACATAATTTTACCCTTTTATTACCTTACTATTAACAAATCCGTCAATTTCGTAAAGACCATATCCAGTGCTCCGATATAGACTCCGACGATCAAAGATATCAGGACGACAATTACCGTTAACCGGATTACGTCATTTCGCGTCGGCCATATCACTTTCAGAAGCTCAGTTTTTACCTCTTTTAAAAAACCAACCGGCCCTCCACTGAAGTCCGGTATCATCATTGAAGGTTCCGGTGCCATAAGTCTTCCAAGTTTATCATAGCTCAGTTGACTTGTAAAGATAAAATAGGATATGATCGGAATACCTTTGAAAATTATAAATTATAAATTATAAATCAAATTCAAATTTTTAATTTTAAATTTGATTAAAGATTGTTAATTGGTAATTGAAAATTTCTATGTCTCTTCACAAATTTCCCCGCATCCGTAAAGCCGTCATCCCGGCAGCCGGTTTTGGCACGCGGTTTTTGCCTCAAACTAAGGCAATGCCGAAGGAAATGCTGCCGATTGTCGATAAGCCGGTTATCCAATATGTGGTGGAGGAAGTGGTTGCTTCCGGAATTACGGATATTATCGTAATCACCGGTTGGAACAAGCGGTCGATTGAGGATCATTTTGATTATCCGTTCGAACTGGAGAAACGTCTCGAGCAGGCCGGAAAGGAAAAGGAACTTGCGGAAGTCCGGAGAATCGCCGATATGGCAAATTTCATCTACATCCGGCAAAAAGGGCCTTACGGTAACGCAACTCCAGTACTCTGTGCAAAGAATGTAATCGGAAATGAGCCCTTTGCCGTACTCTGGGGAGATGAATTTATTAGCGCGAAGCCTCCTCGGCTGCGTCAGATGATGGATGTGTACGAAGAATTCGGGAAGCCGGTCATTTCAGGCGTCAGGATCAAGGAAAAGAACGATCTCAAACGATACGGAATCGCAAAATATTCGAAGGAAGTGAAACCGAATGTTTTTGAGCTGGAACAGATTGTCGAAAAACCGGATCCGGAAAACGCACCGTCGAATCTCGCGTCGCACGGCGCATACATTTTGCCTCCTGAAATTTTCCCGATTATTGAAAACCTCCGGCCCGGGAAAGACCGCGAATTATGGCTTCCGGAAGCGATTGACCAACTTCTCAAGATTGAGAAGGTGATGGTGTGTGAAATCAAAAATGCCAAGTATTATGATACCGGAAATAAACTGGAATACCTGAAGACGGTTATCGAGATGGCTCTGGAACACCATGAACTGAATAATGACCTCCGCGCCTACCTCCGGGGATTGAAGATATAATTTTCCTGTATTTTGTATCTAGTATTTAGTATT
>Ga0172379_10007768_pt1 | contig 13778 bp, 13 predicted proteins | sample GrowelOW334metaG_FD_119756 | JGI IMG/M metagenome (GOLD analysis project Ga0172379, IMG submission 119756) | Groundwater microbial communities from an aquifer near a municipal landfill in Southern Ontario, Canada - Groundwater well OW334 metaG | ecosystem: Environmental > Aquatic > Deep... | reverse complement strand
GACCTCCAGGGTTTCCACGGCGGCCCTGGCAGCGAGCATGGCCATACCCCCCTTGCTCTGATCGGCGGAGAGATGGGTGAAGTCTTCGTAGAGGGCGGTCCGGTATCCTTGTAAAATTTTTTCCACCTTCCGCTCGGTGCCTTCATCCACCGGCGTTTCGCCCTCGCGGTTTGGGATGAGGAAAAAGGCACTGTGCCGGATGGATCTTTTTTGCAGATCATATTCGATGTCGAACCTGCCGATATTCTCAGCCCTGGCACCGGCATGGACAATTGCCGTACCCTGCACCCGAAGAGGTTCCGACATGACGGTATGGGTATGCCCCCCCAGAATCAAGTCTATCCCCTGCGTCTCGCCGGCCAGGCGAATATCCTCCTCTATGCCCAGATGGCTGACCAGGACCAGCAGATCGACTTCCCCCCGGTGCTTTGCGATGATATCGCGGGCGATTCCGACAAAATCAAAATTCGAGCGCAACCCCGGCATCCCGGGATAAAATTCCCCGTCATACTGTTCATCCTTTTCATTCCAGGGCTTGGAAACCAGGCCGAAAAAACCGATTTTAACCTGGCCCACCTGCAGTACGGCATAATCTTTCCAGCCCGGCAGCTTCGCGGCTTGGGTGCCGGAATTGGCCTCGGTCATTTTCGTATTGGACGCGAGGACGACTGAGTAGGGGTCGCGGCTGAAGGCCACCAGCTCATCAATCCCCCAGGAAAAATCGTGGTTGCCGATGGTGCGCACATCGTAATGCATCGCCTGTACTATTTCCCTGGTTACCAACCCACGAGAAACCTCCTCGGCAATGGAGCCCTTTTCGTAGTCGTCCCCCGCGTTGGTGAAAATCGTATAGGGATTCTCCCTGCGCACCTGCTCGAAATAACCGCGCAACCTCGCGACCGGACTCGATCCACCCCGAACGGGGTTATAGTTGGCGTGCACATCGGAGACGTGGACAAAGGAAATTTTCTGGGTTGTGGCCAAGACATCCCCGGACGGCCGGCGCGGCGGATCCTGGCCCAAACCGCCCCCTGCCCCGGAGAGAAACAGACCGAAACAAAAAACGGCGCAGAGCACGAGGACAGTCAGGCCCCCTCTCCGCTTGATCATGCAGTCCGGCAAAATTTGCATCTTCTTGCAAACGATCCTGTTCACCATGAGGGAAGATTAGATATCGCATAGCACTGTTCCTATTTAGGTATTAATGAATGATTATTATGAACTGGTTAAAAACAGATAATATTTTCATGAGGCGGACTTTCTTAAAGAATCCATTACACTTTCCTTACAGAAATCAAATATTCACCCACTATATAATAATCAGTTCCTACTCTTAGCCACAGTGGTGCAGTTCGAACTTGAATCTCCCAATCAACCACGGATTATGGAACAAAAGCCAATGAATAATTATCGCGAAATAACAGCCAAGAGAGCGGTAGTTTGCCTGATAGTGCTCGGCCTCTCCCTGTGCCTGACGATGCCGGGCAACGCCCGGGAAAACGGACGCTGGCTGGCCGGGGATTTCCACAACCACACCTTCCTCACCGACGGCAGCAAAGCGGCGGAAGATGTTTTTTCCCAGGCTTTCCGCTTCGGCCTCGACTGGCTCGCCAACTCCGAACATGGCGGCGCCTATGGCCGAGGTCCGGACGGTCAGCCCTGGCCGGCAGAGAGCAACTTTTTCGGCGATCCGCCCGCGGAAAAAATGTGGCGCTGGCAGTCCTTGCTCCAGCACTCCTTTCCGCTCATCAGCAAAGCGCGGACAGTGTATTCAGAGAAACTGATCATCCAGGGATATGAATGGAATGTCCCCGCCCATGAACATGGCAGTGTCGGCATCATTGACACGGCTGAGGCGGGAGGAATGGCAATCGCCCGCCATGAATATCTGTTCGATGGTGACGACACCGGCTCCACGGCGGACCGCCACTTGGCGGTCGAAGGCAAAAAGCTGAAGAACGACCATGCCAAGGCTGTGGCAGGCGTTGCCTGGCTGGAAAATAATTACCGGGAAAGCGGTTATTGCGTACTCAACCATCCCTCCAGGCGGCTGAAATACTCCATTGCCGCCATCCGCGACTTCAACGATGCGGCGCCGCATGTCGCCTTCGGCTTCGAAGGCTTCCCCGGCCACCAGAAGGCCGCCTCCCGCGGCAATTACGATCAAGGCCCTTTCCGGGACGCCGCCGGCAACGACATCACCGATAGAGCCCGCACCTATGGCGGGGCCGACCTCATGCTGGCGAAGATCGGCGGCACATGGGATGCGCTGCTCGGTGAGGGCCGCCAGTTCTACGCCTTTGCCAATTCCGATTTCCACAATCCGGAAAATGATTTTTGGCCCGGCGAATACACCAAAACCCACACCTTTGTCCGCGACCTGAATCAGGATGGGGAGTATTCCCAGCTCGAACTGCTGGCCGGCCTGCGTTCCGGCAACTCCTTTATCGTGCATGGCGATCTGATCAGCGGACTGCGGTTCACCGCACAGTGCCAGGGGAAAACCACGGAAATGGGCGACACCCTTCATGCCGCGGCCGGAAGCGAGGTGACGATCACAATCAGCTTCAGAAGTCCGGACCGGAACAACCATGGCGACGCGGTGGCCGTGGACCACATTGATTTGATCGCCGGCGAGATGGCCGGCAAGGCTCCCAAGCTGCTTGGCGACGGCGCAACCCCGAACCCCGTCTACGAAAAAGACGGCAACGAAACCACCAGGGTGATCACCACCTTCCGCAGCAAGGACTGGCAGCCTGCCGAGAACGGCTGGCAAACAGTCCGCTACCATGTCCGGCAGCTCCGGCACGACATGTACTTTCGCCTGCGCGGAACCAATCTCCGTTGCGGCGGCGGAGAAACCGACGGAGAGTGCAACCCGCTGGCCGACGAGCTTCAGGGGTCGAACAACCAGGACAAGGCCTATGCCGATCTCTGGTTTTACTCAAATCCGCTCTTTGTCCGGGTTTCCCGTTAAGCACTGTGACCCGGGGTTGCCCATCCCCCAGCATCATGCCTTCCCCGTGGAGGGCGTTCCCTTGGGGAAGAAACGCCCTCCACGAGACCGGTTTTTGGCGTCCGCTTTCCCCTCAAAACCATAATGAAAAACTAACGTAGATCTAACCAGTTACTAGCCATGGCCATGGTACTATCTTCAATATTCGGCGCATGGGGCGCCTTGCCATCATCCACTCACAACAAGGGGAACAAGTCATGTCCGGCAAAGAGCTGAAATTCGAGAAAGTGATGTCCTCCAAGAATGCCGCAGATTTCCTTCGCGCCCTGGCCCAGGAAATCGAACACGGCAATATGGATGAGTTGAAGGAATTTGACCTTGCCTTCGATGACTTCAAGAAGATGAAGCTCGAATTGAAGCGAGAGGGCGACCAGCTCCACCTGAAGGCCAAAGTGAAGACCATCGAGGCTTGCACGGTCTGCGGCGAGACGACCTGCGAAGAGACGGAGGCCGACGGCAAGCCCAAGTACAAAACGGTGAAGAAGCGGATGGACAAATGCTTCAAGTCCATGGGCGACGCGCTCAAGAAGGGAATCATGCCCGAGAAGGGTGAGGTTGATTCGTTCATTGCCGATTCGGAACTCATGGTGGCTTATCCGGGCCACGGCGACGAGCACTATGACCAATACGCCAAGCTCTGTGTCCAGCTCAATGTGGCCTGCGAGAATGGAGACCTTGTGGCCATGCAGGAAAAACACGCCGAACTCAAGGCGATGAAGAAGCTTTGTCATGAGCAGTACAAATAATTCGCATAACTCGCAGGTGATCCCCGCCGGCGCCGTGATTTCTTTTGCGGTGCCGACACAGCCAAGCCACGGAGCAGACATCGTCCATGAAACTGGTCAAGCCAAAACATAGATCGGAAGTGGTTCCCCACGACCTGCCGGATGTGATTCCGGAGGAGATCACCGAGAGCGATGAGCAGCGTTTTTTTGCCATCATTTCGACGGAACTGACCCCTGAGCAGATCCGACTGGTACTCACCCCGGAAAAAACCTACCCCCGACAGCAGGGGGTCATGGCGCTCCATTGGCATCCGGAATTCGTGCCCATGGAGCTGATTGAGCAGCGCATCAGCGCCACCTTCCCCAACCGGAAGGAGGAACTGATCATCCCCACCCAGCACAACATGCTGATGAGCTACGGGGATTACAGCGGGGTCGAGGTGGACTGTTACTCCCGGGGATTCAACCGCAAGGTGCAGCTGCTGCTTCATTTCGAGAAGATCCGCCTTGACCGGGCCGGAGTCCTCAAGGCGCAATTGGCCCATACCCGCCAGTATCGGGCCTCCCAGCTCTTTGACTTCATCCACACCATCACCAACCCGGTGGAAGAACGACTCGACGAGGCTGCCGGAGAAACCGGGGCCGATGCGGAGCTGGTCGGCTTTGTCCGCATCTATGTGCGCAAGCTCAACGCTCTGCTGGATCGCCATATGGACCAAGTGCCGCCGGACAGCATCAAGAACAAGCTGCTGCGCGACTTCTTCGACACCCTGCGTCCGGATTACGGCGATACGGTCATCAACCGTGCCCAGGCCTTTCTGAAGGCGGTCAAGGAGATCGTCAAACGGAACTTCTCCCCCAAATATTTCTACCGCACCTCGGAGATCATCGAGGAAGCCCGCGGGCTGGGGGCGGGGGTGGTCATTCCCCATCCGGAGCAGTTCTGGCCCATTCTCCTGGCCGACTATGACGTGGACGGCTATGAGGTCTGGAACCCCCAGTCCTGGGAATACACTGATTTTCTCATCACCGTGCTTAACCGGAAGAACCGGGAGGCCGGCCTCTCGAAAAAAAGGCTGCTGGTTTTCATGGGGGACGACACCCACATGAGCGAGAAGACCCGGGCGCCGCATGAACGCGATCACCTCAAGGTCTCTCGGGAGATCGGGGTGCAACCGCCCTGGAGTGACCAGGCCATTCGCAAGAAGCTGGTGGTGGCCCACATGGACAAACACGACGTGATGGAAGAATACAAGGCCAGACTGGCGGGATAACCTGCGGTTGTGGCTGTTGAGGCTTTTTTACGAGACCACCAAACCATTTGAGGCATGCGCATGTCCACCAAAAAATTTGATTACGAATCATTGCAGGACGCCCACTCCATCAAGACCTATCTGGTCTCCCTGACCGACTCCATCGAGAAGGGACGCATCATCCTCAAATCCAACGGCGAGGAGATGTCAATGCGGGTGGATGATCTGATGAAATTTACGGTACAGGCCAAGAAGAAGGACGGGCAAAACAAACTTTCCATAAAATTGTCCTGGTCGGAATGCAAGCCTGTCATCAAAGACGAACGCTCTTCCGCCATGATTATCGGATCGTAGGGTACCAGAACCATGCTAACCACCGCTCTCAAGGAAAATCTCAATTTCATGGTTGTCGAGGTGGCGCGTCAGCTCGACGAGACCGTCGCTTTCCTGGCCAGCGGTGAGGTGTCCGCCTTCCAGAAGATCGACAACCGGGACGACTACATCGACAACCTCAAAACGGTGATCGAGAACTGCTGTTTCACCACCTTGAGCGAAGCCAAGTCCATCACCCAGCGAGAGAAGGACAGCATCCAAGCAACCCACACCATCTGCGTCAACCTGGAGCGCATCGGCGATTTCTGCGTCAGCGCTGCAGACCAGCTCCACTACCTCAACAATCACGCCATTCTCCAGCATTTCGATTATCAGCAAATCTTTGACATCCTTGCCAAACACCTGCAGACGGTCATCCCGGTGCTCAAAAACGGAGACATGGGCAAGGCCCTCGCCATCTGCCGGGCCGAAAACCAGATCGATGACATCTACAAGGAAAACTTCGACAAGATCATGGAGGCACTCCGGAGCGGCAAGGAGATAGAAAACCTGATCACCGTGCTCTTCATCTTCCGTTATCTGGAGCGGATGGGCGATTCAATGCTCAATATCGGCGAGGCGCTGCTCCTTTCCATTTTGGGCGAGAAGATCAAGATCGAACAGTTCCAGGCCCTGGAGGAAACCCTCAGCAAGTCGGGGTTGCGCACCAACCTGGCCGAGGTAGAGTTTTCCTCCATCCTGGGCAGCCGTTCCGGCTGCCGGATCCGCAAGGTTGAGGGCCATGAAGGGCAGCCGCAGATCACCCCCCAGACCCAGAGCAGCATCTTCAAAGAGGGCAACAAGGAGAAGATCCTGACCGAGAAGAAGAATCTGGAGCGCTGGAACGAGATCTTCCCCGGCCTGACCCCCAGGCTGTTCAGCCATCAAGAATCGGAGGAGACCGCCTCCCTGCTCGTGGAGTTCCTCCCTGGGCGGACCTTCGAGGCCATTCTCCTCAAGGGCGACCCCGCCGAATTGGAGACGGCCTGTATGCTGCTGCACGCCACCGTCCTGGATATCTGGAAACGGACCAAAAAGGAGACCCCGGTCAAGGCCAACTTCATCCCGCAGATCATGGCCCGGATGCACAGCGTGCTCAGTGTGCATCCCGACTTTCTCCGGGTCCGCCAGGACATCGGTTCCTCGGAGGTCATCCCCACCGACGAGCTGCTTGCCAAGTGCCGCCATATCGAAGAGAAACTGGCCGCCCCCTTCTCGGTCTTCATCCACGGCGACTTCAATGTCAACAACATCATTTACAACGCCGCCAGGGAGCGCATTCAACTCATCGATCTCTACCGATCCCGCGAGGCGGACTACATCCAGGACGTGTCGGTGTTCATCGTCTCCAACTTCAGACAGCCGGTCTTTAAAACGCACCTGCGTGACCGGCTCAACTGGATCACTCGGAATATGTACCAGATGGCGCGTGAGTTTGCCGTCGAACAGGGCGATGAAACCTTCGAGGTGCGCATGGCCCTGGCCTTGGCCCGCTCCTTTTACACCTCCACCCGTTTTGAGTGGAACAACGATTTTGCCCATGAGATGTTTCTGCGCTCCCACTTCCTGCTGGAAAAGGTGCTGGCGCATCAGGACAAATCATGGAGCACCTTTGCCCTGCCTTCCGGCATCATGTACTACTGATATTTTTAAAAAGAGGTCTTTTCTTGAAAAAAATAGGCGTTGTCGGCATTCCTGGCGGCTGGTCATCCGAGAAACTCGCCGATGCGGTGGCGGAGCGCACCGGCTTCCGCCTGCTGGTTGATCCTGGCGCGGTGCGGCTCGATTTACCCTCGGGCCGGGTGCTGTTCGGTGAGGTGGAGCTTAACTCCCTGGACGGCCTGATCATCAAAAAAATCGGCAAAAACTACTCTCCGGATCTGCTCGACCGGCTGGAGGTCTTCCGTTTCCTGGCCGGACAGGGGATGCCGATCTTTTCCAACCCCCTGAACATCATCCGGGTGCTGGACCGGCTCACCTGCACCATCACCCTACAGCTCGCCGGGATCCCCATGCCGCCGCTGACCATCACCGAGGATGTGGACGTGGCCCTGGATGCGGTGGCTACGTATGGCGAGGCGGTCTTCAAGCCGCTTTACTCCACCAAGGCGCGGGGCATGATCGTGCTGCGACCCGACAAGGAGACCCGCGCGGTCATCGAGGAGTATAAAGCCGAGCACCGGATCATGTACATCCAGAAGAAGATCGAGCTGAACGGTCGCGACTTGGGGGTGGTATTCCTGGGCGGCCAGTATCTCACCACCTATGCCCGCACCACCCGAAACGACTCATGGAACACCACCACCGCCTCCGGCGGCAGGTATCAGCCCCACGAGCCGCCGAAGGAGATCATCGCCCTGGCCCGCAAGGCTCAAGCCCCCTTTGACCTTGATTTCACCTGCGTCGACGTGGTGGAGACCGACGAGGGTCCGCGGGTATTCGAGGTCTCCGCCTTCGGGGGGTTCCGGGGCATTCAGGAGGCCTGCGGCATTGACGCGGCCCGCCATTATGCAGATTATGTCTGCGGGAGGATTGAGGCATGAGCGAGAAATCCACGGAACGTCAAGAGATGGTGCAGCGCATCCGGGCGGAATTCCCGCCTGACCAACAGCTTGTTCTCGCCTTTGATGACTGCCGGATCGGGGTGCGGACCAATTCCCTCGCCCTGACCAATACTCTGCGGGAGTACTTCAGCGATTTTGTCTCGGACGCTCCAACCTGGGACATGCTGATCACCGCCCATGAAGCGCCTCCTTCCGAGCTTCCCCATGTCTTCACAACCAAGGAGCCGGACCCGGGCAAGAACAAGATCAAGGAGGAGTTTGTCGAACTGGCGGGCGGTCGCATGGTGCGCAAACGCCTCACCGGCATGGTCTTCGTCTTCGGCGGCGACGACAGCCTGGCCATCGGCCCCTGCCTGGCCAACGCCAACCAGGTGATCAACTTCATCAACAACCGGTTCATCAGCTGGAAACTTCGCCAGGGGTGCCTGCTGGGTCATGCCGCCGGCGTCGGCCTGTATGGCTGCGGACTGGCCCTGGCCGGTTTCTCGGGCATGGGCAAGTCCACCCTGGCCCTGCATCTCATGAGCCGGGGTACAAACTTTATCAGCAACGACCGGGTGTTGCTCAGGGAGGATAGCGTTGGACTCTACATGTACGGAGTGGCCAAACTTCCCCGCATCAATCCCGGCACCGCACTCAACAACCCCGACTTGGCCAAGGTAATCCCGCCCCATGACCTGGAGCAATTTGCCGGCCTCTCCCCGGAAGCGCTCTGGGAGCTGGAGCACAAGTACGACGTGTTCCTCGACCATTGCTTTGGCCCCGGCCGTTTTACCCTGGCCGCCTCAATGACTGGGCTGGTGGTCCTCAACTGGCAGCGGAGCCAGACTCCCACCGTGGTGCGGGAGGTTGATATCCGGCAGCGACGGGACCTTCTCCCGGCCTTCATGAAATCCGCCGGCCTCTTCTTCCTGCCGGAGCACGGCGAGGAGATTGATCATTCCGAGGAGGCCTATCTGGAGCTCCTCAGCAAAACGCGGGTGTACGAAATCAGCGGCGGCATCGATTTCGACCGGGCCTGCGATGCCTGCCTGGGGATCCTGGCCGCATGCCGCGCGCACTGACGGAAGAATCGGACATCATCCCATGAAAATCAAGGTATGCCGAGAGATAACCCTGCCGGACCCCGTCAGGGTGGAACTCTACCGGCGCACCCCCGAGCTGGGGCCGCGGCTGCTCTTCTTCAGCGGCGGCAGCGCCCTGCGCGGGGTGAGCCGGGAACTGATCCACTACACCCACAATTCCTGCCACATCATGACCGCCGTCGATTCCGGGGGCAGTTCGGCCACCCTCCGGCAGGCCTTTTCCATGCCCTCCATCGGCGATATCCGGGCCCGGCTCATGGACCTGGCCGACCAGAGCGTGCAGGGCAATCCGGAGATGTATCGGCTCTTTGCCTACCGCTTTTCCAAGGATACCGAACTCGAAACGCTCCTCGCGGAACTGCGGGTCATGATTGCCGGCCGGCACCGTTTGGTGTCGGCCATCCCCGATCCCTTGCGCAAGATTGTCCGCCAGCACCTGAAAATCTTTCTTGCCCGGATGCCCCAAGACTTTGACCTGCGAGGGGCCAGTATCGGGAACCTGGTGCTCACTGCCGGGTACCTGGACAACGGCCGCCACCTCGACCCGGTGATCTTTCTCTTTTCGAAACTGGTCGAGGCGCGGGGCACGGTTAGGCCAATAATCAACCGGTATCTCCACCTAGGAGCAATGCTTGCCGACGGCCAGGTGGTGGTGGGACAGCACCTGCTCACCGGCAAAGAGGTTCCTCCCTTGGACAAGAAGATCGTCCACCTCTTTCTTACCATGGCAACCTCGGCTACCGGCAAGGGCGAGGTCTGGCCAAGGGTACGCGATAAGCTTTCCGAGCTGATCCTTTCCGCCCAGCTGATCTGTTATCCCATGGGGAGCTTCTATTCCAGCATCATCGCCAGCCTACTGCCGGAAGGGGTGACTGAGGCCATCCAGGGAAACGTCTGTCCAAAAGTCTATATTCCCAGCATGGGTAAAGACCCGGAGACAGTTGGCCTAACCCTCATGGACCAGATCGAAACCCTACTGCGCTATCTGAAGAAAAACAATCCTGATATCCCAGCCCATCGAGTACTGAACTGTGTCCTTGTTGACTCAAAAAATGGAGGATACTCCGGAGAAGTGGACCGCGAAAGGCTTGTGGAACTGGGGATTCAGTTGATCGACTGTCCCCTGGTCAGTGAGGGAAGCACCCCTTACTATGAGCCCAAGCTGATGGTTCCTCTGCTGCTCTCATTGACATAACCGGATCGTGGCAGAGGAGGGAAGGATGGCCAAGGCAAATGACGGGCAAGAACCCGATGAAAAAATTCTCGAAAGCATTATCAATGACCTGGCCGGCCAGCTCCGTGTCGAGCCGGAAACCATCAAGCCGTTTTTAATGCACACCTATCGCGAACTCTGGACAGAGGCGGTGGTCAAGGACTTTGTTTCCATTTTTGCCATGCGTCTGGTCCGCGACAAATTTTCAGGGGACGGATCAAAAACAGGCAACCATTTCAGCTGAGCTTATCTTTCCTGACCGGCACGGTTCGCCAGGACAAATCGTTCTCCGACAAAATGTTTCCCGATAATCCACCCCCAGCTTGCCTGTAGGCTTTACCAGCACCCCTCAGACAAAGAGATCGGTCAGCTCGAATTTCTCCCCGTCAAAAAGACCCAGATCGGTGATTTTAAGCGCCGGGATCACGGGCAGGGCCAGAAAAGCCATGGTCATGAAGGGCGTCTGCAACCGGCAGCCATTTTCCTTGACCCGCTGCTCAATTGCGCTGTAGTCTTGAGCCATCTCTTCGCAGCTGCCTAATCCCATGAGGCCTGCCACCGGCAGCGCCATCATTCGCTCCTCCTCCCCGTGGACAAAACAGATGCCGCCCCCGCTTTCCCCCATCAGGTTCACGGCCCGGGCCAAATCCGTGTCGTTGCTGCCGACAGCAATGAGGTTGTGGGAGTCGTGGGCAATGGAAGAGGCCATGGCCCCGTGCTTGAGGCCAAAGCCCCGGACAAAGCCGATGGCCGGGGGCGCCGGCGCATAGCGGTTCTGGACCAGGATCTTCAACAGGTCCGTGTGCGGGTCTGCCTCGACAACGGAGCTCCCTGGAGGTACGGGGTGAGACCCGGCGCCGGTGACAATCTGGCCGTCCGTCACCTCAATGACCTTCACCTGCGCCCCCCTTACCCGAACCTGCAGCTGTTCGGCCGTGATGGAGGTGGCATGAAAATGGTTGATCGGCATGGGCTGCGCAGCCTCAAAAAGGGGTTGCCCCTTATCGCTGACCATCTCGCCGCCAATCCAGGTACCGCTGACCTCCATGCGCTCAATGGCGTCGACCATGATGAAATCGGCCGGATCTCCCTTTTGCAATAGCCCGACCTTGAGCCCATAATGGCGCACCGGATTGACGCAGGCGCATTGCAGGAGGTCAAAAAGCGCATGCCCCAGCTTGAGCCCCTGTTTGACCAGCAGGTTAATGTGGCCGCGGGCCAGGTCTGCCGGTTTCAGATCATCGCTGCAGAGCATGCATTGTCCGGGGTGACTGGTGATGAGCGGATGCAACACCTCGAAATCCCGGGCGCTTGAGCCCTGGCGCAGCATGATCTGCATGCCCAGGGCCAGCTTCTCGTAACATTCCACGAGGGTGCCCGACTCATGATCGGTGGAAATCCCCGCCTGGGCGTAAGCCGCCAGCGCATCCCCCCGCAAGCCTGGGGCGTGGCCGTCCACCCTTTTGCCCATCTTTGCGGCTGCACCAAGTTTGGCCATGACCTCCGGGTCCCGACCGATAACCCCGGGGAAGTTCATCATCTCGGCGAGAAAAAAAATGTCCTCCCGCCGGAGCAGCGTTTCCACCTTCCGGGCGTCAAGGGTGGCCCCGGAGTTTTCAAAAACAGTGGCCGGCACGCAGGAGGGGGCGCCGAAATAAAACTTCAGCGGCACCTGGTGGGCGCTCTCGATCATGAAGTCGATCCCGGCAACCCCGAGGACGTTGGCGATCTCATGGGGATCGGCCACCACACCCACGGTGCCGTGGCACACCGCCTTTTTCGCAAAGGCGGCCGGGGTCAGCATGGAGCTTTCGATATGGATATGGGAATCGATCAAACCCGGCAGGATAAAGGGGCCTCTGGCCGCAGGATCGGGCAGAATTTCAGCGATCCGACCCTGGTCGATAACCAGGGTGCCGGGAAATTGGTGGCGGGCTACTGGGTCAACAATGATGCCGGATATCTTTTTCATCTTTTCTCCGTCTTCCTGGCAATGTACACCACATGCCTGCGCCCGCCCCGGCCCGGGCGTTGTCGGTTCACGGAGAACCCTGCCGCCTGCAGCCTTTTTTCAAAGGGTTGATCCGGATCTTCGGACCACACCGCAAACACCCCGCCCGATTTCAGGGCAGTCCGGCTTGAGGCCAGTGCCTTCTTGCCGTAAAGATAATCCCCCCTGCCCTGGTCCCCCTCATAGGGGCCTTCGTAGAGGTCAAGAATTATGGCGTCAAAGCGATGCTCCTTACCCTGCTGCGCCGCCTCCGCAATAACCTTGGCCACATCGTTAATCACCACCGTAACCCGGGGGTCGTCCACCGCCCCGTCGGTGAGCTGGGCAATGGGGCCCTGGCACCAGGTGACCATGATCGGGTTCAGCTCCGCCACCACCACCTCGGCATCACGGGGAAGATTATCCAGGGCCGCCTTGAGGGTAAAGCCCATGCCCAGACCCCCCACCAGCACCCTGGGCTTCTTGGTCTGCATCAAGTCCGCACAGGCCAGCTCGGACAAAACGATCTCGGAGCGGTTGGCCGAAGAGTTCATCAGCACCCGGCTGTCGATGGTGATCAAAAAATCCGTTTCGCCCCGCTGCCGCAGATCAAGGAGCCCCTCATCGGTATCAATGCTGTCCACTACCCGCCACGGTTGCGCCATCTATAATGCCCCCATCTTTTTAACCCGCCCCACAACCCCGCCTTCCAACCGAACCTTGATTCCATGGGGATGGGTGGGGGATTTGGTCAGGATATCCTTAACGACCCCCTCGGTGAGTTTACCGGAGCGCTGGTCCTCTTTCAAGACGATGCAGACCCGCAACCCGACCTTAATCTCGCCCCGATTCATGCCATTCATGCCGGCCCCCGCTTGCTTTCCTGTTGGATCAGCACCAGTAACCCGGCGAAGGTATCGCTGAAGTAATGGGGGGTGGTCTGGCCCGGACTGCTTGGGTTTTCCTCGTTTACCCCGTACTGAATCCCCTGCTCGGTAAGAGCCTTGTACTTTTTCATTTTCCCGGCATATTTCGAGCTGGGCCGCTCCTTCTCTGCAAGCAACCCGAGGGCCACCAGGATCTTGTTCGCCTTTACCGTGGAGATCTCTACCTTGTTGAGTTTCAGCAGATTGGTGAGTGAATCTGTTTTTTCCACCATATCCTCCTCAGCGGTCCGCTCCGAAAAAGGCCAATCGGAGACGCGACCTTGTGTTGTTTGTCTTCAGCCGCCCTGCCCCAAGCCGTCCGCCTGCAACAGGGACTCAAGGCAATGCTCCCGGATCCCGTAAAACTCCTTGATTGCCCGGATCTGGGCCAACAGCTCCGCCTGTTTCACCGGACCTTCCCCCTTCACCCCCAGGATCATCTTGTTCTTGCTCGTATGTTCCAGGGAAACGAACTCGAAGATCTGGGTCTCATAGCCGGAGGCCTCAAGGAGCAAGGCGCGCAGGGAGTCGGTGACCATCTCCGCCTCCTGACCCAGATGGATGCCGTGCTTGAGCATGGGTTTGAGCAGCTGGGGACTCTGCATCTGGGGCCGGATCTGCTTGTGGCAGCACG
>Ga0172379_10007767_pt1 | contig 13778 bp, 6 predicted proteins | sample GrowelOW334metaG_FD_119756 | JGI IMG/M metagenome (GOLD analysis project Ga0172379, IMG submission 119756) | Groundwater microbial communities from an aquifer near a municipal landfill in Southern Ontario, Canada - Groundwater well OW334 metaG | ecosystem: Environmental > Aquatic > Deep... | reverse complement strand
TATGGTAGAAGTACCGGTACCGCCGCTTGAAATACTGACTACACCGGTAGAAGTTAAGTTCTTATTGCTATCGGTAAAGACTAAGGAAGAAGCAGTTAGAGTAGCTAAGTTAAAGTTACCGACATTGTCTACCTCAAGCAAGGTTACACCGGAAGAAGAAGTTATACTGAATGGATTAACAGTACCGGATGAGGTTACAGACAAACGAGCTGTTGGTGTGGTGGTACCGATACCGACGTTGCCATCGCTTTGAATTGTCAACCTTGTACTGCCAACGCCATTGTAAGTGGTATCAAAATAAAGATTACCGTTTGTGCTATCAACTAATCTAGATGTAATTGCCGCGGTTTGTAAATTGCTTCCGGTTTGAGTACCTGCCCAAAACTTCATACCTACACCTTGACCTGCATTCCAGGCAGGATTACGCAGGGTCATAGCATAGGTTACGGAACCACCATTATTTGCTGTTTGAACTTCCAAAGGAACACTTGGATTTGTCGCTCCAATTCCCACATACCCGCTTGGGAGTACTGTTAAGAGCTGGGTTCCAGTGGAGGAAGCCACGACGAATGGATTAACAGTTGGAGCTGAAGAAGTTCCCATTACGCTCAAAGTGGCGATTGGGGAAGTGGTGCCGATACCGACGAGACCGTTATTTTTAATTGTAACAATTGGACTTGCATTTAAGTCTTGAAAAATGAAATCAGACGAAGATGATCTTCCTTGAAAAACCATACTACTACTTGGTATAGCATTTCTAAAATTATCATTATATATTGACTGGCCACTACTCATCCATAAAGTCCCACTAATTCCAACAGAACCAGCTACATCCAAAGCATAAGCAGGATTACTCTTCCCAATCCCCACTCTCCCAGTTGCAGAATTCACAAACAATGTCGGAGTAGAAGAAGTTCCAACATTTAAGTTCCCCCAAACATCAAGTTTGGCAACAGGAGAAGAAGTACCAATACCAACATTGTCAGTGGATGTCGCGTTATATATTTTTCCATTACCAGTTACCCAAACAGGATTACTTGCAAGTGTGGCCCACTGTGTAGTAGAAGCTGTAAGAGGAATATTGTAACCAGCTTGAAGACCAATGTTGTTAGCAGAGATTTGTAATGGAGCAGTAGCAGAAGTAATTCTGTTGGTGTAAGCACTATCCCAGTTGGTAGAGCTGGCGTTTACAATGTTGTAAGCAGTATTCCAGTTGGTGGTGGAAGCAGAAAGAGGAATAATATAACCGGCAGAAATGGTTGGAGTAAAGGTGTGAATGTTACCGGCAGATGTCACGGTTAAACCAATACCAGTGGCTGTGCCAGTGGCAAAAGTTTGAGTGCTTCCTGTTTGACCGTTTAGAGAAGTAATGGCTCCGGAGAGTAGACCAAGAGAAGAAGTACTAATCCAAGAAGTGCCGGTGCCGGTAGAAGACAATAACATTCCGGTTGTACCGCTGGCATTTGAACTATCAAACAGCGAGCCGGTTATTCTTGCGTCCCCTACTACAACTAATTTTTGGGTTGGGGTGGTTGTGCCTATTCCTAAACCTGCTGATGTAACGTTCATAATTCTCGTCGGAGAAGAAGCGTTTCCTATTCCAAACCCAATATTATTAGAGCTGTTTATTGTTGCTGTGTCAGCTGTGTCATTCATTTGCAATTGTACATATCTTCCATTCGAGGGACCATTAATTTGAATAGTGTTAACAGAAGCAGTTCCATTAAGATGCAGTAAGTTTGTTGGCGTACTTGTTCCAATCCCAACATTCCCATTTGGTAACACAGTTAACAACTGTGCGCCGGAAGAAGAAGCCACGACGAATGGATTAACCGTTGGCGCGGAAGATGTTCCCATCACACTCAAAGTGGCGATTGGAGAAGTTGTGCCGATACCGACCAAGCCATTGTTTGGAATAGTTAAAATTCTCCCAACACCGCTCGGTCCGCTAATTCTCATTATATCCACATTCTGAGTTGCTCCGGTATAAACTGACAAAGGAATTGCATTAATATTATTTGTTGAGGTAATATTTGTACCTCCAATAACATTTAAAGCATTAAAGTTTGCGGTTAAATTTGAGGAAAGGACTCCATTGTTTGCAATGCTAAGTTGACTTTGACCGCTACTATTAAACACCTGGAAACTATTTGTATGATTAGCATCATTCTGAACAACAAATAACGAAGAGCTAGGAGAAGTTGTGCCAATTCTGACATTTCCTGTAGCAGTATCAACAAACAATGTCGGAGTGGAACCAGTAGACACATTTAAGTTACCCCAGACATCAAGTTTAGCAATTGGAGATGTAGTACCAATACCTACATTGTCAGTAGATGTAGCGTTATAAACAACTCCATTGCCAACTTTCCAAACAGGGTTGCTGGCTAAGTTAGTCCATTCAGTAGTGCTGGCGGTTAAAGGAATATTGTAACCGGCTTGTAGACCAATGTTGTTTGAAGAAATTTGTAATGGAGCAGTGGCAGAAGTAATTCTGTTGGCGTAAGCAGAATCCCAAAGAGTGGAACTGGCATTAACAATGTTGTATGCAGTGTTCCAGTTTGTTGTGGAAGCAGAGAGAGGAATTATGTAACCGGCAGAGACTGTTGGAGTTAGAGTAATAATGTTTGTAGAGGTAGATATTGTTAAACCAATACCGGTTGCAGTGCCTGTGGCTAGAATAAAGTTAGTGTTGTTGATTCCCGCTATAGTGGTAGTAGCAAACGGTTGAAGAGTAGAGTTTAAAATATTACCAGCCCAAGAAAGTCCTGTACCGGCAGAGATTCTGGTGGAAGGACTGGTGTAGAAGTTAGACCATTCTGTGGTAGAAGCAGACAGAGGGATACCATATCCGGAAGTTAGGGAGAATACTCCAGTACCGGAAGTATAAGTTAAGCCTAAAGCAGAAGATGAAATTGCTCCTCTGGCTCTAGAGTCTAGATAATAAAGATTATTTCCTTCAGCAACTAAAGTAGTATTTAAGGAAGAAGAACCGGTGCCACCCTTCGACACGCTCAGGATGGGAGTAGAAATAATACCGCCAGCTCCATTACCAAGAAGTATCTCACCTGAAGCTAAGGTAGATGTTCCTGTCCCACCATTTACTACCGGTAAGATTCCGGTAACATTTGAAGTTAAGTTAATTTGGTTAGCGGTAATCTGTTGACCGGATAGAGAAAGATAATTCTGACCGGCTAGAGTAACATCTCCGGTATTTGTACCGGACAAGTTAGCGGCAGTAATGTTACCGGTTAAAGATACAGTACTACCGGAAGCATTGGTAAAGGTTAATCTGGTAGCGGTAGTAGTGGCTAAGTTAGTATTACCACTAACTGTTAAGGCGGTAGAAGAAGTATTACCTAAAGTAGATTGGCCAGTAACCCACAAAGGACCGGAGACGGTTAAAGCGGAAGTTGAAGCATTAGTTGAAGTAATAGAAGTAAAGCTTGGGTTAGCAGAAACAGCTATGGTAGAAGTACCGGAAATAACAATGTTACTACCGGCAGTTAAGAAGGAAGATGGGTTGTTAAAGAAGTTATTCCAGTTAGTAGTAGAAGCAGAGAGAGGGATATTGTAACCAGGCTGCAAACCAATGTTGTTTGAAGAGATTTGTAATGGAGCGGTAGCAGAAGTAATTCTGTTTTGGTAAGCAGTGTCCCAATATGTAGATGAAGCGGTAACTGTATTGTAAGCTGTGGTCCAATTAGAGGAAGATGCAGTTACAATGTTGTATGCAGAATTCCAGTTAGTGGTGGAAGCGTTTAGTGGAATATTATACCCAGCTGCAATGCCTAAAGAATTTCCAATCCAAGTTAAATTATCGGTTGCGGTAATTCTGGTTGATGGCGTGTTATAAAAAGTAGACCACTCCGAAGTGCTAGCAGTTAATGGCACTGTGTAACCGGTGGCCGGCTGCAAGGCAAAGGTGTGAGTGGATCCCGAAGAAGTAATATTTAACTGCAAACCACCGCTGGTGGAAGTAGTAAAAGTTTGGTTTAAAGTGGACAAACCATTTAAAGATTGTATACCACCAATAATTCCCAAAGAGGAAGTTGCAATCCATTGTGTACCGGTGCCGGTGGTTTGCAAAATCATTCCGTTGGTGCCGGAGGCATTAGAAGAGTCAAACAACGCGCCGGTTATTCTTGCGTCCCCTGTTACCACTAATTTTTGTTCCGGGGTGGAAGTTCCCACGCCAACATTACCGCCAATTACAAATAAAGTATTTTGCGGAGAAACTGTGGTGCTGGTGGCGGTGTAGTAAGCCACGCTGCCAGGTGTACCGGTAGCCACATTACCATTTCCGCTACCGGAACCAATTGCTCCCCAAGCTGTGCCGTTGTAAACATTGTAGGCGTTAGTGTCGTTGTTAAAAACCATTAAACCGGCAACCGGGGAAACTATAGCGTCTCTTTCCAGAGTGGTCATCCGCGGAGCAAGAAAACCTTTGTTGGTAGATTCCAGTTGCAAAATTGCTGATGCCACCGGAGTACTGGTACCAACTGCCAATTGAGTTGTTGAAGCGGAGTAAAATAAATTTCCACTGTCTTGAGCCAAACCGTTAACCCCTTGGAAAATTAAACTCCCTTGCTCGAAACCCGTATTTAAATTTGTAACAGTTAAATTCGCTATTGTGGTAGTGCCATTTAAAATTGTTGGACCGGCCATTGTTACTGCTCCGGTAAAATTAGAAACTCCATTAACAGTTAACAAATTATTTACGGTTGCGTTGTTAGTAACAAAATTTTCCGATGATAAATATGTTACGCCGGTCATACTCCCACCACTATTTCCGGTGCCAGAATTTGGTTGGATGTAGGTAATAGTAGACACGCCTCCGGAAACTCCTGCCGCGCCGGTGTCACCTTTGTCGCCTTTAAACTTTCCTTCCGCTAAATATTTATTTAAACGCTGATCAATAAAGGAATAAACCTGCGACTCGGTTAATCCCAAAACTTTATTTATTACTTGGTTCGCAATATTATTATTTACAACAGTTTGATTAACTGTAGCACCTTGATTAGTAATTCCAGAATTCTGATTCAGACTTCCTTGGTACACATACTTTGTTAAATCCGATTTCTGAGCTAATTGAGTTTGGGTGGAAATATTTGACCAGAGCAAAGAACCGACAAGACCGAGCAAGGCAATTGCCAGGCTGGCAAAAACTACCGGCAAATTATGTTGGCGCGGAACCGCAAAACTCTTGTAGAGATGTTTAACTTTTTCTTTTGTCAAAGCAAACTTAGATAACGGAGCCGGGGTTGAATTGAAGTCTTCGGATAATCTGTCTAAAGAGAAATTAGAAATAAACTTTTCAGAAAGTTCATTTCTTTCGTAACGTGGAGAAACTGTTGGGGGCAAAACATAAGCCTTCTCAACTAATGCGTTTTTATCTTTGGCAATTTTTTGTTCCAGTGCTTCTTCAGATGTCTTGGCGCTGGCAACTTTACTTTCTAATTTAGAAAGGTTTAAATTTAAACTTTCAATTCTGTTTTCCAATTCATCAAAGATCTCTCTCTTAAGTTTGGTGAGTTGGATGATTTGGTCCGGATTCTGACTAACTGTATTGGCTTTTAAATTTTTGCTTGGCAAAATAGCCGGGGCCGACTCTAGAATATTACCGACTGTGGGATTTGCATTTAAATTTTTATTTTCAGCCAATACCGACGGTTTGTCTTTTTGAACGTGAACTTGAATTTTTTTACCGGACTCGTCAGTAATTTCAGAAATGCCGTTTTTGTAGTTTTTCAGGAATTCTTCTAACGCACTGTTAGTGGTAACCCAGTTCCTGCCAATCTTGAAACCTTTAAGTTTCCCGGTACGGCACAAAAAGCCAAGATAGTCCTGGTGATAGCCGGTAATTTTTCCGGCTTCGGAAAGAGACAGAAAATCTTCATTTATGCCTTCCGCTTCACTTTGCCCGTTGGACGCAAAAAACCCTATCCCAGGTTTATTGTGATCCAAGGGTTTTTGAGGGCTGTTTGACCAGCTATTTTTTTGTTCTTCGTTTTCGTCCACTTTTAGTTTCTATTGGTAAAAATCGGTTATCCGATATGTATAAATTGCTTAAGTGATTTTTCTTATAGTTTTAGGCTTTTTTGGCTTATATCGGATACGCGATATCTGTATTTATTATATCCTTTTACTTTTTTTCCGCCAAAATATCTGAATAAAAATTGTCTTATAAATTTATCCCAATGAAACGCTAAATATTTGGCTTTTTTTATTCATTTAACCTGTTTCATTTTATTAGCTATCAAATCCAAAAAGTCTTAAAAATTTTTATTAATTTTGCTAAGGATTTTTAATTTAAAATTTCTGACTAATTAGTTTCAGAAATTTAATGAAAATCCTCAGAGCGACTTTTTTTGTAAAACACTTTTTATAACTGGGGTCATTTTTTTGAAACAATTTTAACAAATTGTGCAATTAATAATTATTACGATAGCTAATAATATTTTATACTTTTAATTTTATTTGAAAGAGTACTATAAAAAGTATAAATAGTATTAAATTATGAAACATACTGAATAATTTCATAATGAAACATAAAATTTATTAAAAATTTATAACTTTTAACTAATAATGTTGCACATATATATTAACCCTTATAAAGACAAGGTTTAGCCAAAAAACCAAATTTTTCAAAACCAATATTTTAGGACATTGTTGAGAACAAATGTCAAAGAAATGTAAATTTATGATTGTGAGAATAAATCACTTATCCACAAACATTTTTAAATTTTAAATGTAATTTGTTGACAGGTTTGGTTTGTGGTAGTAAGATTGGAGATACCTTTTAGTAAATTAACAATCTATTTATTTAGGGAAGTGAGGTGCCGCAAAGCGGCAACGATAACAATAAAAATAACAATAACGCCACAAGTCTGTTGTCTTGTTATAGTTATTGTCCTAGTTCTAGTTCAAGTTATTGTTCTAGTTATAGTTCTAGTGATTGTTATTGTTGCTCCCAATGCTTTGTCATTCCTCCACTGTGCCGCAACAGTAATTAATTAGCGATTAGTGATTAGTAAATAGTGAGTAGTATATTTCATGCTACAAGCTACTTGCTACAAGCTACTTGCTGGTTATAAGTCTGGTCGCTAAATAAATCTGTTATCCGAATTTTACGGATATCCCGAGCAGGAACTATTTTGTTTCCATCTATTGTAAGTGGGTGGAATATTCAGAATACTTTGCCGTCCGCTCGTGGACGGTTTTTTTAAACTCATAAACCCAAAATTCAAAACCCCAATGTCAAATTTCAAATCAATGACTAAAGTCCCAAGTATAAAAATGGGCCCACATTTTTTGTTTAGATTTTAGATTTGTTTTGTCATTTGTCGTTTGGATTTTGATATTTGTAATTTAACAAACTAATCTTCTCATTATGCATAATCAAAAAAAGAAATCATTCCTCTTGTTATTAGTTATGGTTATAATTTCCCTCACCTTCTCCCCTCTTGTCTCCGTGGCATCCTACAATAAACCGACAGCGCTAAGTTATTTACAAAGCCACTCTTCTTCTGCTTGGAGTATTTTAGCTCAGGTCGCTTTAGGCTCTGTCCCGGTTTCCGATGATAATTTAAAAAATATTTCCGGAGCTTCGGCTTTAGATCTTGAAACGCCAATCTTGGCAATTAGCGCCCTCGGTAAAGATCCTAAAGATTTTTATGGCCAAAATTATATTACATCTTTAAAAAACTTTCACACCGCTTCTCAGCTTGGCGACCCGTCTATATTAAACGATGACATTTTTGGTATCTTAGCTTTAAAAGCTTCCGGGCTAGGAAATGATGACGCTGTTATCCTAGACTCAAAAAACTTTTTGCTCTCACATCAAAATTCTGACGGTGGGTGGGCATTCTCTCTAACCAGCGCCTCGGACAGCAATACTACAGCTACCGCCATAGTTGCTCTCTCGTCTTTAGGTTTAACTGCTTCTGACCCTATTATTGTTAAAGCCTTAGATTATTTAAAGCTGGCTCAAAACAGCGACGGTGGCTTTACTTACGACCCCAAGAGCCCCTACGGCTCAGATAGCGACAGTTCTTCCACTTCCTGGGCGCTCTGGGCGCTTAACGCTTTAAACATCAGCCAAGAATCTTGGGCCAAAGACGGTAAAACTCCATTTACATACTTAGAAGCAAATCAAGACACTTCTGGCTTCTTTAAATTTCAAAATGATTTGGCGGAAGACAGCTTCTCCCCTATAACCACAGCCTACGCCAGCATTGCTTTAGCCGGCAAAACCCTGCCTCTGATGCCGACCAAAGCCACAACCTTGCCTTCTTTTGATTTCCGTATTGAGGGTTCGTCTGAACAAATCTGTTCCGGAAAGGCCCAAGGTCCCACTGCCTTAAATATTATTGAAAATGCATCCTCCCAATGTGGCTTTACTTTTCATATCCAACAGGCTAGTTTTGGCAAATATCTGGATAAAATAAATGCTGACCAAGCTGTTGGCCAAAGTGGTTGGATGTACTTGGTAAATAATACCTCGCCGGACATTGGTGCGGCCGATTACACCTTAAAAACCGGCGATGAAGTAATTTGGTATTTTGGTGATTATGGATGGAATGTTACCCGGTTAGCTTTACCGCAAACCAAAATCAGTACCGGACAAAATTCTCCGGCTAAAGTTGAATACTATAATAACGGCTCATGGCAAGCATTGAGCGCCGCTACTGTTAATTACGGCGCACAGAATTCCGCCACTGACAGTACCGGCAATGCCTCCTTAAGCGCCCCGGATGGCTACTACAAAGTCTTTGCCGGTAAAACCGGGTACATAAGGAGCAATCAAGTCCTGTTACAAATTGGCGACCCTTCCACCTCAGCTGTAAATCTGACTGCAAACTTAGATAATAGCCAAGTATTGGGCGAAAATACAAACCACAACACCCTTTCCTTTACGCTTAACGCGAGTAGTTTAGATTTTGGAAATATCAAACCCGGGGACAATATTGCTAAACAAATTACCATTTCCAATACCGGGACTGTTAATTTAAGCATAAATGGCGCGGTTACCGGCAACCCGCTATTCCTCGATAATTTAAAAATTAACGGAAAAACCTGGCAAAAATTTTACGCTGCTGTCGGTTCAGGGCAAAATCAAGATCAAAACCTTACCTTATCTATACCAACCGGCTATGATGGAGCGTCTGGAATCAAAACCGGTCAATTAATATTCTGGGCTAGCGCAAACTAAAAACAAGGATACTTAGTATAATAAGGATACAAACGGACAAGCTATTCCCCCTCATCCTTACTATACTTGTATCCCTATTATACTTGTGTGCCCACAATCATTAACACCAGCTTATGAAAACAATTAAAATCATTACCATAATATTTGGCCTTGTTCTGCCACTGTCTTCTTTGGCAGCGGGTCTGCAAATCTCCCCTTCCCGTTTAAATTTTACAGTTGCTCCCAATCAAGAAATGACCCAAAAAATAGTTGTGGCCAACCCTACGGCAGATGTACAAATCTATGAAATAACTGCCGATGACTACACTAATTTTATTAAGCCTCAACCAAAAAGCTTCACTCTGGAATCCGGAGCGCGAAAAGAGGTGGCTATAACGGTTATGCTAACCCAAGCAAACCAAAAAGTCGCCACCAACCTATCTGTAGTGGCAAAACCCCTAACCGCAGACGGTTTAACAATCGGAACCGGTGCTAAAATCCCTCTAGAAATCACCGTTATTGAAACAATACCATCTTATGACAAAAACCTTGTCTTTATCGTTATTGTTGTTGTTCTGGTTATCATAATCATAATTACTTCTCTCTACTTTTCTCAAAAAAGAAAAATAAAATAGCCTATACACAAAATAGACTCACCTGCCTTTATCTGCTTGGGAAATGCATGATAATTACTTAAATTAGTTACTAAATATAATTTTTATCAGTTGCTGATTGTTAAACATGGCATTACTTCTCAATACAAAAAACCCGTCCAACCCTTTGTTTCAAAAGGCTGGACGGGTTTTTATTACTTAAGACAAATTACTTAACCGGAGCCGGCGCCGGCGCTGGGGCTGGAGCGGGGGCAGGAGCCGGAGTCGTGGCCGGTGCCGGAGTTCCTTGTGGGTTAGCCTTGTAGTTATTTATGGCTTGGACAACTTGGCTATCTTCTTTCATACTCTCATAGAACAAAATTTGGTTCTTGGAGATTTTCATTTCATCCACAGGGCCATGAAGTTCATTTCCCAATTTAACTAAAGAAATTTGTGATTGCGCTTGTTGTTGCTGTTCTGTTTGGCCACTGCCTTGCAAACCAGGCTGTTGGACAACTTGCAAATAATAAATATCTTTCATTGTGGTGTATTCGCCGGAATCTTCTGACATTTTGCCAAAGTATACCTGGCCGTTAGTCAAAAATACCGCGCTATAAGCAGAGGCCTTCATTGGAGTGGTTTTGGCGGCATCTTTTGATGAGCCGGCAAATAACTTTTCACGGAATAATACACCGACTATTAACAAAACTACCACAATTACCGCCAAAATTACCCAGGGCATTTTGGAAGTTGGCTTGGCTTCAATAGCTACATTTTGGGCGGCAACCGCCGGCCTGTTGATTTTTATTTCGTCTGACATATGTATAAATATATTTCTTACCGAAAGTAAATACTTTAGGTTATTTATTAATTAATAATTCTTTAAATCCACGGGAAAAATTTCAACACCTCATAACCATTAGCGAGCCAAGATTTACCGTGTTAATAAAAGATTTGTTTTGATTTAACTTTTGAATTATTTTTCTTGCTCCAAAACCTGCCATTACCACGGTAATAAAGGCGAAAACCTGAGCAGGGATGGATGACGCCGGCTCGGTAGGAAGAGAATTTAACCTAAAAGAGATAACTGTTTGGACCGGCCAAGTGGCCACCACAACCATAGTTTTTATTGGCGAGGCTGTTAGCACCGAAACTTTTTGCGGACTACTGGAAATTCCGATTACCAATCTAAAACAAGAGGCCGGTTGATTTAGGTTCATTACCGACTGATTCTGAACTGAATTACTGCCGGTGAATTTAGCGGCCAAACAACCAACTGCTCCGCTGACGTTTGCAGAATTAGCAACGCTGACTACCGTATTATTTGGAACCGGATTTGACACTTCAACCACCTGAATAGTCTTGGTCGCGTAGGTTGCGGTGGCATTGCTAAAAGATTCATCGGAACTTTTCGCCCCAACAATATTATTAAACGGCCCGGCAATGCCGAAAGCCACAATAAGCAACAAATACAGGTAATTTTTCAACACAATTTTTGCTTTCATAAGAAATGTAATCTATCAGTATTCTAACACATTTTTACAAGATAGTTTATCCACAATTACTTTTAACCAGACAATACTGGTTAACTTTTGTCCAATCCATAATTACTTTTTATATTTGACGAATCTGTATGGTTAATAGTAACATACAGATATTAATACCCATTTATGTCCAGACCCTTTGACCCCATAACCATAAAAATTCTCTCCCTGCTGAAAAAAAATCCGGAGAATTATAAACGACTCCATAAAGCCACCTGCCCGGAAAAGCCCTACAAATTTTTTTACAACATTATGTTCCGCCTGGAGAAGTTGGAATTGGTGGAAAAAACTCATGATGTCGGTGTTTTAGTGGCAAAAATCACAGACGACGGACAAAAATTACTCGGTCGAAAAAATCCGGAAAAAGACGGTGTATGGAAACTGGTGATTTTTGACATTCCGGAAAAACAAAAAAAAATTCGCACTGTATTAAGAGCCAAACTAAAACAACTTCATTTTAAAAAATGGCAAAATAGTATTTGGATATCCCCTTTTGCTTTGGACGTGGAGATTGAAGACGAATTCAACCAACTGGCAAAAAGGTTTTTTGTTCGGCTTATCCGGGTGCAGGATATTAACAGGACTGATGATTTGGAAAAAATGTTCCCTAAATCTAACATTTAGTAGAAAGCATTTAGCATATAGGATTAAGCTGAAAGCCCGTTCCGAATTTGTCGGAACGGGCTTCTACTATCTACTATCTACTATCTACTATCTACTATCTACTATCTACTATCTACTATCTACTATCTACTTCAACGCTTCATCAATCGCCTGCTGAAAAGCGCTAAACGGTTGGGCGCCGACAAGTTGCTTGCCGTTAATATAAAAAGTCGGGGTGCCGGATGTCCCGGCGGCCTGGCCGTCTTTTTGGTCACCCTGAACGATACTAAGGGTAGCATTGGCATCTAAACACTGATTAAATTTATTTTTGCCAAATCCCAAGGTTCCGTTATTCAAGCCTAAACTATCCGCGTATTTTTTTAAATCCGCGGAAGCCAAGCCGGTGCCGTCAGAGGTGCCGTTCTTAAACAATAAATCGTGGTACTGCCAGAATTTTCCTTGTTGGTTAGCACATTCCGCGGCCACGGCTGAAACCTGGGCATTTACATGGAACGGCAAAGGAAAATGTCTAAAAATTAATTTCACCTTTCCGGTGTCAATGTAAGCTTTTTTAATTTGATTAAAAGTCTGGTCTATAAACTGTTTACAAAAAGGACACTGGAAGTCCGAAAATTCCACAATAGTCACCTTAGCGTCACTCTTGCCTAAAACAGGAGCATCTTTTCTCTCCGCCACCGTCACGGGACCGCTGGGCTGGCTTGGCTGGCCAGGGTTGGATGGCTGACTAGGAACGGCTGATCCGTCTAATGTCTGAGTTTCCTGAAGATTCGCTAACCCACCGGAATTATTTAATAATAATTTGGTATTATAAAAAATACTGAGGGCAATTATGACCGAGGCAACAAGGACACTTCCGGCGATTTTTGTGGCCGGGCCAAACCCATGATTGCAATTTTCATCATGGATATGCTTGTGAGATTCATTTTCCATAGTTATTCCTTTACTAAATTATTTATCTGTTGTTTAATAATATCATTTAAACGAAAAAGTGCAAGCCACGTTGAAAGGCTTTAAATTATGGAACTCAAATGGCAAAGGACTGTCCTTTTGCCTAAGACAGTCCTTGCAAACTTACAAATTCGGGATGGTCAACTCAATCCCGACTTTCATGGTTTTGGGATTTTTAACTTTGTCGGTATTGGCTTCCAAAATTTTTCTCCATTTGGTCCCGTCGCCATAATGCTTCTTGGAAATTCCCCATAGTGTGTCACCTTTCTTTACCTTATAGGTCGCCATAGCTGTCGCTCCTAACACGGATGTCGGCCTCCAATTAGAGTCAAACTCCAAACCGTCAAATGAACTCACTCCGGCTTCGGCAAAAAATTCCGCGGGAGTCGAAAATGCTTTGCCGGTAGTCTTGTTATAAATGGTTCCGTTAACATTGGCATAAGTACCGCTCATATCTTTATAATTTTGTGGCATTTGCAAACCTGATTGCATTTGCAATCCACTAAACGCGGGGCCATCAACCGAGCCCAAAACACTTGCGGAACTGCCGGAAGACGAGCGTAATTGCGAAACCAAATTACTTAACTGTTGCACCTGAGCTTGCAAACCCGCCACTTGGGAGGCAGCTCCGGAATCAATCACCGTCACGGTGTTGGTACCGGTTTTATTGGCCAACGCGATATTTAAACCGTCAATACGATTTTGCAATTGCGTAATCTGGCTCTGTAACTGGTTAATAATTAGCTGGTCTGAGGACGATGTTCCAGTTCCAGTTCCAGTTCCAGTTCCAGTTCCAGTTCCAGTTCCAGTTCCAGTTCCAGTTCCAGTTCCAGTTCCAGTTCCAGTTCCAGTTCCAGTTCCAGTTCCAGTTCCAGT
>Ga0172379_10007766_pt1 | contig 13779 bp, 8 predicted proteins | sample GrowelOW334metaG_FD_119756 | JGI IMG/M metagenome (GOLD analysis project Ga0172379, IMG submission 119756) | Groundwater microbial communities from an aquifer near a municipal landfill in Southern Ontario, Canada - Groundwater well OW334 metaG | ecosystem: Environmental > Aquatic > Deep... | reverse complement strand
TGCTCGGCATTAAAATTATCATGAAGTGCACGGAAGCGGAGCGCGCTATAATCGGGCTTGAAGGAAATACTAAAGATGTTTTGGATACAATCCGAAAAACTTTGCCTTCCGATGGTTCAATCAGTGTTGTGGCAATGCCGACAAAATATCCGCAAGGATTTGAAAAAATGCTGATCAAGTCGCTCTTGGGAATTGAATTGCCGATAGGACAATTGCCGTCTTCCATCGGCGTCGGCATCTTCAATGTCGCGACGCTCGCGCAATTGGGAAAACTTATTCCGAGCGAAAACGGTTTGATAGAACGGGTCATGACCGTTTCCGGTCCGGGAGTAACTCGCCCCGGCAACTACGTAATTCCTCTCGGAACTCCGCTCAAATTCATTTTGGAACAATGCGGATTTACCGGTACCGCGGACTACGTTATCCTCGGCGGCCCGATGATGGGGAAGACCGTGCCCACGCTGGACGCTCCCGTCGTAAAGACCACTTCCGGCATACTGGCATTCGATAAAACGCTCGCCGATCTCAAGAAAAACGAGCGTGAATATCCCTGCATAAAATGCGGCGCCTGTGTACAAGCCTGTCCGATGTTTTTGAATCCTTCCGAACTCGGACTCTTAGCGAAAAAAGAACACTACGAAGAAATGCGCGACGAGCATTACTTGGACATTTGTTGCGGCTGCAACTGCTGTACCTATGTTTGCCCGTCCAACATCCCGCTTTTGAGCCTCTTCAAAACAGCGCAGGAAATCAATAGAACGAAGAAGTAAAAAAATAGCGCCCCGATTGCTCGGGGCGCTTTACTTTTTTTCTTTAAGAACTACTTGTTTCCGTTTCGCAGGGTATCCATATTTTTTGCGATGATCGGAATTATTTTTTCCGTACCGGTCACGAGCATTTTTTCCACTGCCCGAGAGGTGATCGTTGCGCCGGAGATGGCGTCAAATTCCCACTCGTTGGTTTTTTTTCCGTGAGCGGTCATTTTTATTCGGTTCAATAAACCGGTTTTCTCAGGATTTAAACGAACATCCAAACAGGTAAAGTTTTTTATAAAACTTTCATCGGTGGCGATCTTCGTTCCGAATCCCGGAGTTTCTTTGCTCTCCAGCACTTTATATCCGGTAATGCATTCTTTCTCCGGATTGTATCCGTAGAGAACGACCACATCATCAGCGTACCCGCGGGCTTTGGTTTGGAACGCGATGCCGGATAATTTTTCGCCGGCATCATAAGTCGCGTATACTTTTTCCGCTTTTTTTGAAGTGGTGGAATCCGCTTTTTTGAGCGTATCTCCATCAACCGCGAATTCAACATATTTTGCCGATGTCGGAAAAACTGCGGTAACTGCGCCGTTCACTTTTGCTCGCTGATTCGCTTCCACTGCCGGCTTTGTTACCTGAATGGTAAAAGCAAGAAGCAGTCCGCAGATCGTTGAGATAAGAATGAGCGGAAAAGCGCTTTTGAAAATCTTGGTTATTTCGCTCATTTCGCACCTCCTTTTGTTCCGTACGGTTTTGGCTGAGTCAGCTGGTTAATGATCGGGCTCACGGCGTTTCCCCAAAGAATGGCGCACATAACGCCTTCGGGCCATGAACCAAAAAGCCGGATCATCATGACGAGAAAACCGATGAACAATCCGAAAATTATTCTTCCTCGCGGAGTGATCGGCGCACCGACTGGGTCGGTTGCCATGAAGAACGCTCCGAAGAGCAATCCTCCTGACGTGAGAATGAATAACGGATCGGGATATGTTTGCGCATTTACCAGATAGAAAATCGTTCCTGTCAGGATCGCGCCCGAAAGCACGGACAGGGGAATTCTCCAATCAGCGATCTTTTGGGAGCAGAGATACGCTCCGCACAAAATGATAAGTATCGCGCAAGTTTCTCCTGTTGAACCGGAAGTAAATCCGGTTGCCATCGCGAATGGATCGGAAGCAATGTGCTGAAACTTAAACAAAGTCAGCGGTGTTGCTCCAGTAAATCCATCAACCTGAATGGTTGCGAGCCAATTGGCAATTGATGTCGGTATGGAGAACGGCAGAGTAAAAGTGCTCGGTATCGTTTCGGTAAAGCGATGAAGTGCAAACGGCGGAACCCATGTCGTCATAGCAACAGGGAAAGCCGCTTGGACGAATATCCGCCCCATAAGCGCCGGGTTGAAAATATTCTGTCCCAAACCACCGAACGCAATTTTCCCGAACACGATTGCGAAGAATCCCGCAACTCCCGCCATCCAGAGCGGAAATCCCGGCGGAAGCGTCAATGCCAAGAGTACGCCCGTTACTGCGGCACTCCAATCGTTAACGGTAATGCCTTTTTTGGATATCGTGCTCCAAAATTGTTCGGTCGCCACACAGGTAAGGGCTGTGGTAAGTATCAGCAACAAAGAGCTGATGCCGAAAAGGTATACCGAGAAAACGCAAATGGGAAGCGCGGAATACAAAACCGTCCTCATTATCCGAGGAAGGGTCATCGGGTGTTTGATGTAAGGCCCCGTACCTATTTTTAATTTCGTTACTGCTTTGCTGAATGTTTGTATCATAGCACCATGCCTCTCTAGATACCTCTATCGTTGTGAAATCAAAGAAATGTCCGAAATGAATACTACAATATTATTATGAGTTTGGCAAGTACTCGAAGAAAATTGAAAATAGAGAATAGATAATAGAAAGATTAACAAAACAAAAAACAACGAGATGATATAAAATTCGTCCCGTTGTTTCTATTCTCTATTTTCCATTTTCTATTCTCCTTTTGTATTAAAACGATGACCACTTTTTATTTGCCTTTCCCGAAGCCAGTATTTTCTCGGTCATTCCGATAGAAGGATCTGCGAAATTCGGAGCGGCAACATATCGGCGGAGGTCCTCTTCGTTGTGAGCATCGGGGCCGCCGCTTTCCAGCGCGTTATATTTTTTGAGAAGTTCTCGTATTTCAACTTTTTCCGTTTCAAGTTCCGGTTCGTCTTTTTGTCCGGTATGCCAAAGACCGTATACGGTTTCCATGCCGTCAATTCGTTTTTCGGCGAGCAGTTTTTCAGTAAAAGCGAACGGCATTTTTTTCTTGACGGTAAAGTAGTGGGCAATCAGGGCGATACCGCCGGCATTCCGAATGAGAGCAACGGTTTCATCAAGGTCGGGAGAATAGGTCACGTCAACATAAGCCGGACGATAGGCTTCGTGCGAAAGAAAAAGGGAATAGGGAATTTGATGGGAATCCCCGGTTATAAGCGCTTCGTATTTGATCTTAAGTTCCGCGTCAGTAAGAGAATCTTTTCCCATTTCCTCAATGAGAGATTTTGTTACGTTCTCGTTTTCGGGGTGCGAATTGATCGCTTCAACGATGTGAGGCCGCCCGACCGATTCCCCTCCCGAAGCGCGCAAACAATCTTCTTCGGAAACGGTAAAGCCGAGACCGCGGAGATTGGAAACGATTTTTTGCATCCGTTCAATGCGCGCGGTTTGCGCTTTTTGGCAGTGTTCCTGAAGTGCCGTGTTTTTCGGATCAACAAAAAGTCCGACGATGTGAAGCCCGCCTTTTCCCAGTCCTTCAATTTCTTTCGGGGGAGCCGCACTTATTTCAATACCCGAGATCCATTTTGTGTTTGAAGAACGGACGCTTTCCAGATACGCGATCGCCTCGTCGTTCAATATCGCGTCATGATCTGTGAAAGCGACAACGGAAATGTTGAGAGATTCCGCAAGTTCAAACATTTGTTTGTGCGAAAGTTTTCCGTCGGAGAGGGTGGTGTGGGTGTGGAGAGATTCAAAGGAGTTTGTGTTCATGTTATATTATATTGTATAAAAAAATTTTCAATTTACAATTTTTAATTTTCAATCAATTTTCAATAAAAAATTTTCAAATACGGTGTTCGTGTTTGGAAATTGAAAATTAGAAATTAGAAATTGTTTAAACATTAAACTCATATTACACAATAAACGCTATTTATCGCACTGGCTCAAAAATGGCACATGCGTCATTTTGTCCCCTCGGCAAGAATCGAACTTGCATCATAAGTTCCGGAAACTTACGTCCTATCCATTGAACGACGAGGGGAATTCAATAAAATTTCTAATATCCAATTACTAATTTCTAATGAACGACGACGTTTAAACATTTGGATTTTTATTAGAAATTAGATATTAGGAATTAGAAATTAATTTTTGCTACCTCTATAATATAGTCTTTACAACCTCCAAAGTAAATAGTGCAGAATATAGTTCACTTTTTATTGTTTGACTTTATATGACCATTTTGACTATAATAGCTCCATAGTGTTTTTGGCGATAAAAAAGAAGGTAGAATTCATACAGCGTTGTGCTCGTGAAGACGCCGTCTTGCCTTAAGGGTCCTTCCATAAATAAATTCCCCATCTCGCCTTCATATTTCCGCAATCTTTGTTTTTTCCTCAATCGCAAATCTTTCGCCGTGTCTCGACACGCCTCAAGATTTACTCAATCGGAAAAAGCAAATCTTACGAAAATCCGAAGCCGATCTTGGGAAATTAATTTCTGAAAGAACCCTTACACGATTAAGGTCGAGAATTAAATAAAATTATTTAAAATGGCGTACGATAACAACGATAGGGGTTTTACCCGTCAGATGTATCAAGGTAATTGGAATTGTTCCGGATGTGGAGCTTCCATTACTGAACTCCCGTTCCAGCCGGATCAAGACCGATTGGGACAACTGCTCTGCCGCGATTGCCACAAGCAAAAGCGAGGAGACAGAGACAATAACCGAGGAGGCAATGACAGCCGAGGCGATAGAGGTCCTCGCGTCATGCACCAAGGTAACTGGTCATGTTCCGGATGCGGAAATTCAATCAATGAACTTCCGTTCGAACCCGATCAGAGCAGACTTGGACAATTGCTTTGCCGCGATTGCCACAGGCAAAAAAGAGGAATGTAACAAAAAACAAAAACAGCCTGCAGAAATGCAGGCTGTTTTTGTTTTGATTGCCAAAAGTGTCCTTTAAAAAGACACAATAAAGGACATTGGCATATATTATGTCCTTTATTGTGTAATAAGCACGTAAATTTCCGTTTTTTTATTTATATATGTCCTTTAAAAATGCGGAACCGGGGTGAAATAGCGCTCCTTGAAATTTGTCTAAAAAATATCACGCGCATGCACTTTACAAAGGAACAAAAATGCGTATAGTAAGTTCAACACGGAGTGTTTTTTATGGTGAGAGCAAAGAGAACACCATCATTTATTTTTTCATTTTATTAAGATTTACTATGAATAACACAGACACAAAAACAGTATTTAATACGACAAAAATCTTTGGCACACTGGCTTTTTTTGTCGCACTTTTGCTTCTGTTTCCACCGATAAAAAATGTTATCGCGGGTGAGCTCACCGGTGATACGTCCTGCGTCTCAAACGATGATGGGGTCATACGCATATGCCGCATTGTGGTGAATTCCAGCGATGTTATTCGCGCCGGAAATGAAAGCGATGGGCATTTTGTAATCAGCGGAGTTCATGCTCCGGCTATTCCCAGTATTCATTCTGAAATCGGTGTTCTTGATGCCGCTGATTTTTATGATCATCTCTCTCTCAATGCTGACTTGATCGGGCATGATGGGGTGAATGATGCTGCGTGTGTTACCTATGATAATTTGAAAATTGGATCGTATTTTTATGGCGAAGAACTTATCACTCATGCGGATGATTGGGAAACTCCGCTGTATAATGATCAATACAACACAGACGTAGCTTCTTTGTCTGACTTTTACGCGTATGACAACAGTCTGTTCACCGTTTCTACCGATGACGATGCGGGTCGAAATTTGAACGCCGATGGAAATATTATCCTTACGGAAGACAATCCTCATCGTACACTTGTTATCCTTAACAAAGATAAAGCAGTAGTAGAAGACGAAAACTTGCCGCCCATTATTTCTATCGTTGGTGAGAATCCGTTTACTTTTACTGTTGGAGGAACTTTCGATAAAATGGCACACGCCACCACTTCTGATCCCGATGAAGATACTGTTACTCTTTATGCAAGCAGTTCGGTGATAACGACCACAGTCGGAACGTACGCCGTTGATTACACCGCTGTTGATGAACACGGTCTTTTTGCTGAACCAAAAACGCTTACCGTGATTGTTGCTCCGGAAGATGAACCATGCGAAACGGTTTGCGTGACTCCGGATATAAACGGCGATGTTCAAACCGAGACCATTCTCTCCGGTCCGGAAAAACCTCTTGCACAAATACTTGCAGATAATGGGTATTCTCTTTTGTTAGGTGATCAAACAAATATACAACGCTGGCAGTTCGGAGAGAAGGGTACTACGACGATGGAAGTGGAACTTCTTGGAAAATATGCGGGAAACGCGCAAGTATTCGGGTATTACATCGACGGCAACATCAATGGCTTTACTCCGATCTTTCGTGTCGGCAACCACCCAACCTATCCTCTGGTGCCGCAATTTTCCGTTGGGGAAAGCGTGTCCTTTACGGTAACCGCCAGCAGCACAGTCGGTTTTTCCATAGATACAAAAGGGAGTACCACCCATTACTTCGTATTGACCGACAACTCTCTTAATGTAGATTCGCAAGATCATGCGATTGTATTTCATCCATCAAAAGACGAATATTTGATCGCTTTTGAAGATTTACCGCTTTCATCTTCCGATCACGATTATAACGATCTTGTGGTAAGAGTTATCATGAAAACCTGCGAAGATATTCCTCCTTCGGTGAATCATGCGCCTGAAATAACGTTGCCGGTGAATCCTTTTATTTTTACAGCAGGAGAAACTTTCGATAAAATGGCGCACGCCACTACCTCCGATCCGGATGGCGATGCCGTCACGCTTCACGCAAGTAGTTCTGTGATATCGACGGTTGTCGGTACGTATTCTGTTGACTATACCGCAGAAGATTCTCATAGTCTTTCCGCTTCTCCAAAAACTCTTACTGTGCAGGTTATCGCACCCGTTTCTCATCCGGAGTGTTCCGATGAGATCGACAATGACGGCGATTCTAAAATTGATGCAGTTGATCCGACGTGTCATACTGACGGAAATCCTGACCATCCGGAAACATATGATCCAAATATCAACAATGAAAATTCCGCGCCGGTCATCACGATCGTTGGCGCAAACCCATTCACCTTCACTGTCGGAGGAACTTTTGATCCGATGACGCATGCCACCACTTCTGATATTGATGGAGACACCGTAACTCTTTATGCCAGCAGTTCAGTGATAACAACGACGGTTGGAACGTACACCGTTGATTACACGGCAAAAGACGAACATGGACTTTGGGCGACACCTAAATTTCTTACGGTGAAAGTTGTTTCGATAACACACCATCCGGAGTGTTCCGACGGCATTGATAATGATGGAGACGGGAAGATCGATTATCCTCTCGATCCCGGTTGCGATTCTTCTGATGACGATGACGAAACAGACAACCTCAAACCCATCGCTCATGCCGGTGCGGATAAAACACCTCAGATAGGGGTAGCGGTAACATTTGACGGCAGCGGTTCAACGGATTCCGATGGCTCTATCGCGCTCTATCAATGGAATTTTGGAGACGGAAGTACTACCACGAGCGCTTTTGCTACCACTACTCACACGTATACGGCAACAAGCACGTACACCGTTACGCTTATTGTGACGGATAACGAAAATGCCACTTCTACTCCTGATACGGCAATTATGACGGTTATTGTTCGTCCGGCTTGCTCTGATGAGGTTGATAATGACGGTGACGGAAAAATTGATGCCGATGATGCGATCTGTCATACCGATGGCGATCCTGAAAAACCGTACGATCCGAATATTGATGACGAAAATGGGGCTCCGGTTATAACCCTTGTCGGGAGTAACCCGATACATATATATCAAAATACGGCTTTCACTGATCCCGGTGCGACCGCATATGACGAAGAAGACGGAAACATTTCTCCCGTCATCATTACCGGAACGGTCACAACAGGAACGTTGGGGACATACATTTTGAAATATAATATTTCCGATTCAAAAGGACTTCCGGCTCTCGAAAAAACAAGGACGGTTATGGTTGATCCGCAAGGCGGATGCACCAGTAATTGCGGCGGCGGCGGAGGTGGCGGCGGCGGCGGAGGAGGTTCGGTGCTTGTTCAACCTTCACTTCAGATTACCAATGAGGTCGTTGAAAAAGGTCCCATCTCCGTCATAGCGCTTGTAAAATGGCAAACAAATCTTCCATCGGATAGTCGCGTCGTTTACGGTACATCATCAGTAATCGCTTTCCCGATTGGCGATCTCAAATACGGATATCAGAACGACACCGTAACTGTTTCTACTCTGACCACTTCTCACACCATAGTGGTCGTCGGACTGAATCCGAATGTTGCATATTACTTTAGACCGCTTTCCCGCACCTCATCACTTTCCGCAATAGGAAAAGAATTATCCCTTGCGCCCAGTGAATGTTATTACCTCCGTGAGTTCATAAAATATGGTGCCGACAATAATCCCATTGAAGTAAAAAAACTCCAAGTATTTCTCAATGAATTTGAGGGAGCGAAACTGGGTGTGACGGGCTTTTATGATATCGCCACCTTCAATGCCGTTACCGCATTCCAGAATAAATACAAAACGACGGTCGTTGATCCATGGGGAAATACGACACTCGGTTATGTGTATCTCACGACGAGGAAGCAGGTGAATGAAATATATTGCAAAGCGGCTTTCCCCCTTGATGGAAATCAAACGATGGAGGTGAGTGCCTACCGTGCTTTAATGGAAAGTCTCCTTGCGCAGGGAATTACGCCGGAAGGAGGAATCGTATTGGGCGCATCGGATAATGCTTCAAATAACATCGAAACATCTGCCGTATCATCGGGCTCAAATTCACCAACCCTTCTTGTCGCTGCGGCATCGGGGACCGACAAAATTCTTCCCGTGACGGATCGAGGAGCGCTCACCAACATGCTCGGCGCAGCCTACGGATCGGTCGCCGGAACCGTCGCCTCAAACTGGCTGACACTCTTGCTTCTCGTTATCTTGATCCCGACCGGAGTGTATGCCGTAAAGCTCTATCGCGAGGATGATGAAGATGAAATAATCGAAGACATACTGAAATAATTTTCTCAACAAAACAAAAAGACCTCCTTTGAAAACAGGGAGGTCTTTTGTTTTATTGTATGGGTACACAGTAGTAAGAGAATGGCAAATAATTTTTAATTTTTAATTTTGCAATTTTCAATGAATTTTCAATATTAAAATTTTCAAACACGACGGTTGCGTTTGAAATTTTTTCATTGAAACATTGTAAATTGATTGAAAATAAAAGCAGTTTCACTCTTATATTTTCTGCGTTCGTTCGGAAACAAAAGTTGTGACTTTTGTTTCGCTCACTCACTTGAAAATTATCTATCGCACTTTCCCTCCGCCCATAATCCCCGTTTATTTTCTCGCGCTTCTTTCTCCGCCTGCTTAAATTCCGTTTGATATTTATATGGCATGTCATACGTGTATTCGTACCCGTATCCGTTCTCAATCATCATCTTATTCAAATTCGTGCCGTCTGTAAGAAAAACGTAGGCGAGGAGTCGGCCATATTTGTCGTAAGCGCCTTGTGATGGGTCGGTCTCCAGTCGTATTTGTTTTCCACTCAATATTTTTTTCGCTTCGTCGGAAGCTTCTTTTCCGAAACATTCCACTGGTTTTCGAGAATCAACGATCTCCGGCGTATCAAGTCCGATAAGCCGCACTTTTTTCGCTATCCCGTTTATTTGCACCACAATCGTATCTCCATCAACCACGCGCACGACCGTGCGGAGTTCGTTCTTTGGAAAGGAAACAGCGATTTGTTTTTCGTTAGAAACAGGGAAGGGAATATCTCCGTTATGAAAAAATATTCCGGCGAGGGTTCCGACCAAAAAGTAAAGTAACATCAAACGTTTTTTCATGCAGTTCATTTTACCTTCTTTTTAAAAGAAATAACAGAATTTTTTGTAATTGTTCACACTTTTAATAACACTGCCGTAAATCGTCGCCGGGGTGGGGTTGTACCCCAGCCCGGAACATTTGTAATGTTATTACGAATTTGTGATTATTCGGAAAATAGTGAGATATTTTAAACGTTTCGGTTCGGGGTACAACCCCGAACCGGCGATGGGGTTGCATTTAATTGTTGAACCCAGCCCTTTTTGTTTTGACAGACAATCATTTTTGTGATATGATATAAAACAGAATACCTTGAATTTTTACAGACCAAAACAATAGGAGGTGCTGTTATGGATATTCTTAAAAAAACAAAAACGGCGGCAAAACAACCTCTTTCTTCTTTTGTTTTGTCGCTTTCTTTTCACGCGCTCGTTCTTGCGCTTTTTATTATCCCGCACTTCCATACCGAAGTGCCGCAACAAAAAGAATATTCCGTTATAGAAGCAAGTCTCGTGGACTATGCGAAACCGGTCAAAAAAGAAATAGCTGTTTCTTCGGAAACAAAGTCGCGGACTTTTTCTGTTGCCAGTAAGACGGTAAAAAAAATAACATCGGTTGCGGTTTCAAAACCGGCTCCAGCTATCGCTCACATAACCAAAGAAAGTTTGCAAAACGACATGCGATATGTTGCCGAGAATGCTGTTTTTGGAAAAGTAAGCGCCGGTCAAACTTTCGAAGCGAAATTTTCTTCTTCGTACGCCTATCGTTCGTATGTTGACGCTTTTCGCGATAAGCTCGCGCGCGCTGAAAACGCAACAAACAAAACCATCCCGGATGGTACCGTAACGCTTCATGTTACTATCGGGAAAAATGGCGAAGTTATTGAAAGGTCTGCCGACGATTTCGATTCGCTTAATCTTGCAAGTGCCGCGCTCCAAGCGGTGGATACGGTTTCCACGGTCGGACCGTTTCCAAAAAACCTTCCGCTTGAAGCGATAAAAATTTCTTTAAATCTTCATTTTGTTACACAATAGAAAACGCCCCGATGGAAATGTCGGGGCGTTGTTTTTAGTTCTATAAACCCACGGCATACGTCGTGCCTCCTCCCTCTCTTTAGAGGGGAGGACTGAGGTGGGGTGCGTTTTTGGTATTCATCTCGAAATCACACCCCCTCTCAATCTCCCCCTCTAAAAAGGGGGAGAGGAACGACGAATATAAAATTACTGCCATGCGTTCAAACACAAAAGTGAATCAGCTCGTGATTAAGCGGGCGAATACAAAGCCACCGGACATAAGTCCGGTGGTCATTTACTTACATTTTTACTTTTCGTCTTGCTGTTCTTCTGGCGGCATGTCCTGTATGTCGGTAGCGTGGTCAGTAAAGAGTATGCCTTTCAGGTGGTCAGTCTCATGTTGGAATATTTGGGCGATCAGTCCGCTTCCGCCGTATTCAAAAGGTTTGCCTTTCTCGTCATAGGCCTTCACTCGCGCTTTTTCCGCACGGATGGTTTTGCCGTAGAGCCACCGCACTGACAGGCATCCTTCGGGAAGAGTGACTCGTTTTTTTGATAGCTTAATAATCTCGGGATTGATGAACGATACATCGGGAGGTATTTCTCTCTTCACGTCATCGCCCTCTTTTTTCGCGCTTTCGTAGAGAAACGCTTTTCCGGACACGACAAAAATGGAGAGCGGAATTCCGATCTGCGGGGCGGCAATAGCGACACCGTCATCCTGTGAAGCCAGCGCCTTTTTCATGTCACCGATAATTTTCTGGATCTTTGGCGATGCAATTTCATCGATGCGAATCGCTTTAGTTGCATTGTGAAGCACCGGATCATCTTTTTGAACAATGTCTACCATAGGGTAAAGAATATAATAAATATAGGAAAAAAGGAAGAGAGAAAGATTAAAATAATTTCCAATTTCTAATTTCTAGTGAACGACGACATTTGAAATTTTGGCATTAGATATTTTATTAGAAATTAGATATTAGTAATTAGGAATTTTACAACAGGTCTTCCGGATCAACTTTCACCCTGAAGTAGGGCGGCAAGGCGATGAGTTTTTCGACCAGCGTGGCATCGGGCCATTTGTCGGCGGAGACCTTTATAATGGCGTTCACCTGATAGCGTTCTTTTATTTTTGGTATGAAAGCGGGGAATATTTTGACGTTGTATTTTTCGAATATTTTTTCAATGGCTGCGCCTTTGTTGGCGACGTCTTCGTCCGTTCCTTCAAAGCGTATTTTGATGATAACGGCAAATGGAGGATAAGAGAAGCGGTTTCTCTCCAATATTTCGTTTTTATAAAATTCCAACAGATTGCCTTGTACGATGGACTGGAATATTTTTTCGTTTGCGTATCTTGTTTGCACCAGAAAAGTTTTTTCTGCTTTGGATTTTACTTCCAATAATTTTCGAAGCGTTTTTTCTTGTATGCGGAAATCAGGGAGTGAGAAAAGCGTATCCACGGAAATGACGGCGGAGAGAGAAACTTTGTCAATGTAAGGAAGCGCGAACTCGGTACCGATAAGAACGGAACCGCGCGAATTATTGAAAGCGGCGGACATTTCGGCACACTTCTTTTCATTTTTGACGGCATCCGAATTGAGTTCATAGACATTCGCGTCGGGGAACATCTCGCGCGCTTCTTCGGCGGCAAGTTCTACCCCGACTCCGAGCGGATTCAAACGCCATCCGCCGCAGACCGGACACATGATGTCTGTTTTTTTCCGTTCCTCGCATTTGTGACAGATAAAGATGTTGCGTTTTCCCTCGCGATGAAGCACGTACGGAATTTTACAGCGCGAGCAAGATAGCACATTGCCACAGTCTCGACAGGCGGTCAGCGGCGCGAGCCCTCTTCGTACGCCGAATAAAAAGACATTTCCGCCGGATGCAAGCGTTTCTCCGATCGCGGTGCGAAGCTTTCTGCTGATAACGCGGAATCCGGTTTCCTTTGTCGGATTTTCTTTTTCTTTCTTCATATCGATGACGGACTGTTCAAGTGTGGAAAGCATGCGAAATCGGAGAGGAATGATTGCTGAAAAATTTCGCAACTCGTATTGATAAAGCGTTTCAATGCGAAGGAAAAAATCTCCGGTAATAAATCGGGCATCCATTTTTTCGGCATACCGCTCCATGAAATATCTAAAATCAAAATAGGGTCGGGAAATGGATTGATACGCATCGCGGCTTTCCTGCTCTACGATAAAGGCCCCAAAATCTTTGCGGGGGATGGAGGAAAACGACGCCGTTGCGATAATAAGCACCGGGTGGGCGGTTTCAAGTATTTTTTTCCATCGTTCAATCATTTCCTTCGGCGTGAGTTTCCCGTGGAGGAAAAACGTGTATTGTTCGATGCCGCGCCCGAGTTCATGAAAAACGGTTTCCACGCCGAGCGTCGTCGGGCAGGAAAGAAAGACCGAAGAACCTTTCGCAAATTCTTCGCGTATGATACCTCGGTATACGGAAAAACGATCTTCGTCATTTGCTTGAATGGCGTATTTATCAATGTTTTTGAGATTTTCCGGATGACGCAATTTTCCTTTGGTGATATCTTCTTTTGCCAAAAAAGGAGCGAGAGTTCCTTTGAAGGTGAGATACTCTTCAAAAATGCGCACGGGTACAAGTCCGGAAATAATTCCGCCAGATGTGCAGGCAAAATATTCGGCGGTTTCTTCAGCCGCGCTTATAAATTCGGGAAGCAGAAAATTTCTTGCCGCTACTCGCTCGACCCTTTTGAGGGCAAAGCGGGAAGTTTTCAGGCGTGATTTCGCTTCATTCGCATCTTCTGATGACACGACCAGTCCCGGGACCGATTTGCCGCGGAGAGGCACCATGACAAGAGAATTTTTTTCAACCTCTTTT
>Ga0172379_10007765_pt1 | contig 13779 bp, 13 predicted proteins | sample GrowelOW334metaG_FD_119756 | JGI IMG/M metagenome (GOLD analysis project Ga0172379, IMG submission 119756) | Groundwater microbial communities from an aquifer near a municipal landfill in Southern Ontario, Canada - Groundwater well OW334 metaG | ecosystem: Environmental > Aquatic > Deep... | reverse complement strand
CTGCCGCCGCGAAGGTTTCATGGTATGCTTCAGCCATGCTTCGATGGGCGATTTGCGGTTTTGTTTTTTTGTTCGAGGGTGGCGTGACCTGGTTAAGCGTCCAGCGTTTCGAGGCCTTGGGTGCCGCGGAGCCGTTGCTTGAAACCGGACAATTGTCCATTCTGTTCGCTTTATGTTTGTCGCTCAGCCTGCCGGGCTTGATCTTGGGACTGCGCAAACCGCGCTACGCTTTCCCTTTTTTTCTGGCTAAAGGATTATGCCTTGTTTTCATTCTGATGGTAGCGCCTCGGCTGGACCTGGGCATCCTCCCCTTTTACTTCGCGTTCAACGCGACTCTCGCTGTGGGGCTCAACGCCGCGTGGGCGCTCATCATCCATGGTATCGTGTTCTCGATGGTCACCGCCATGGCGAGTGTTTTCCATCTCCGTTTGGGGATCGATCCGACCGACCTGCCGCTGCTGATCCTATCCGGACTCCTGTTGGTCGCGTTATCGGTGATGGCGCGGAGACTCTTTGAGAAATGGGAGGAGATGCGCGCGAACGAGATGCGCTTGGCGGACGATGTGGTCAAGCTGATAACGATCAACATGGATCTGCAGACCTTCGCGACTACGGTGGAAAACCGTACGCTGGACGAGGAGCGCAAGCGCATTTCCCGGGAAATCCACGATACGGTCGGCTATACGCTGACTACCCTGAAACTCCTGTTCGAGGCCGCGAAGGGGCTGCTCAGCCAGGATCCGGCGCAGCTGGAACCCCTCATGAATCAAGGCTTGTCCTATACGCGCAATTCCCTTGAAGAGATCCGCGTCGCGATGCGGGGTCTGCGCCAATCCGAACTCCCGGCAAGGACCGGCTTGCATCTGGTCGTAAAACTGGTGGATAATTTCCGGTCGGTGACCCACATGGCTATCGCTCTGGAGTTTTCGGGCACGCGGCAAAGTTATGGTCACGAGATCGACGAATTCCTGTATAAAGGGGTCCAAGAAAATCTGACGAACGCCTACCGCCACGGGAAAGCCACGACAGTCTCGATATTCATACAGGAAAGCCAAGGCGAACTGGCCTTGATGGTCAGGGACAACGGACAAGCGGCACGGAATTTCGTGAAGGGCATCGGCATGCGGGGAATGGAAGAACGGGCTGCCGCGCTCGGGGGGACGGTGGAATTCGTGGGAACCGACTATGGCTTCGATGTGACCGCGCGTATTCCGGCGGCGAAAAGGGAAGAGCTCTGATGGAAAGCAAAATTCGGATAGTGATCGCCGACGATCAAGCTCTGTTCGCCCATCTCCTGAAAACCGTACTGGAAACCCGATCTACCGAATTCGAGGTGATCGGCATCGCGGGCAACGGCCTGGAAGCCCTCGAGCTGACCGCCGCGTTGAAACCGGACGTCCTTCTTCTGGACCTCTCCATGCCGGAAATGGACGGCGTCCGGACCGCCCAGGAACTGAAACGGCTGGGCGATCCGGTCCGGATCATGGTGCTGACGACCTTCGACGATCCCGGCCCCATACGCGAAGTGCTGGCCATCGGCGTCGGCGGCTACGTGCTCAAGGATTGCGAACCCCAAGAGCTTTTTTCGGCCATCCGGGCCGTGTACGACGGTTCTACCTCGTTGTCGCCGGGCGTGATCCGTCGCTTGATTCCGGCGGCCGGCCCCGCGGCGCCTTTTCTACCCTTTGAGGCCGCCGGAGCCGACCGATCGAAAATCACCGAGCTGCTCAACCGGCGCGAACAGGAAATTCTGGCGCTGGTCGCCGAAGGCCTGAGCAACAAGGAAATCGGCGCCCGCCTGTTCATCGCCGAACAGACCATCAAGAACAATATCTGCAACATAAACGAGAAACTGGGAATCCACGACCGGTCCAAGCTGGTCAAGTTGGCCGAAAGCTTCGTCGCGTCCCTTCCCTCAACTTAGCCGCGCCGCCCGCTCCTGGATAGCCGGCGTATCGGAAAAAGACCCATCGCCTTTTTGGATAATAATGCGCCGCGGCATGCTCGTCGGCTTGAAACGATTGTCAGGTAAATATTCCCTTATAAATTTTCAAATCAGGAATTACCTTTGCGATATTTTCAAAATCACCGTCTTTATGCAAAACAAACAAAGAATTCTCAATAGCTGTCTGAGCAATTATCAGATCTATTGTACTTCGTATGGTAACACCTTTTCTTCTGCATGAATAATTCATGAAGGCAGCGCATTCATACGATAATTTCCCTTGTCGAAGATAAAAGAAAGGAATTGAATCCAGGTATTCTTTCAGCTGATGATATTCATTAATATCTCTTGACCCCTGAAGGACTTCCTGAAAAATAAAATCATTTATTCCATAGGGTATCTTCTTATCCAGGATAGTATCAAATAATTCAACCTGAGAATTATTTGCACCTTTCAGGAAGTCGATAATTACGGATGTATCAACAATGATCATTACATTGATCTCATCTTTCTAAAATCATAATCATCGGCAAATTTGATTTTCCCCCTAATTTCCCTCAGATCTTTGACTTTATGATTTCTGATGAATTCTTTTAAAGCTATATCTATCAGGTCTTTCTTTGTATGAATGTTCTCTGCGTATTTAAAAGCTTCTGTAACTAAATCATCATCCAAAACAACATTTGTACGCATAGACACCTCGCTATGTGTATACTGATACACATAGCTTTTTTTGTCAATCGCAATCAGTCGGCTCCGCGCTCCAAAAGTCCCGCCGGCCCGGTCACTTCAGTCGCGCCGCCTGAGCTTGGGCTTTCAGGCAAAGTTCGGCGGCCTTGAAGGCGTGTTCCTGCGTCATGGCCGTCTCCGTTCGATTGAGGCAATCCAAAATCAGTTTCCCGAAGAAGGGGAAGCCGATTTTACCAGACACGTTGAACAGATGCTCTCCCTTATGGTCCGCCAAGTACACGTTGTCGCCGCTCTTGCTTCGGGCTATATCGATGTACTTACGGATTTCGATATAGCCCTCTGTACCGAGGATCACGGTGCGGCCGTCGCCCCAGGTGCCCAGGCCATCGGGAGTGAACCAGTCGACGCGGAAATAATTGGTGGTACCGTTGTCGCCGACCAGCATGGCGTCGCCGAAGTCTTCCAACTCCGGGTGGTCGGGGTGGTTGTAGTTGGCGACCTGACTGCGGACTACCTCGGCGTCTTTGGCCGCGGCGTAGTGAAGGTACTGTTCGATCTGATGGCTGCCAATATCGCAGAGAATGCCGCCGTACTTTTCGCGTTCGAAAAACCAGGCCGGTCTTGACGCCGCGCTGAGCCGATGCGGCCCGAGGCCGATGACCTGGATGACCTTTCCTATCGCGCCTGATTCTATCAATTGCCCCGCGTACACGGCCCCTTCTACGTGGAGGCGTTCGCTGTAGTAGACCATGTACTTTTTACCGGTCGCCTTGACCTTGGCTTTTGCCGCTTCCAGCTGTGGAAGCGTGGTGAACGGCGCCTTGTCGGTGAAATAATCCTTGCCGGCGTCCATGACCCGAAGACCCAAGGCGGCGCGGCGGCTGGTGACGGCCGCTCCCGCGATCAACTTAACTTCCTTGTCGGCGAGCACTTCCTCTTCCGAGCTCGCGGCCTTCACGTCCGGATAGGTCTTGAGGAAAGCCTCTACCTTTTTGTGGTCGCTGTCCCATACCGATTTGAGTATCCCGCCGGCTTCGCGGAGGCCGTTGCACATGCCGTAGATATGGCCGTGGTCCAACGAAACTGCCGAAAACACGAATTCGCCCTCTTTGCAAACCGGAGAAGGTTTGCCTTGGGGAGCGTAGTTCATTCCGTCTGATTTCTGCATGCTGTCCTCCTATTTGTACTGGGAACCGGTGGTGATCGGTTCATCGGCGAAATTTTCGACCGACGCTTTCTTTTCGTAGAAATGAAGGGCGTGCTTCATGATGCCTTCTCGGGTGTAGAAGGGATCATCGCTGGATAATGGCAACTTGATCGGATTTCCTTCCGCCGCTGAGCGGAAAACCGCGGTGATTACCTCCAGCGTAGACTTGCCGTCCCGGCCGGTGACTAGGGGCACCCCTCCTGTTTCAAGGGCGGTGAGCACATCGTCGATCTGTCCGGCATGTCCCTCGTAAGGGACCACCGGGAAGCCCTTGTAGGCCTTTTCCAACTCGGCTTCCAAGGCGGGGTTGCGATCGGGAAAGCCGTTTCCCTTGGAAACGGACGCGTAGACTTTCCAGGGAGCCGAAATCCGCGCGTTCTTGCATTGGAAGACCAATTGCTGATCCTCCCCGTGGTGCACGAGAGAACTGGTGACCTGCGCCAAGGCGCCGGGATAGGACAGCACCGCCAGGGAAAAGTCCTCTACCTCGGCGTTGTCGTGCGAAAGGTTGGCCATCACGGCCTGGACTTTTTCCGGCCGCCCCATGAGCCACAGAAGCATATCGATATGATGGACCGCGTGGTTGAGCGTGCAGCCGCCGCCTTCCTTTTCCCAGGTTCCGCGCCACCAAAGATCGTAATAGGAGCGGCCGCGCCACCAGAAGGAATCCACCTGGGCATGCACCACGGGGCCGGCCAGGCCCGTATCGAGCGTTTTCTTCAAATTCAGGATGGGGGTCCGGAAGCGGTTCTGCGATACGACCGACAGGGTGCGGCCCGTTTCCTCGGCCGCCCGGATCATTTGGTCGCACTCGGCCAAAGAGGAGGCCATCGGCTTTTCCACGAGCACGTCCTTGCCCGCGCGCATGCAATCGATAGCGACGGGCGCGTGCAGGTAGGGGGGCGCGCAGATGCTGACCAACGTGATGTCTTTATCGTCGAGGACCGCCTGATGCGAGCCGTACACGCGGGCGTCCAGCTTGAAATCGTTTTTAACCTTTTCCGCTTTTTCCGGATACATATCGACCAGCGCGGAAACCCGGCAACGGCCGGGGAATCGCAGATAGGCTTCTATATGAGCCGGCGCGATGCCGCCGGTACCGATAATCGCGACTTTGATCATCGAGTTCCTCCTTAAGGTGCCCTAGATTATCGATCCGCTTCGGCGTAAATTACATGGAAGGGACGTAGAATGTTTGTACAAACTACAGAAATCGGCGCTTTGGATACGTTGGTTCCGGTTTTGGAATACTTCGTTGATCGATCCTGTCTGCCGGAATGGAAGCTCAATCGGCAAACTATCGCCTTCCATAACATCTCTTGGCTTCTAGCCGGTTCCGCGACCTTTTGGCGCGACGGCGTGCCTTTTGAAGCACACGCGGGAGACCTGGTCTACCTTCCCCGCGGTACGACCCGGAGGGTGCTGAGCGATCCGGAAAATTTGATGCACTGCTACGCCTACGACTTCCAATGCCAAAGCCTCGGAGGAACAGCGCCGGCCCGGCTGCCTTTACCTACTCTAAGCCATATCGGAATCTCCGACGGCCTATTGGAACTGCATCGACGCCTGAACCGCGTATGGCTTGAGAAAAGTCCCGGATACGCTCTTGAGGTCCGCGGGCTTTTTTGTATGATCATCCATCGTTTAGTTTACGCCGAGGAACCGGCGAAGCGCCTCGCGGTGGTCCAGGACTTCATCATCCAGCATTACGCCGAGCCCCTTTCCCTTGCCGCTCTGGCCGCCCTCGTACGGCTCAACCCGCGCTACTTCGGCAACTGGTTCAGCGAGCACACAGGGATGACGGTAAAAGAGTACATACACCGTATCAGGATTCGCAAGGCCACAGATCTATTGGCAACCGGCGGCTTCAACGTCGCCGAGGCGGCGTACAGAAGCGGATTCGATGACGTGTTCTATTTCAGCAAGGTTTTCAAAAAAATTACCGGGTATCCCCCGAGCGACCTGCTCCGCTTCGGCTCAGCCGGCCACTCGCCGATTCCGGATTGAGGGTTGCGCTGACCTTTATGTATGGTAACGCAACTTCTTCATCAGCAATTTCACGTATTGATAATTTATCATTATATATTATTCCAGAGGCTATTGCGGCTGATGCATATAATCCAAAATGAGCTTGAGCTAATTCACTATCCCCACCATTAACTTTTGCATGAGAGACTAACGTTCCATTTTGCCATACTTTTGCGTAACCTTTATTCGTTGAAAAGTCTATATAGATATCAATCTTTACCCATTGGCCATTTGGGTATAATAACGATCCAGTTTGATCATTTTCCGCGTTAACTTGATAGATATATTCTTGTTCTCCTTGATTTGGAACATGTACTAGCCGTAAATAACCATCAGGCGTAATATTTACTAGAACCGTTCTGGTCCAATTATCGCTATCATCTGGACTTAATGTTGCAAAACTAAACCAGTCATCAATTGACCCGGAAGGCTTATCTTCCAAACTGATTTCCAAATATGCCCAGAAACTTATTAAACAAGGAGTTATAAAACTTCCGGTAGCTGTTTTGTATAGTTGAATAGTAGGATAAGCTCTATGAGGCAAATAGATATCTCCATCATTATTTTCTGCTCTTGCAGAAGTAATCCATGCTTTATGAGAATAGTTTCCCTCGTATTTTATTTCTGATGACAGTTCGTGATTACTATCGTAGTCGCCTTGCGGGACAATGTAAAAATCATTGAAGTCAGAAACTGATTCAAAAGATGATTCAAAAATACGATCGTTTTGCGTTTTATTATTCTCTGCCGAGTCATTTGTACTACAAGACGATAATATGAAAACCATACAGCATAGATTGATAAAGTATTGTTTCATTTCTTCCATTACGCCCCTACATTTCCATCATCCACTCCCGCCGTCGCGTCGTTCAACGGGAGCCAGTCGAGCGCTTTCTTGATATACGTATCCCAGAATTCCCAGTCGTGGATGCCGGGGCCTTCGACGTAGGTGCAAGGGATTGCTTCCTTTTTAAGGAAATCCCGGAAATCACGGTTGTTTTTGATCAAGGGGTCTTCGGTTCCGCAGGCCAAGTAGATTTTGGGGATACGGGTATCCGGATTGCGCGCTTTCCTTTCTTTGAGCATCCTAATAAGCTCTTTTGGGTTTTTATCGCTTTTCAGGGTGTCGTCAATATTGCCGAAACAGCTTTCGAAATAGCCCCGGTTTCCTGTAATATGCGGTTCCTCATAGGTCAAATCCACTGCCTGCTCAAGCACGAGGGCGCTGGAAAAGGCCGCGATATGGCTGAAGGTATCGTGATACTTCAACCCGTTCCTGAGCGCGCCGAAGCCCCCCATGGAAAGCCCCGCTATGAACGTATCTTCCCTCTTATGCGATAGCGGGAACATTTTACGGGACATTTCGACAAGTTCCTTCCCTACGAACTCCCCGTGGAGATTGTATGAGAGCGGTTGGTCGACATAAAAACCGTTGTCCCCCGAAGGCATGACCACCGCGAGGTTCTTTTTCTCGGCCCAGCGCTTGATTCTGGATTCCGCGAGCCAGGACGTGCAGCTTCCGAATATCCCATGCAAGAGATACAAGGTTTTCAGCGGCTTGCCGTCGTACTCAGGCTGTCCGGGCATCGGGAGTTTATCCACGGGAAGAAGCACTTGCATCGGTACGTTACGCATTAGGGATTTGGACATGAAAGTCACTTGCATTAAGGCCAAAATTAACTCCTTGTTTTTAGGCTCACGCCATAAGATGCCGCTACTGGATTCCGTACTTCGCAGGATCGATCAGGATGGACGCTACGTTGGGGTTGTTGTCGGCTCCGAAGACGACCATCTTGCCGCCGGCGGGACGGATCGAGGGGATCAAGGCGGTGGGTCCCAGGTCGATTAGCTTCCGAGCAGCCATCTCCAGATAATCGATGTACCTGGCATCGATGGCTTTGAGATTGTGTCCTGTGAATACTTTGGCGTACTTGCCGTCGGTCTTCACCCGGAAGGCTTTTAGGGAAGCAAGGTACTGCTCGATAGAAGGAGCGTTCGGCCATTGAATCCACAAGCCGCCCATATGGGACTGCGTTCCGACTGCGTCACCGGTGAATAGGAGCCTATTCGCCTCATCCAACAGGACCACGCTGCCCGGGGTGTGTCCGGGCAAGGCGTAGACTTTCAGTACTTGGTTGCCGAGATCGAAAGTCATGCCTTCCTTGAGGCCCTTGTATTCTTTCGGGACGAACTTGAATTCGGCGGCAGTCGCCTTGTCCGCGGTGGGGAAATAGTATGAGCCGAACAGAGCGGCTTGACCCACGTGATCGGGGTGTCCGTGGGTGATGGCGACTTCGAGCGGCAGGCCTTCGGCCAAGTTTTTCACATAAGCCTTCAAGTCGCCGGTTCCCATGCCGGTATCGATCAGCAAGGCTTTTTTCTCGCCCCTGACCAGGTACAAGTTATTTCCGAGCGCATCGCGGATCATGATCACACCGGGTTGAATTTCCACGGCTTGGTATTTGGTCATGTCCGCTTTACCGGGCGAAAAAATAGTGCGCAGACTGTAGCAGAGCTGGGCTGAACCGAACGTCGTCGTCACGCCCGCCCCATCGCCGCCGATGGTGTACGGCTTCGCGACGATTTCGCCGTTGATCGATTTCTCAACTAGGATTCGCATGTCGGTGACATATTGGCTGTTCAGGGCTTTTGATTCCTGCCATTGGTGGCCGACCAGGTAGGTGAGGGGGCCGAGCCGCTTGAGACGGGCCTCAAACGTTTTGAGGTGATCGAGATATTGGTCCAGGGGCAAGGTACCGGGAATATGCATCCACACGCCGCTGCCGGAGCCGATGGCGTCGCCGACGGCAATCATCTTGCCGGAGCTGTCGTAGAAGGCGACCGAACCTTCGCTATGTCCTGGGATTGCGATGACTTCCAGCTTTCTACCGCCCAAGTCGAAAAGGTCGCCTTCCTTGATGTCGATGAACTTGCTTGCCAGGATTTGCGATTCCGCCGAAGTGACCGGACAATACCGATCTTTTGCCGACATATGGATTTTTGTACTAGGGAATTGAGATGCCAGGCCGATATGGTCGGGATGGCCGTGCGTAATGAATACTTCAACCGGACGTTTTGTGAGGGACGCGACCAAAGCCGCCAAATCACCTTTGCCCATGCCGGTATCGATGAGAGCGGCTTTTGCCTTGCCCTCCAGGAGGTACATGCTGCCCGAACCTTTCTCGCCGTTCATGTCGTCGATACGCCATGATCCCGGTTTCAGCTCTGTAACCTTGAAGCCGGTGCCTTGAGCGTTCAGGACGGGGGCTGAGAATGCCAAAAGCGCGCTCATTATGATACCCAATCGCTTTTTCATTTTGCGTTTCTCCTTATCTTTTCTGTTTTTTTGTCTTTCTCCGACCGACACGTTCGGGTCTCAGTCCTCAGTTACACGGTTCCGTCCGTTTTCCTTTGAGCGGTACAAGGCACGGTCCGCGCGGGCGATGATCGATTCGGGACTGTCGCCCCGGCGGAGGGCGGTGACACCGAAGCTCGCGGTCACTACGCCGACTCCCTCGATCGGCTCGGCCTCGAAAAGTGCCCTGAGCCGTTCGGCCAGCCCTATCGCGGCGCTCATGTTCGATCGGGGCATGATGACGATGAACTCTTCCCCTCCCCAGCGGGCCAGAGCGTCCGAATGCCTGAGTACGCGCGTCGAGCGGTCGCACAATTCCTTGAGTACCCTATCTCCGACGGCATGTCCGAGCGTATCGTTTACTTTTTTAAAAAAATCGATATCGAAAATGATCGCCGCCGCGTCCCCTCCGTACCGTCCGATTTCTTCCGCGTTTGAACGCAGCCGCTCTTCTCCTGCTCGGCGGTTGAGTATACCCGTCAGCCCGTCAATGCGGGACAGCTCCTTGAGTTCTTCCGCCCTCAGGAATTCCAGACGGCGGGCGCGTTCGGTGCGCCACGCGGCCATCGCCGAGAAGACCACCATCAAAGTGAAGTAGAGGGCGAAAGAGGCGGTTTCCGTCGCCTTCGATGAAGAACCTTTTATGAAGACGCTTATCAGGCCGGTGATTGCGATGGCTGACGAAAAGAGGACCGCGTACGTGATTCGCAGCGGTAGCAGGAAGATCGCTGCGATCATGACCATGACGGACATCGACTGTACCAGGGGATCGGCATCCGCGTAGATGAAGAAGGTCCAGCCGTAGGCCGTCACGCCGCCTATGCAGACGGCGATGATAAACGCCTCGCGGTATTTCGCGTATTTTTCAAAAAGTTGCAGCACGCTTACAGTGAGCGTTAGGGCCAGAAATGAAAGTCGGCAAACCAGTGCCTGAGCGAAGAGCGGATTGTCGCCCAGCAGCTTCCGGTCGGGGATGAGGAAGAGCGTGAAGACGATGCCCAAGGCCGGAATGATGAAATTGAGGTACGGCGCGCTTTGAGCCAGGGTCTGGGCACGGAAGACTTGGTTAAGTGTTCGGTCACGAAAGCCCCCGAACCGCCGCAGTTTCGGTACCGAATCTCCGACTTTCATCCGACAATTATGCCTATCGATGCTGGCCGTGTCGAGAGAGCGTCAATAGCAAATTATCAGTCAAAACCGCTCTAAATGAGCGCGAAGTTTTTTTTCGGTGGCGTAAGCGATCTGGGCGCGGAGCGGTTCTAATATTTCGCCGATGGTATAATGCCAGCGATTCTGCCATTTTCCGAGGAACTAAGCGCCGCCATCGTGTACTTCGCCGGATATGGGTCTTCCTTTACGACCGGTACCGACTTGGTGATCGACGGAAGGTATCGTTGATGCTTAGTGAGAAAGCGAAAGGAGAACCTTATGAACCGACCGATAGGAATTTTCTACGCGTATTGGACGCACGAATGGGATGTCGATTTCCTGCCTTTCATCGGTAAGGTGAAGAGGCGTCGCTTTCATGAAAACGATGTTAAAGGGCATCCATGGGTCGGATGACCTGGGCCGAGATATTGGGGTATGGCGGGATTTGGTGAAGAATCCCGACCTGGACGCGATAGCGGGAAAGTCCGTCGCTTTCGTTCGCTCTCATCTTCGCTGAAGCTAAGCGATTACGATAGCTCTATCTGTACTTTCACCGAGGTCGGCTTCGGCTGGGCGGCGTATTCAAAGGCTTTGATACCGTCCTTGAAGGAATAGGTATCGGTGATGAGCGGTTTTAGATCGATTTTCCCGGAACCGAGGAGTTTCAGCGCGCGCGGATAGATGTGAGCGTAGCGGAAGACCGTCTCTATGCTCGCTTCTCTCGCTTGAGCTTTCGTGATGTCGATGGGAACGATGCCGGAAGCCGGAATACCGATATAGACGACCCTTCCGCCGGGGCAGAGCATATCGAACATGTTGGCGGCCGCTTTTTCGTTGCCGCTCGCCTCGAAGACTATGTCGGCGCCCCAAGCGTCAGTCTCCGCCATGACGACTTCAATCGGATTTTCCTTGAGGATGTTTACCGGCCGGACGGCGCCGAAGCGAGCGGCGATGTCCAGTTTCGGTTGCTGGGTGTCGGTAATGATGACCCGGCTGCATCCTCCCGCCAACGCGCCGAGAGCCGCCATCATGCCGATGGTACCCGCGCCGATGACGACGGCGACGTCGCCCGGTTTGATTCTGGCTTTGCCCGCGCCTTGCAGTCCGATGGCGAGCGGTTCCACCAGGGCGCCTTCGGCGAAGCTTACGGATTCGGGAATCTTGAAGGTAAAGGCCGCCGGATGAACGACGGTCGGCCGGAGAATACCGTGGATGGGCGGGGTAGCCCAGAATCGGACGGCACGATCGAGGTTATAGAGCCCCAAACGGCTCTCGCGGCTGTTCGGGTCGGGGATGCCCGGTTCCATGCAAACCCGGTCTCCGGGTTTAAGGTCTTTGACTGCCGAACCGACTTCAAGGATAACGCCGGCGCCTTCGTGTCCGAGAACCATGGGTTCTTTTACGATGTATTGGCCTATCCCGCCGTGGGTGTAGTAGTGGACGTCGCTACCGCAAATCCCGACATTGCGAATGCCGATTTTTACGTCGTGTTCTCCCATCTTTTCCTTGATATCTATATCCCTGATGGACAAACATCCTTTCGATTCGAGTACGAGCGCTTCCATAATGTGCTTCCTTCTTAACAACTTTGACTGCAATAATATCACGGAAATGGGTCTTCAAAGCAGGATGCTATGGACTTTTTTTAATCCGTAATCTTCTTTCCAAATCGATCCAACTCCAGGGTTCCTGCGCGTTCGCTTCACGCGATTCTAATGGATTCTTCATGGCGAAATAATACGCATCGCCTATAAATACGCAGGGTGTTTATATGAATCCATTGTCCGAATTCTGGCGCGTCCTTATTGATTCTCTCGTTTTTGCTTTCCAGCCCGTCGTCAACATCCATACAGGAGCCGTCTACGGTTTTGAAGCCTTGCTTCGCGGCGTGGAAGCCGGTGGTTTCCCGTCTATCCATGCGTTATTCGACGCGGCTTTTGCCGACGGCGTTCTCTATTCGTTGGATTTTCGTTTGCGGGAGAAGGCCCTGTCCTTATTTCGGGATATCACGGACAGGGGATCCGCCAAACTCTTTTATAACTTGGATAATAGGATTACCGAGATGCCTGACTACTCGCCGGGAAATACATTTCGTCTTTTGGAGAAGTACGGTCTTGAACCTTCGGTAATTGTGTTCGAGGTATCGGAACGCCATGAATTTTCTGATTACGCCGCGGCGCGCGGTGTCTTGAGTCAATACAAAAATCAAAATTTCCGTATCGCTGTTGATGATTTCGGCGCTGGTTATTCCGGTTTGCAGCTTTTATACTTCGCGCATCCGGACCTCATCAAAATCGATAGATTTTTCGTCGACGGTATAGATGCCGATCAGCGAAAACGGATGTTCGCGGAACGAATCGTAGATATGGCGCATCTCATGGGTATCCAGGTTGTCGCGGAAGGCGTCGAAACCGAAAAAGAATTCAACGCGTGCCGAAAGATCGGTTGCGATCTTGTTCAAGGATACTTGATCGAACGACCACAGATCGATCAGACGAAGCTGAAGTCCCATTATCCACTCGTTGCCGAAATGACACACTCCGATCGTCGCGGCATTTCATCCAGCGCGGCCACTTTACGATCCCGAATTGATCCGGTCGTACCCGCCTTGATTACCGATGATATCCTTTCGGTCCTTGAACGTTTTCGTGGAATAAGCGCGGTAGAGGAAACACCCGCGGCCATTCCAGTCCTTGATTCTATCGGCTCGTGCGTTGGTTTGCTTCGCGAGCGCGACTTTCGTAAATACGTGTATTCCCCGTTCGGCATCGCGGTACTGCGTCATGCCGCATCGTCTACGCCTTTCGGCGGTTTGATGGTTTCCGTTCCAACCGTCGATGTGAACGCGAAGTTACGCACCATTCAGAGTCTGTTCATTGGGACCCGTGGTGTGGAAGGTGTCGTTGTTACCGAAAATGGGAAGTATGCGGGCTTCCTCGACGCCAGATCCATCCTTGAAGCTGTAGCTGAACAGGAAGTAACGGACGCGCGCGACCAGAATCCTCTATCACGGCTCCCGGGCAACGCCAAATTGGATGAATACCTGTTGGAACACTGGGACGATCCTTCCTCTAATTGCCTTTTTTGTTATTTTGATTTCAACGATTTCAAGCCGTTTAACGATCACTACGGCTTCCGTCGCGGCGACCGCGTGATTCAATTGTTCGCGGGTATCCTGCGTGATGTCGCTTCCCGTTCCGGCGGCTGGTTTGTCGCGCACATCGGTGGGGATGACTTTTTCGCGGGCATCGATTGTCCATCGCTCGAAGCCGAAATAGCCGCGGAAACGGGGATTACCGAAGTCCTGACCCGCTTTTCCGGGAGTGTTGTGGCTTTTTACGATGAAGTTGATCGCTTGCGCGGTGGGATTGAAGAACGCGATCGTAACGGAGTTGTTAGGATATT
>Ga0172379_10007764_pt1 | contig 13780 bp, 9 predicted proteins | sample GrowelOW334metaG_FD_119756 | JGI IMG/M metagenome (GOLD analysis project Ga0172379, IMG submission 119756) | Groundwater microbial communities from an aquifer near a municipal landfill in Southern Ontario, Canada - Groundwater well OW334 metaG | ecosystem: Environmental > Aquatic > Deep... | reverse complement strand
TCCACCGATGCTGAGTCTACCACCATCAAGTCGGCCAGCTCGTCCACAATGATCACAATGTGGGGTAGAGCCTGAAAGCCTGATTTTTCGTTGTACGCATCTATATTTCTTGCCCGGGCGGCCTCAAACAGCTTGTATCGCCTTGCCATTTCGGTACAGGCCCATCTAAACGCACTGGGGGCCTTTTCCATTTCGGTAATAACGGGCGTGATCAGATGCGGAATACCGTTGTAATTAACCAGTTCGACCCGTTTAGGGTCCATTAAAATAAATTTGACCTCCTGAGGACTGGCCCTGTACAAAAGCGAAAACATCACAGAGTGCAAAAAGACCGACTTGCCTGAACCCGTTGCCCCGGCCACCAACAGATGCGGCATCTTGGCTATATCATATACGCGCGCTTGTCCTGCCACATCTTTACCAAGTCCCACGCCCAACTTAGACTTAAGGGCCTTCATGGGATCACTCTGAAGAATGTCTTTAAAGTACACAAAGCTTTTGACGGAATTTGGCACTTCCACCCCCATAGCATTACGACCCGGAATAGGAATTTCTAGCCGCACGGAGCCGGTGGGCGATTCTAGTGCCATAGCCAGGTCAACCTGCAAATTGCTGATTTTGGCAATCCTAGTCCCGGGCGGTACGCCATAAGCGTACTGTGTAACGGTGGGGCCCACGTTGTAGCCGGCTTCATTTACCTTGATCCCAAAGCTTTTTAGCGTATCCTCAATAGTTTTTTGCCGTTTTTTGACTTCGTTGATATCGTACGACACACTGGGCGCATCCACCAAAAGCTCCCGGGGCGGGTATTCCCAAACCTTGTTGGTGTAGGGCAGTTTGTTGGCCTCCCTGTCCGGCGACACCAGCGTAGTAAGTTCGGTATCACCCTTTGACACACCCAAAGTTTTTGAGCTAACAGGCTCGGACGGCGGGGGTACGATTTCTACCGGAGATTCTGCCAAGGCCACACTCGCAGTACCGCTAAGCTGGGTAGCCTCTTCATTTATTACTACCGCATCCGACTCAACTGGTGCAGTAGTCTTTGCTAAGGAAGGCATCCTTACAGCAAACTTGGGCAGGTTCAGTGCTTTAAGTTTGTCGACTAGTTTAGCTACAGCATCGATCACGCGTTCTGTGGATATGTCTGACACTAAAAGCACCCCCACCACAAAAATCAAGGCAAACACAAAAAAAGCCCCATAAACACTAATAGCAGACGAAAGCCCAGTTGATAGCTTGTAACCTACTAACCCACCACCTGCCCCTTGCACGGCTAACTTGTAGGCCTCTTGCCCGGAGTAAAAAACATGCAACAGCGCTGCCAGCGAAAACACCACCGCTACAACTCCACTAAATACGCGGGCCTGCAACAACCGCCATCTAAAACCTACTAACAACAGTCCGGTGCACAGAAAGATAACCGGGACAAGGTAGCCGGCAAACCCAAAAAACTTTCTATACGCATCGTTTATATTGCTGTTTACAGAGTAATCGGGTAAAACAAAGGCCACATAGGACAGGGCACAAAAGGCTATTAGGGAGATACCAACAATGGACTTTACGGTGTCCGCTTTAAGCTTAAATTTTAACGACTTTTTTCTACCGCGCGGCATTAAGTACCATCATACCATTTTAGCCGTTTCGGCTAAAGTTAAAACCGGAAGCAACTACCCCCACAGCAGCGTCAACACAAGCTGGGCCGTAAACTCCGAGCCCTGTATATTAAGTAAAGGAGATGGTACGCTCGGTTAGGTTTGCCTACACTAAGTTAAGGCACTAAACCACTACAGGATACACAATCACCAAAGGCGTGGCACCGGTTTCTTTAAGTAGGAACTGCTGAATCTCTTTTTCCATCTTAAACCGCAAGTGCCCCCAATCGTCACTCTTTTCTACGTGCTTACTATATGACTTGGTGGCAAACTGAGCCGATTTATCCATAAGTTCCTTGGATTCTTTAACAAACACAAAGCCCCTGGTAACCGCCTCCACTTTCCCCACCAGCTTCTTTCTATCCTTAGCCACCGGCAGAATGACCACAAACACCCCATCGTTAGCTAACCGCTGCCTGTCTTTGACCACGGTTTCGTGAATCTCGCCTTCGCCGTTTTGCCCTACCATAACCAGCTCTGTTTCTATAGTGGGCCCTTTGGTGGCAGTGCCGTTGTCAAAAATAACAGACTGACCTTCTCGCGATTCAAACACCGATTTTTCGGTGTAGCCCAAAGTCTCCACCATATTAGTGTAGGCGCGCATCTTGGAGACTGTGCCGCCAATAGGGATAAAGTACTTTGGTTTGGCCACAGCAGCCACGGTTATAAGATCGCCTCTGGGACCGTGGCCGGAAACATGCAAGTTTTCCTGAATCGCACCATAGATAACCTCTGCGTCAGCTAACGTTAGTGTATCTATAAGCCGTTCAACATCCTCTCTAACGCTAGGCGGGCTTGGGTCAGCAGAAAAGATCACTACCGCATCCTTAAGCAAAGTAATGTTATCGTGCTGGGCACGCGCCAGCCTGTCCAATGCAGACCCCTGTTGACCATAACAACCGGCAATAATGTACACCAACTGGTTCTGCGCAAAACTACCGGCGTCTTTTACATCTACAAAGATGTTTTTGTCGTAATTTACATAGCCTAAACTTAGCGCCACGCGCATGCTTTGGTCAATAGACCTACCTGCCAGCACAACCTTGCGGTTATGCTTAAGTGCACTCACAATTATTTGATGCATGCGGGAAATGTTGGATGAGATGGTGGTCACAAACATCTGCCTGCCTTCTTTTTCCTCAAACAGGTCGCCAAAGGTATCGTCCAAAGTTCTTTCCGACCTGGAATAACCCTCAGTAGTGGCACCCAAACAGTCCGATAGCAAACACAGTACGCCTTCTTCGCCGTACCGGGCAATTCTGGCTAGGTCAATCGGTTTATCCAGCACCGGCGTCCAGTCTATTTTATAGTCGGCCATGTGCAAAACAGTTCCCTGCGGTGTTTTTATGGCCAGTCCCTGGGACCGCGGCACACTGTGGTTGATTCTAAATGCTGAAACTCTAAAGTTCCCAATGTGAACCTCCCCGGATTCCGGATCCAGCACATTAAGCGAAATACCGGTTAATTTCTCGTTAAGCTTCTCCTTTAGGCGTTCAGTTAGAAAACCCAAAACAAGCTGCGAAGAGTAAATGGGCACGTTAAGCTCGGCCAATAGATAGGGAACACCGCCAATATGATCCTCATGGCCGTGGGTAATAAAAAGTGCTTTTACTCTGTGCGCGTTTTCCTTTAAATACGTAAAATCAGGCAAGACTAAATCTACCCCGCGCATTTCCGAGTCGGGAAAACCTATACCGCAATCTACAATAATAATGTCGTCGCCACACTCATACACCGTCAAATTTTTGGTAACGCTTTCGGTCCCGCTTAAAGTTAATATCTTAAGGGTAGGCTTAGCTACATGCGCACGGTGTGCATCGTCGGTATTGTATATCTGCATTGATGTGTTAAAAGAGCCCTTGCTGCCCATCCGGTAACTCGGGGTCAACCCGCTCTTTTGTTCCTTTCATTAAATCTAGCTTAGTTTTAACTAATAGTCCACTCTCTTTCAGGCTTGTAAGTACCCCAGGAATTTTTAGAAAATCGGCTTCTAACGCTGTGGCCATTTGTGGACTTCGTAAAGCCGCCGCAGGGTGATAAACAGGAAAAACAGCGTACTTTGCTGTAGTAATTACACTCCCTCTATCGCGAGATATTTTACCATCGGTATAAAAATAAGACAAGGCAAACCTGCCCAGAGTTACCACCAGCTTGGGTGCCATAAGTCTTAACTGTTCAGTTAGGTACGGCTGGCAGGCAAGGATTTCATCTGGCAGCGGATCGCGGTTTAGGGGCGGGCGGTGCTTGATAATGTTGCCTATCCACACGTCCTCCCGCTTATAGCCAATCTTTGCCAGAAGTGTCTCCAAAAGCCGCCCCGCCCGCCCCACAAAAGGCCTGCCGGTTAAGTCTTCCGTTTCACCCGGTGCTTCGCCAATCAACACCAGCTCTGCCTCAGAGTTACCCTCTCCGGGCACGGCGTTAGTGGCCGTTTTACCCAGCCTGCACTTGGTGCACACTTTGATGTTCTGGTCTATAACGGCTAATAACGAGAGCTTGTCCACAGGCGTTACATCACCCTAGGTATGGAATAGGTTCCTGTATAACCTCTAAACCCAACAAAGATAAGCCCCAAAACACAAACCGCCATAAAAAGCCAAACCAGCGTAAACACAAAGGTTGCTAACCCCCACCACATGCCTCGTTTCACCCCCACAACTATGCAGGGAAATATCAGGAACAGCCCAATAAGACCCACAAACAGCAACAGGGCAAAAACAGGCAGCACCGACATAGCTCCACCGCTATATGACCAGGAATCCGCCAGTCGGGTGAAGAAATAAGCCATAAACACTAGCACGGTAATGAGTGTGGCAGAAATAAAGCCTGTTAAAGCAGCTAACGCCAGGTTAACACCCACGGTGGAAGTACCACCTCCCAGGTAGGCGGGTGGCACGGATTTCTTGGTTACCGCCCTAACGAGCCTCCAGACCCCAAAACTTACCGCTGCCAAAACTACCACCGTCACTGCTAACCACACTAGAACACTTCCCGCATACAGCTTAAGTCGGGAGTCTGCATAGGAACCCTTAACCTTGTACGAGTCTAAGGGCATCAAATTGCTGGCGTTTTTGTTAACCGTCCCGTAGCCTATATTGTTTATAGCCGTGTCAACCGTAGCGTTCCTAAAAGATGCCCCCACTGACATGGTTTTGGATGATTCAAAAACAGGTGCTGATTCTTTAAAATAATCCACATTACCCTGCGCTCCCTTCATAAATAGGTCGGAATCCGGAGAAATACCCACCCGCAAAGCGCGGATAGTGTCATCAACTTTAAGTGTCTCAAAGGTGTAATCGTAAGCACCAAAAACATCCTTTTTGGCAAACCCAAAGGCCCTAAAATATACAAACACATTGCCATACTTCTGGGCCGCTAGCGCGTCAGGGAGTTCTATGGTTAGCGTATCGGTAGCAAAGCTGGTTTTAGCTTTCTTGTATGTGTTGGTACCGGTGTAGTAGTCAGCATAGTTAGGTTCACCATACTCCAAACACGGATATTGATACGTTGGGGCAACGGTAGGTTTGCTGTAGTCAAACCTAAGACACGTTTTGTCCCGCAAAACCTGATAGGCTAAAACACCCTCCGGCTCTACCTTAGGAAAGCGTAAAGTGAGCTCTTTTAGTGGGGTATCACCATTGTTGGCAAACAGCACCCGCAAAAACACTACAGCCTGACCGTTACCTCTAAAAGTTACCGAGTAGGCATGATCTTGCCCAAAAAACGCGTTAAAGGTGTCGATTCCAGGATACACGGGCATCATCTGTTCCGCCCTTATGCCGGCGGCCGGTTTTACTGCCGAGTCAGCAGGAGCTGCGCCGTAAACGGGTTTACTTATAAGAAGCAAAACACCACAGGCAGTAAGTAGCACCGTTTTTCTCATAGCTTTAATCTACCCACATTACCCACAGATGTCAAATTGAAACCTACTCTATTTGGGCAGGTAGTCTTTAAGGTTTGTGGCAGTAATAGTAACACTGGTAACTTTACCCTCCACTATCTCTTTTGCCACCTTGCGGCATATGGCGTCTAGTGTTCTATTTAGACTTCGGATGCCGGAATCAAATCCAAAGGGCCGGACAATATTTGGCCACAAGTCAGGATCTATAGTCAGTTCTTCAGGGCGCAAGCCGGACTTGGCCACGACTTTAGGAAAAAGATAATCCCGGGCAATAGCAATCTTTTCTGGGTCAGTGTACGACGTAAGTTTAATAATTTCCATTCTATCCATTAGGGCCGTTGACAGTGTGCCAAGATTGTTGGCAGAACAAATAAACATCACGTCGCTAAGGTCTACCGGAAAGTCCACGTAGTGATCTCTAAACTCAATATTTTGTGCCGGATCCAAAATCTCCAAAAGCGTGGCCATAACATCCGCGCGCAAGCCTGACTCACCGGAAGCTTTTTCAATTTCATCCAGTAAAATTACCGGATTTTTTACCTGAGTTTTAATTAGCGCCTTAATAATTTGGCCCGGCTCAGCCTCCGGAAAAACCTTGCTACGCCCCCGCAACTCCAGCACAGACCCAATAGCACCCATGGCAATTCGTACAAATTTGCGGCCTAACGCGTCCGCAATCGAAATAGCCAGCGTGGTTTTACCAATACCCTGCAAACCAACAAACAGTAAAATAGGCGACCGCGCTACCGCCCCCGCCCCTTGCCTTTGCATCAGCTGCATGGTGGCCAGATACTCCAAAATACGCTCCTTGGTAGTTTCCATACCAAAATGGGTCTTGTCCAGGAGCTTTTTTGCCTCCGCCAAGTTGAGCTGGTCCGGCGTTGTTGCCGTCCAGGGAATTGACGCTACCGTATCGATGTACCGGGAAATGTTATCAAACTGCTCCGCATAACCCCCCGTTGTAGCCATCCTGTTAAGCCGACTCACCATTTTAGCAAGCCGATCCTTTAACTCCACGGGCATACCCTGAATGTGTGGTATTTTTTGGGCTAGCGCCTCAAGTTCTGCAAATTCAAATTGTTCTGCTTGGCTGGTTTTTTCTGTGGGCATGGGTTGATTATATACGGACCTAACACAACATAAAAGCCCGTTTGGTTGTACAGGGCCAGTTTACCGGCTAAAGTTTCTGGGCCTACGATCGCGCCCATCTCTATTTACGGGCCTGCTGCTTCTGCCGCCTCTGCCCCCGTCGTCCCTATTGTACGTACTTGGCTGATAGCCGGGCTCCAAGGCCTTTTTAGACAGCGAGACCTTGCCGTCATTACCAACTGCAATAACCTTAACTTTAACCACATCGCCTTCGTTAATAACGTCTCTAGGATCGCTAATAAACTCATTGGCCATCTCACTCACGTGCAGCAAACCGTCTTTGCCGGGCAAAATGTTTACAAACGCGCCAAAGTCCACCACTTCTCTAACGGTACCGTCATAAATCTCCCCCACTTCAACCTCCTTAACAATCCCCAAAATCATGTCCACAGCTTTTTTCACCATCTCCTCGTCGTTGCCGGAAACGGCGATATCTCCGGTGTCCTCAATACCCAAAACACACCCTGTTTTGGCCTCAATCTCTTTAATAGTCTTGCCGCCTCCGCCAATGACCATGCCGATCTTTGCGGGGTCAATTTTTACTGACATAACTTTAGGCGCGTATTTACTTACCTCTGCTCTGGGCTTAGCCATAGTTTGCTCTATAACATCAATCACCTTAAGCCTGGCTTCATGAGACTGCTCAAAGATTTTTGGCAACAGATGCATAGGAATACCGGGCAACTTCATATCACTTTGGATAGCAGTAACTCCGGTACGCGTACCGGTCATTTTAAAGTCCAAGAACCCAAACGCATCTTCCATGTATGCCAGATCGGTTAAAATAACGTGCTTGGTAAAGTCAGCGTTGGTAATAAGGCCAACGCCCACGCCGCCAACAATATCTTTAATGGGAACCCCCGCATCCATCAGAGCTAGGGTGGAGCTACAGGTTGACGCCATAGAGCTGGAGCCACTGGACGACAATGTCTCCGACACTAAAATGACCATGTACGGAAAGGTGTCTTGCTCGGGAATAACCGGGCGCAACGCTTTTTCTGCTAACATGCCATGGCCAATCTCTCTAGAACCTGCGCCACCCATCCGGCCTGTTTCACCAACTGAAAAGGGCGGAAAGTTATAATAATGAATGAATCTCTTTGTGCGCTCGCCGTACATATTTTGAATAAACAATTCCAGCGAGGTGGACCCCAAAGTAGCCACGGTTAAAGTTTGGGTAACGCCGCGGGAAAACAGCGCACTACCGTGAGTTCTAGGCAACACACCTACCTGTGCATTTAGCGGCCTAATTTCCAAAGGTCCCCTGCCATCTGGCCGGGTGTGTTTATCCAAAATAGTTTCCTGCAGTATAGTCTTTTCTACTTCCTCAAAAGCCCTGGCCAGATCGCTCTTTTTATACTTGCCGGCAAACTTGTCAAACATTTCCGTTTTTAGTGTATCCTGCCGCTCTTTAATCTTGAGCTTGTCAAACGAGGAGTCCATCATCTCCAAAACACGCTCTTTAACTAAGGCACTTACGTCTTTGAGCAAAGTGGGGTCAATCTTTTTAGATACATACCCATACTTCTCTCCGGTAGGATTAACCGCCTTCGCAAAGTCGTTGATAAATGCAACTACCGGCTCCAGGTGCTCCCTGGCAAAGTCAATAGCCCCTAAAACCTTATCTTCCGGCAAAAGATCTACTTCCGCTTCCATAGCCAAAAACTTTCTGTCCTCACCGGCAAAAGACACCATCAAGTCTATCTTAGTATCAGGGCGACTTTCGTAAACCGGCGGGCATAAAACATACGAATTGTTTACATAGGCAACCCGCGCCGATGTCATTGGTCCGGTCCAGGGTATGCGGGAGGCATGTAAACAGGCGGACACCGCCAGCATGCTCAAAAACTCCGGGTCCGCGGCAGGGTCAAGCGACAAAACTGTACATGCCACCTGCACCTCGTCCATGTAATCCTCCGGAAAAAGCGGCCTAATAGCATGATCAATCAGGCGCTTAACAATAACTGCATCATCTGTGGGTCTACCGTCTCGTTTTACAAACCGGGACGATTTTATTTGCCCGCTGGCATACAACTTTTCTTCATAATTAACGGTTAGCGGAAAATAATCCAGTTCCGGATTAGGCGCACCGCTAACAGCGGTAGCTAACACAACAGTATCGCCAAAGGATGCTTTAACAGCAAGCGTAGCCTGCACAGCAAGTTCGCCAGTTTCTAATACTAGTTTCTTCCCCGCAAATTCAAGCTCTTTTCTAATAATGGAGGTCATGTGTGCAACGAGTTATTTCTTAAGTTTTTTAGAGGTCTTTTCAAACCTTTCGGGGTCTTTCTTTTTTAAATACGACAACAGTCTACGCCGCTTGCCAACCATCTGCAACAACCCACGCCTGGATGAATTGTCCTTTTTGTGGATTTTTAGATGTTCGGAAAGACCGTCTATTTTTTGTGTTAACAGCGCTACCTGAATCTCTGGAGATCCGGTGTCTTTCTCATGCAAAGCGTTTTTCTTTATTAAAGCTTTTTTTACTTCTTTTTTCAGTGCCATAGCTAACTAGCTGTGTAGTTTACCAGAAACCGGCCAGCTTATCAAGGGTTAAGATACTTTACAATGTTTCTGTTGTGCTCTTCCAAGGTTTTAGCAAAGTGTGAAACACCCTGTCCATCGGTTACATAATAGTAATAGGGCGTGTTTTGTGCTTCTAAAACAGCCTTGATAGAACTTAGGCCGGGATTGCAGATGGGACCGGGCGGAAGTCCGAGTACTTGCCGTGTGTTATATGGACTGTCGACAGCTACGTCCTCACCGGAAAGCTGCCTTGGCCACCAGTCACTGCCCTTGGGGGCCACAGCATATTGAGTGGTGGCGTCAGCACCTAGGGTCATATCTTCTCTTAGCCGCTTAAGCAGTATGCCTGCCACCACCTTGCGGTCATCAGAGATAGCTACTTCCCGCTCTACAATAGAGGCAACAATAAGCACCTGCCTGCCAGTCAACCCAACTTTGGCTAACGCCGCGTCTGTTAGGCTATCCTGCGTTTTGGTTGTAAAGGTTGACCGCATAGCAGTCACAATGGTTTCCTCGTCTACATCGGTGTTAAACTCATACGTGTCAGGAAAGAGCTCGCCCTCATAATCTGTGGCCAGGGCCACAAACTTTTGATAGTCCACGTTGCTAAACTTGGCCGAAGCCGCTTGAGCTACCTCCTCTACGCGCCAGCCCTCCAAAAAGGTAATTGTGGTATCGCTTCTACCCTGTTGAAACAGTTGCGCTAAGTTGTTAATGCTGCAACCCGCTGGAATAGTGTATGTACCAGCCTGGAGCTTTGACTGCAACCTATTAACAACCACATATATGTTAAAGAGGATTCTCGAGTTTACCAAACCCTCATCGTACAGCCTTTGCGAAATTGATGCCGTACCCTCACCCCTCTCTATTACAAAAACTTTCTCGGCATCGCATTGGGCCGGCCTGGCTAGAGCCACGGTGTAATAAAGATACAAACTAGTTGGCAGTACTAGTACCGCAAAAAGTATCGCTGCCGCGATGTACTTGGACTTGTTCTTGGGATCCAGTTGGTGATATTTTTTTTCGGCAACTTGGGGTGGCTGGTCGTCCATGTGCACCATTATATCCTAAAAGTACGAATCAGGCATAGCTTAAACCCAGTGCGGTTTAGTACACACGGCTCACACAACCCCCTAACTAAAACCCAGCCCACCAAAATAAGGTAGAATATCTACGCAGGAAGCAGGTTGACCGCTCTTTGCGCAAGCATTGGGAGGAAAGTCCAGACCGCGTAGAGCAGGGAATGGGGCGTAAGCTCCAGCAGGGAACTGCCGGTCCCAAAGTCCAAAAGGACCTAGGGTGGTGGTTGAAGTAACAACCTCCAAGAGCAACAGTGACGATTTTTTCCCTACGTCGCAAGATATGGGAAAAAGTGAAACGGGCAATCCCACCCGCGGAAATCCACGACTTCGCCGTTTGAGCTGGCTCGGCAAGGCGAGAAGATGGATAGTAGATAGATGGTCGACTAAAACAGAATCTGGCTTACTCGCTTCCTGCGTAATTTAACACCCGCTTAACAATCACATAACCTACCATAACGCAGGGAACGGCCACAACTGTGCCCACAATGCCAAAAAAGTTAGTAAAAGTAATTACGGCTATAAGAATAACTAACGGACTAAAGCCGGAAACTTTTTGCATAATCCTAGGCACTAAAACATTATTTTCCAGTTGCTGGATAATAACGCACATAATCACCACCATAACGCCTTTTACAGGCGACTGCGTAAACGTTATAGCCGAGGCTAGAATAGCTGTTATCACTGGCCCTATCATTGGCACAACCTCTAACAGGCCGGCAATTACGGCAAGAGCCAGGGCATACTCAACGCCGATAGCCGAAAAACCGGCAAAAGAGGCCAACCCAACTACCAGCATTAGAAAAGCCTGGCCTTTGATCCACTGAGAAATGGAAACTTCAATTTCAAAGATGGTTTCTTCTATCTCATCGCGAAGCTTAGCACTAAATAAGGAAAGCAGTCGCGCCTTAATGTTTTCCCAATCCAAAGACATGTACAACGACAAAAAGAAAACGGTAACCAGAACTGCCACGTTAGAAAAAATTGAGTACGAGAGGGCAATTATGTTAGAAGTGGCCCTGGAAATTTGCGGCAAAATGTCTGCCGGCGAAAAACCAAACTGCTCCAAACCAGAAAGACTTTGCGTTATCGTAGGGAGATTCACTATGAGTTTTCGGACTTCTTTTATTAAGGGCGGAACACCTACGGTAAATATGGCACCCATAGTCACAATGAGCAAAACATACACCAGGTAAACTGCAAAACCCCTGCCCATGTGTCTTTTTACCAACCGCTTTACTGACTGCTCAACAGCCACGGATATCAACAGGGCCATCCCCAAAATAGCAAACACCTTGCCCATCATAAACACAACGTATCCAGCCAAAACGGCACCCACCAAAACTAACACTGTTTTTATTGAAATAACAATAGTTTTATCCATGTAGTAGTGATTCTACTATCGACCTTGCCTCGGAGTCAAAGTTTTTGGTGCCAATGGTCAACCAGCTAACACGTGGGGTTCGCTTAAACCACGTTTGTTGCCTGCGGATGTAGGCATGCAGGTCAAAACTTGCTCGGTGTCGTGCGGCAGCTAAGTCTAGCTCTCCGGCTAAATATGCCACCGCGCTTGTATAAACCAGGCCAGTCAACCTGTGCGACTGCGGAAACTTGGCTTGAACTAGCTGCACCTCGGCAAACAACTGGTCGGTAAAAATGGTCTCTACCCACCTGTCTGCTCTGCCGTATAGTACCTCACGGTCCGCGGTTAACCCTATGGAGACAAAGCTTGCTGGATAGTCCACTGGGACTTTGGAGTCGGCCACCTGTTCCCCAAGGCACTTTTCTATGGCCCTAAGTACCCTAGCCGGATTTTTAAGATCGATAGTTTTAGCCGCCGCTGCATCCAACTCGCCAAGTTTGTGCGCCAACTCAGGTGTGGTCAGCTTGGCTAACTGCTGTCTAAGTGCCATATCGGGTCTAACGTGCGCAAGCGAGATTCGCCCTGTAAGGGCGTCAATATACAACCCTGTTCCGCCGACTACTAAGACTGTTTTTCCGGCAGCATGCAGGGCTGGGATTAGTTTACGGCAGTATTGGACATAAGCATACGCAGAAAAGTATTCGTCCGGCTGTACAAGGTCGTAGCCAAAAATATCAACGCCGTCAACAACCCACCGGTCGGCCAGCTTGGTTATGCTGCAACTTACCTCTCCGGCCGGAAGTTTACCGGTGCCAATGTCCAAAAACTGCACTACCTGCCGGGAATCGGCGGAAAGGATCACTCCGTTAATAAGTGGGCACAGCTTTAGGGCTAAGGCGGTTTTGCCTGTACAGGTTGGCCCTAAGATAACAAGTACTGTGTTAGCCATTGGTTAGACTTTCGCGCCAGACCTTAGTTAAATACGCGTGCCGCCATTTTTTCTCCTTGGCAGAAACGTCGTCAGCGTAGAACTTAGCTGCGGGCGTGCCTGGTCGGGGAGAGTACATGGAGATAAAGATTACCTTAAAGACTACCTGTTTGACTAAGTGTACGGTAGCCATAAACTGCTCCCGTGTTTCTCCCGGAAACCCCACGATAATATCTGTACCCAACTCCACGCGGGGTACCGCTCGCCTAATAGCCTTAACCAGACTACTAAACTCCTCCACCGTGTGCCTGCGATTCATAGTCTTTAATACGGCGTTACTGCCCGACTGCACAGCAATATGTAAGTAGTTGGCCAGTTTGGGCAGCTGCAAAACCTCAACCAGCTCTTGGGTAAAGTCAAAAGGATTGGACGACATAAACGCCAGCTCTTCAATGCCGTCCAACGCGTGAAGTTCCCGTAACAGCTGGGCAAAGGGCGTTTGGGTTGCGTCTCCCGACCTAATGGCAAACTTTTCTTCCGGGGTCAACCCCCACGAGTTTACGTTTTGGCCGCACAGCATGATCTTTTTATGTCCCCGGTCTACAAGGCTTGTCACATCGTGCACAATGGCCTGGCGACTCCGTGAAACTTCCTTGCCTCGTGCGTAGGGCACCACGCAGTAGCTACAAAAGTTATCGCAGCCGGTGGAGATGTTTACGTACGCGTAATCTCCGTCTGCCGTAACAGGTGCCACGGTCGTTAAGTCAATCTTGCCTGTCGCTAAGAGTATGTTTGGCAGAGTGTGTATAGCCTGAGGACTTATATAGGCGTCCACCCACGGCATCTTTTGTGTTAACTCTGCAAGCTCAAATCTTGTGCGGTCCCCTATTGCCGACCCAACCATACAGCCAGCTAAAATAATCACCGGTTTGTGTTTGGCTCGCTTAACCATCTTACCCATACCATAGACTTTATCCTCACTCTTTTGCCGCACTGAGCAGGTGTTTATCACCAACAAGTCTACATGGGCCAGCACGTCAGCCAACAGTGCATCCTCGTGTTGCGCTTCGTCTGGCAAATAGCTCTCGTAACCCAGGGCCTCCAAAATACCGCCCATAGTTCCGGCATCGGCTAGGTTGGCCTGACACCCAAAGGTTTTGATGTAATAGTTTTTGATCCCAG
>Ga0172379_10007763_pt1 | contig 13782 bp, 14 predicted proteins | sample GrowelOW334metaG_FD_119756 | JGI IMG/M metagenome (GOLD analysis project Ga0172379, IMG submission 119756) | Groundwater microbial communities from an aquifer near a municipal landfill in Southern Ontario, Canada - Groundwater well OW334 metaG | ecosystem: Environmental > Aquatic > Deep... | reverse complement strand
CTTTGACCGTGATACTGCCGATATAGCCCGCACCACCGGTAACTAAAATTTTTCCATTTTTATCTTTTTCCATTTTTCCATTCTAAATTCTAAATTCTAAATTCTAAATTCTAAATTCTTTTTCATTATAGCAGATTTGTCGGCTCTGTGTCCCATATAAGGTGTCGATTTGTCCGGGCAAGCTCTACAATTTTTTTGTCGGGATAACTTTTAGTTTTTATGATCAAATGATAGCGGTATTTGTTGTGCAGTTTTGAATAAAAACAGACTCCTGGTCCAATAAATTCGAGATTGTTTTCTTTTAGCTTTTCACTCATTTTTTTTATCTCTTTTTTTGCTTTGTCCTCGTCAGCATCCTCAGCAATGACACGAACCAAATAGCAAAATGGTGGATAATTAAATTTTTGGCGCTCAGAGATCTCGTTTTGATAAAAAGATTTATAATCGTGATCCTTGGCTGCGACAACTGGGGTAGATTCTGGCCAATAGGTTTGTATGATTGTTTGGCCGATTTTGTCTGCTCGACCACTTCGGCCAGAAACCTGAGTCAGCAGTTCAAAAGATTTTTCACTAGCGCGATAATGAGGCAGGTGAAGTCCAGTGTCGGCGGAGATGATACCGACCAAATCAACATTTGGAATATCGAGTCCCTTAGCAATCATTTGAGTTCCGATTACAATATCAATTTCACCTTTCTTGAACCGCTGAAAGAATTTTGTATAGTCAGACTTTGTCCGTATAGTTTTAGAATCGACTTTTGAAATCCTTTTATCTGGATAAAGATTGTGAATTTCTGTTTCAATCTTATCAATACCAGAGCCAAAATATTTAATTCTTTGGCTGTGGCACTCGGGACAGTGTGTTGGAACAGCCTCTCGGCGATCACAATGATGACAATTGAGAAAATGTTCAGTCTGGTTTAAATGATAAACCATTGGAATCGAGCAATTATGACAAAGTATGACATGACCGCAATCTCGGCAGGCCACAAAAGTCGCGTTACCGCGACGGTTTAAGAAAAGCAAAACCTGATCCTTGTTCAGAAGGACCTTGTTCATTTCCTCTTTTAATTTACGAGAAATGGGAGAAAAGTTTTCTGCCCTAATTTCATCTTTCAGGTCAACAATTTCAGCGTGAGGTAGCTTGTCTTTGTTGTGTCGAAGGTTGAGTTCATATAAATCAACAGTGCTATTTTGCGCTTGATAATATGTCTTTATTCTGGGAGTCGCCGAGCCGAGGACCAAGAGAGAACTGGTCTTTTCGGTAATGTACTTAGCTAGCTCAACTGCGTGATATCGTGGCGCTTGATCCTGTTTGTAGGAATCTTCCTGTTCTTCATCAACGATGATTAGACCGAGATTTTCGCTTGGAATGAGAAGCGCTGACCTGGGACCGATAAGAATTGGTTTTGCTCCGGTATAGAAATCATAAAAAGTATGATACTTTTCTGAGCGTGACAATTTCGAGTGTCTGAGTGTTATTTTGTTCCCAAAGATTTCTTCAAACCGCTCGACAGTTTGCGGGGTTAGCATAATCTCCGGTACCAAGATAATTACACTTTTGCCCAACTTCAGGGCTTCCTCGGTTAATTTGATGTAGATCTCTGTCTTTCCTGATCCTGTCACACCATGGATCAGGGCCGGTTTCTTATTTTTAACAGTCAATTTTATTTTTAACTGACTCAAGATTTTCTGTTGTTCTGGAGCTAAGGTTAGTTGCCTTTTACTAAGTACTGAGTACTGGGCACTGGGTACTGCCTTAGGTTTTTTGACGGCCGGTGGCAAGAAAAGTGACAGAGCATCGCCAAGCGAACAGAGATAATATTTTGAGATCCATCTGACAACCTCAAGATAGCTTTGCGGCAGGACAAAGTCGTTTATGACAGAAACAATATTTTTCATTTTGTACGCAGTTTTGGCGTTATCAGTTTTCAGGCTTTCTACAACTCCTCGGATTTTTTTGCGACCCAGTGGAATCTCAACTAGTACCCCAACTTTAATTTTGTTCGTCAAATCAGTTGGCACGGAATAAGAAAAAATCTCGACGTCAGACCAAGTTTTGATTTCAGGAATAACATTTACAATCATAAGGCAATCTTAGCACAAGTCAGATGCGCAGACATGTTGCCGAAATTAATATTTTGTGTTACTATAATCAGACATGGAAAAAGAAAATTATAAAACTGTAGCGCTGATCGGACGACCAAATGTTGGCAAGTCGACACTTTTTAATCGATTAGCTGGCAAGCGTATTGCTATCGAGACACCAATTCCTGGAACGACCAGGGATCGTCTTTTTGCACGGGTAAATTGGCAGGGGACTGAATTTGATTTGATTGATGTTGCTGGTATCGAGTCCCCTCGACTTACCTCGGGACAGGCAGGCAAAACAGAACTGAATCTCTTGACTCAGCAAAATATTGAAGCGGTTCAAGCTGAGGCCGATCTGATCTTATTTGTTGTTGACTGGACTGAGGTTGACAACGAAGCCGATAAACGTATCGCCAGAGCACTTCGCAAATCAGGCAAGCCGGTGATTTTGGTCGTAAACAAGGCCGATAATATCGGTCGTCAGGACAAGATTGACACCTTCTCTCGGCTTGGCAGTTTCCCGATCGTTCCTGTCTCAGCTATTTCCGGCTCAAACTCCGGTGACTTGCTAGATGAAATCTCCAGAGCGTTGAAAGCGGGGAAAACCAGCGAAACAACCCAGAAAGATCACAACGTTACTGATGAGATCGACATCAAGCTGGCCATAATCGGCCGGCCAAATGTCGGAAAATCCACTCTTCTAAATTCAGTTATTGGAGCAAAACGGGCGATTGTCTCGGATGTTCCTGGTACAACCCGCGATGTTGTCGATGTTGTATTCTTCCACAAAGGTAAAAAGATTCTTGTCTCAGACACCGCCGGAATTCGCCGCCCGGGCAAAATCGGCCGTGATACGATCGAGTCATACAGTTTGCTTCGGACCGAACAAGCGCTGAGAAAATCTGATGTGGCAGTTCTGGTTATTGACGCCAAGGAAGACCTCGTAGCGCTAGATGCAAATATTCTCGGCAAGGCCAAGGAATGGGGCAAGGGGATAGTGCTTGCGGTTAATAAAATGGATGAGATAGATGACGAGGATTTTATCGGACGGACGCTTAGCACGCTAAAAATCAAACTTAATTTTGTGCCTTGGCTCCCAGTGGTTTTCGTCTCGGCACAGGATGAAACCAATCTGAAAAAACTTCTTGATCTGGTGGTCGTAACTGATACCAACCGGCGCACCCTGATCCCGCAGCCCGATCTCGATCAAATTTTGACCGATGCTAAAAATTCAAATTTTCAACTTGAAGGACTGAAAAGTATAGAGCAGAAAAGTACTAATCCGCCAGTTTTTGAGATCAAGGTTTCAAAGAAAAATATACCGCACTACACGCAGATTCGATATTTAGAGAATAAAATCAGAGATACTTACCCGATGAACGGAACTCCGATTTTTATTGACCTGATCTAGCTTCCATAATAGCCAGCGGATTGGAAATACTCTTTGACAGATTTGGATATGTAATTCTACTATGAAAACCGGCCAGATCCAGTGGCGTCAGTGTCAGCCATGATCGGCCCAAGATATTGGCAGATGGTAAAACACCCCATTCGCGTGAATCAGAGGAATGCTCGCGATTGTCTCCGAGAACAAAATACTCGTTTTCCTTTAGTGTCATGTTTAGGAGACTGTTGTTTGGGGTCAGGGTTAGTGTTGATTTCGGGATATATTCTTCTGAAAGAATTGTTCCTGTAGCATGTTTCGAATTGAAAATAGTAATAGTGTTGTCTTCGATCTCAACCTTTTCGCCAGGCAAACCTATAATTCTTTTTATATAATTGACGCTAGGGTTTTTGGGATATTTGAAAATAACGACATCACCACGTTTCGGGCTACCTCGGTAATATGAGACTTTTTCAGCCAAAAGATATTCGCGGTTCTGGTAGTTTGGCATCATCGATTCGCCGTCGACAATGTAGGGCTGGACGACGAAATATCGCAAAGTAAAGGCGATAATAAAAACCACAATGCCGGTCTTTAGTAAATCAATAAAAAATTCCCAGAAATCACGTGCCGGGTTTGAGGCAATCTCTAAATTACCTAGCTGCTCTCCGTTGGCATTTATTTTCTCTGCTTCCTTTTCGTCCATTGCTTAATTTTAGCAAGGCTTGACAGTTCACGTCAACAGCGGAGATAATAGTATTAGAATTTAGAATTTAGAAACAATAACAAATGATAAATCTTTAATTATTTAAACTGAAGTATCGAATGATTTTGTTTTTAAATTTGTTATTTTATTCATTTTAAATTGTTTTTAAATTGAAAATTTTAAATTTTAAATTATAAACTGTATGTATCCAATTCTATTTAAAATCGGCGGTTTGACTTTTTATACCCATGGCATCTTGGCGGTTTTGGGTATAATCCTGTGTGCGATTATTGTCAACAGATTAGCACGAGCTGAACAACTTGATCGGACATTTCTCTTTGATAATATTGTCTGGGCAATTTTGATCGGAATTATCGGTGCTAGATTGACATATTTTTTCCTTTATCGTGACCAATTTACTTCAACATCTCAGATCTTCTATCTCCAAAACGGCGGTCTCGTCTCATTTGGCGGTTTTATCCCAGCAGCCATTGCCTTTTATCTGCTGTGGAAATTTCAAAAACAGCCTGTATCAAAGTGGTTTGATCTGCTCTCAATTGGTTTTGCAGCAGGGATGATTCTTGGCCGCATGGGTAATCTGATGGCTGGAGAGTATGCCGGAATTGCTTCCACTAGCCGATTTGCGATTGATGGCGTTTTGCCGATCAATGTATTTGAGGGCATCTGGGTTGCGGTCGTCGCGCTGATCTTGTATCGAATTTATCGTCGCACCAAACACAGGATTGATGGTATGATCGCCTGGTTTTGCGTTTTTCTTTATGGGCTTGGTCGTTTCGTGATAGATTTTTGGCGTGATGAAAAAATTATTTTTTGGCATTTAAATTTGAGTCAAATAACGAGTGCTGTCCTTGCTATTATTGCGCTGATCATCATACTAAGGGCTGTAATTTCCGAAAGGAAAAAGTAATGTCATTACCAAAAGAATTTCTCAAAACTCAAAAAGCAAAACTTGAGAGTGAGAAGGAACGGCTTACATCTGAAATATCTAAATTGAAGAAGTATCCTGATTATGGCGATCGGGACGAGGACAATACCCAAGAGATAGTTGATTATGAGAAAAACTTGTCAGTCGAAGACAGCCTCAAGCAGTCTCTAAAAGAAGTCAAGACCGCGTTAGGATCGATTGAAACCGGTGATTATGGTCAGTGTCAGAAATGTTCAGCCGAATTTGACTGCGAGATTCTCGAAGCGATGCCATCAATTGATTTGTGTTCAAAATGCCAGAAAAAGTAAGCCAAAAGCTAGAAATCCTTTTTTCTATTCTTGTTCTTGTCACAATTCTTGAAATCGCTCATTATACTGTCATTTCGAGTGATCTTGCTTACTTTGTCAATAAATCTTTTATCTTCGGTAATTTTGGCACAAATATCTTGGCAATTGTAGTTAGCTTAATTTTAATAGTAACTATTCTGATCTATGTCAAACGTCGCTTTATCTCGCCATCAGCTTTAATATTTGTGATGTCTGGAGCAATCACGAACATTATTGATCGTTTCATTCATGGCGGTTCGATCGATTACATCCATTTCTTGAATATTCCAATATTTAACGCCCCGGATGTTTTGATAGTTGCCGGTCTAAGTATTTTTTTCTTTGAAGTCGCAACCTAAATTTAATTTATCAAGTATAAAAAAATCCACACTATGTGGATTTTTTTGAAATTGAGCAGAAAATAGTTATTTAACTTTGGCGACGACAGCAGCGAAGGCGTTTGGTTCCTTGAGAGCAAGATCAGCGAGAATTTTACGGTTGATAGTGATATTTTTTTCAGTGAGTTTCTTGATAAACTGAGAATAAGTCATCCCTTCAGCGCGAACAGCAGCGTTTAGTCTGATAATCCAAAGCGCTCGCATCGAGCGTTTTTTGTTGCGACGATCACGATAAGCGTATTGACCGGCTTTGATTGTCGCTTGCTTGGCTAATTTAAAGACACTTTTGCGACGGCCGATATAGCCTTTTGCCGCTTTGATAATTTTTTTGTGGTTGTCGTGTCGGACAGTACCAGTTTTGACTCTCATGGGAATCTCCGAAATATTACTATGCTACGATTCGATTCTTACAAATAAGGGAGCAGCTGTTTAACTTTTTTGACATCACAACCAGCAACTGCCAACTTTACTTTGGATCGATCAGATTTGTGAGTCAGGAGGTGGCTGGAAGCTGATTGAACACGTAAAAGCTTGCCAGTCTTGGTGGCTTTAACTCTCTTGCTCAACGCTTTGTGTGTTTTGACTTTCATGATAATTTTCCGAAGGATTAGGAAATTACAAATTGATTATAAATCTTATAACCTACTACTTACTACTTATCGCTTACTTCGCTTCTTTTTTCTTGGCTGTCATCATTGCGACGATCTGATTACCCATCTTTCGTGGTCGGTTTTCGTAGTCTAGATCAGCTTTGTCAGCAAATCGTGTAAAAACCGTCAGTGCTGTTTCGACCATCCCGTTTTCACGGCCGCGCAAACGCATCGAGACTTTGACCATATCACCGTCGTCAAAGAACTCTCTAGCCTGTTTGGCTTTGTAATCGATATCATGATCACCAATTCGGAAAGTCAGGCGTATTTCTTTCAGCTCGGTCGTTTTGCGTTTGGCTTTGGCTTCCTTGTCTTTCTTCGAAAGATCGTATTTGTATTTGCCAAAGTCCATTATTTTACAAATCGGAGGACGATTGGTCGGATTTATCTCAACCAAATCAAGGCCTTTTTCATAGGCCATATCCTGGGATTCCCTCAGCGGTTTGATACCTAGATTTTCACCGTTTTCCTCGATTAGGATAATTGGTGTGAATCGAATCTGCTCGTTGGATCGCAGAAAAGTCGTTTTCTTGTTAATTTCTGGCTCCTTTTTTGCCGTTAAGTTCTCAATGAGAATAGCATAAATCCGAACATTGGTCAACAGCCGATCAGCTCGTAGTGCCAGTATCTTTACGGAAAGACCAAATACTCTTTCTTGCCGTCCAAAATGTTCTCAGGATTCCAATTATGAATTGCGTTCATTAGATCGTCGTAGGTGTAGACAAAATTATGGCCTTTGCGAGTGCCTGGGTCGTCGGTGGTGAATTCCGTCGAGTTGTAGCCCTTGATGACAAGCATATGGTAATTTGGTCCACCATTTCTGAAATTTGGGTTCGGCAATATTTTACCAGCAGCGCCGACAATGACTGGTCGTCCGGCGGCTAATTCAGTCCTTAGACTTGAAATTGTTGCTGTATGAATCTCGCCAACTAGATCGTACTCAGTTTTCGCGATTACTGCCAAGTCCTGCAGAGTAATACTCGGACCATAACCATTTGATTCCTCATAATCAATCATTTTATTTATCTCTGAGTCAAACGAAGATGGAGAGGAAATCGTTGTTTTGTCGATAAAATGTTTTATCATCAACAAACTAGCTTCTTCGCAGGCATCTTCGTGTAAGCTATCCCAGACAGTCAATGGTGCTTGGGACATAAAGGGCACTTCTAGATTAATCTTTAGAGGTAGCTCGACGGGATCTGGTTGAACCGAGGTTGGATCTGACGAGATGACTGTGTTGTCAATTTCTTCGGACTGGGAAGTTTCTGACGCAGAAATAATCTCGTTATTAGTCGTATCAAGTGTTTGATCTGTCGGAGTCGTTTTCCAGACGAGAAGGGCGTAATAAACCAAAAAAGAGAAAAATAGAATTCCGGTAATCAAGCGTGGTAGTAATCGAAATTTATTTTTACTCATCTTGGTTTGTAAAATATATATGTTTCTAAGTTTTCTTTCCGACAATAAGTCGTAGATCATCGTCTGAGCTTTCGACCAGCTGCGGGGTCTTGGCTACAATATAGTCTCCATTGAGAAGATTTACCTGTGAATTGGTAAAAAGTCGCAGTGACCGAGCGCGAAAGATCGAGTTGCCCAGACTCTCGTTTTTACCACCAAATAGACTTGAAAAAGTTGCCATAAGCCCAGCCTTTTTAGGTGCAACATTTTTCATCACAATATCGAGATGATCTGGAGCAATCTTTTTTATGCCTTGGGAGAAGTTTGAGATAGTGACGCTGGTAGCTCGTGCCTGGACGAGATAATCGCGAAATTCCAATGTTACTTCGGTAGGATTTCTCAAGTCAAGATTTAGATTTGTCAGAAAGCCACTTCCATTTGCCGACATACCAATCCGTGTTTCTATTATTCGTCGGTAGCGTAAATTTTCAGCTGCATCCTTCCAATTGGCAGTTCCAATCAGATGAGCTAGGTCACTTGATGCTTCGAGCGGAATCAGACCCATCGCTTCGGATTTACCGATTAATTTTGATGCGATTCGATCAGCAATTTCATCACCGCCGACCCCGACGATGGTGTTGTATTTTTTACTCAAACCCAAATCGACCAGCTCTTCGATGTTGGTAGCGGCTGACGGGTAAGTAAATTCGCCCGAAATTCCCAGGCTAGCTAAGTAATTCTTAATATCGGCCACCTGAGAATGCTTTCGGCATTTTTTCAGATCAAAAATGTAATAATACATTAAGTGGCCTAGCTATTTTTTGGAAAAAAATCCTAATTTGTCCTTATTTTCTACCGATTCAGCTTTTGGTGTCTCTTCCTTTTCTGCAGGTACTTTGTTTAATTCGCCCTGTTTTTCGGGAGTGGAAGAAGATGTACTTTTGCCGACGAAGATAGCACCTTCCTTGATTACGAGTGATTTGGCACTAATGTCGCCGTAGACACGACCACTTGAATTTAGCTCAAGTTTTTCAGAGGCATCAATCAGACCTTTGACCTCGCCTGAAACTTCAATCTTCTTAGCAATGACCGGTCCTTTGATCTTGGCAGTTTCTCCGATCAAAACATTTTCATCACTGCGAACTTCACCCTCGATATTACCATTGACCTGAATCGAGCCTTTGTTGTGAAGATTTCCTTTTAGCGTGACATTAATGCCGATAATAGTGTCGGTGTTGTTCTCCATAGAGCTCCTTGTCTAACTTATTATTTAATATGAATATAACACAACTTCGACCCAAAACAACAGTCAAACTTTCCACCAGCCAGATTTACGCGCAAGCAACCACTCACTGTCATTGCGAGGAGTGTGACTTGCGACGTGGCAATCTCTCATGACAGAACCTGTCCTGAACGTAGTCGAAGGATTGCCGCGCCAGCCGAATCTTAGCATCGGCTTGGCTCGCAATGACAGCACAGTGAGTGGTTGCACACGCAAGCCTTGAAAGATATTGACAAGGGTGCTATAATTGCTCCGTTTCATTAACTTTCAATCTGGTTTATTCCAACACTGATCTCTTCGCACGGATCGACACGGACAGATGATTTGAAATCTGTGAATATCTGTGTAACTAAATCCGTGATAGAATAATCAACTATAATTGTATGGACTCAATCAAAATTTCCGGTGCGCGTGAACATAATTTGAAAAATATCTCACTCGAAATTCCCAGAAACAAGCTCGTCGTTATCACCGGGCTGTCCGGCTCAGGCAAATCCTCTTTGGCTTTCGACACGATCTATGCCGAAGGTCAACGCAAATATGTCGAATCGCTCTCTAGCTACGCCAGACAATTTCTCGGTGTGATGGAGAAACCGGACGTCGACAGCATCGAGGGGCTGTCACCGGCAATCTCTATCGACCAGAAATCAGCTTCGCGTAATCCTCGCTCGACAGTTGGCACTATCACGGAAATATATGATTATATGCGATTGCTTTTTGCTCGTGTCGGCGTAATCCATTGCCCAAGCTGTGGTCGCCCCGTGACCAAGCAAACCGTTGGCGGCATAGTTGACCACATTTTGTCTGATTTGAAAAAGACAGAAAGAATCGCTGTCATGGCGCCAGTCATTGAAGACCGCAAGGGTGAGCACAAGGATATTTTTGCCAAAGTGATCAAGTCTGGTTTTTCACGTGTCCGAGTGGATGGCGCAATCATGGATGTCGAAGAGGCTGATAGTAAAGAACTTGATAAAAACAAAAAGCACAATATCGAAATTGTTGTAGATCGACTGATTCTCGAACATGGACAAATCGACGAATCAACCAAAAGCCGACTTTATGACTCTATTGAAAAAGCTCTCGGTGAAGCCAATGGTAAAGTACTAATTTATGATTTTGAGACTGATAAATCTAAACCGTATTCAGAAAAGCACACCTGCCCAGTTTGTGGCATTTCGATGCCGGAGATTGCTCCGCGTTCTTTTTCTTTCAATTCACCTCATGGTGCCTGCCAGATCTGTCAGGGGTTGGGTGTTCGTTCCGAGATCGAGCCGCATTTGGTGATGCCAAATTCAAAACTGACGATCGCAGAGGGTGCCATCAGACCATGGTCGCGTAATATTGCGCACTCCGGCTGGTATTATCGAATTCTCCAAAAAGCGGCTGAAATTCATAAAATTGATCTAAATGTACCGATCAGTCAGCTGTCTAAAGACAGTTTAGCCAAGGTTCTCTATGGAACAGGCGAGGAAGCTTACAACGTTGAGGGTTATGAGACAAAGTATGAAGGTGTCATAACAAATCTGGCTAGACGCTATAAGGAAACTGATTCTGACTATATCAAGCAGGAAATCGAAAAGTATATGGTCGTCAAGACCTGTCCGTCATGTCAGGGTGGACGCTTGCGCAAAGAAATTTTAGGCGTACTAATTGATGGTAAAAATATCTCTGAAGTCTCGTCGATGACAATTGAAAATCTCTACACTTACTTTGACAAGTTGTCGGGTAAGTTGACAGAGGAACAAAATTTGATTGCCAAACAAATCATCAAAGAGATTCGTGAACGGACTACATTTCTTATCAATGTCGGACTTTCTTATCTGACGATAGATCGGAATGCGACGACACTGGCTGGCGGAGAAGCCCAGCGAATACGATTGGCAACACAGATCGGCTCTGGATTGATGGGAGTTCTCTATATCCTCGACGAGCCGTCGATCGGTCTTCACCAAAAAGACAATGATCGCCTACTCAAGACATTGGTCGATCTGAAAAATCTGGGCAATACTGTCATCGTTGTCGAGCATGACGAAGACACGATATTATCTGCTGACTGGGTTGTCGATATCGGACCGGGCGCCGGAGAGCACGGCGGACAGGTCGTCTGGAACGGAGCACCGGAAAAAATGAAAGAATGTAAAGAATCGATCACAGCTCAATATTTATCGGGCAAGAGAAAAATTGCCGTACCGAAATTTCGTCGCCCTGGAAATGGCACAACACTTGACATCATCGGGGCAACAGAAAATAATCTCAAAAATGTTGACGTCTCGATTCCACTCAATACTTTTACTTGCGTTACCGGAGTTTCCGGCTCGGGCAAGTCGACCTTAATCAATGATATTTTGGCTCGGCACCTGTCAAAAGTTTTTCATAGAGCCAAGACCGACCCGGGTAAATTTGAGCAAATCAATGGTTTGGAAAATTTGGATAAAGTTATCGATATCGATCAGTCGCCGATCGGCAAGACCCCACGATCGAACTCAGCGACATACACCGGCATATTTACCTCTATCCGGGAGCTCTTTGCAATGACCTCAGAGGCAAAAATTCGTGGTTACAAGGCCGGGCGTTTTTCTTTCAACGTCAAAGGTGGGAGGTGCGAAAAATGCCGCGGTGAAGGTGTTCTCAAGATTGAGATGCATTTCTTACCTGACGTTTATATCACCTGTGAGGAGTGCAAGGGCAAACGCTACAATCATGAGGCATTGGAAGTTAAATATAAGGGCAAAAACATTGCTGATGTCCTGGCGATGACTGTCGACGAAGCCTTGGTTTTTTTCAAGCACATCCCGGTGATTGCTGGTAAATTGCAGGTACTCTCTGATGTTGGTCTTGGCTATATCCGTCTGGGTCAACCGGCAACTACACTGTCAGGTGGAGAAGCCCAGCGAATTAAGCTGGCAACCGAATTAGCCCATCGTGGCACTGGTAAGACTTTTTATATTCTCGACGAGCCTACCACCGGTCTTCATTTCGAAGACGTCAAAAAACTTATTGGTGTCTTGACCGCGCTTGTGGATAAAGGCAATACTGTCCTAGTAATTGAACATAACATTGACGTCATCAAATCGGCCGACCACGTCATCGATCTCGGCCCTGATGGGGGAGATAAAGGTGGCGAGGTAATAGCTGTCGGCACCCCAGAGACAATCGCCAAATCAAAAAAATCATATACCGGACATTATTTGAAAAAAGTTTTGAAGTAAATATATAGATCTGGATTGATTTTTCACTACCTCTGGATTCTAAATATAGAGACCAGAGGGGCGAGCAGGTAGCCGAAGTTATATTCGACTCCTGCCGGGATGTGCCCCCTCCTCTTGATGACTTGGCACCGGTCAGTACCAGAGAACTCGGATGGCACTGCCGGCCATGAATGCGATCGGGACTAGTCCGATCGCCATCAGGAAGGTTCCGGTCCGCAGGTCTTTCTTGACCTCCGGATTGTCGTATTGAGGCAGTTGCGGATTTGGGCGGCCCATTAGCGGTGGACCGCAGGTTTGTGATCCCGGGAAGGCGACCATGAGAGTGCCGAACATCGCCAACACTACCCCGACGACGGCGATGAAGAGCATCAACCGACCAGTCTCGAATATGCTACTGAAGCGATAGCCAGCGAGCACTCCGATGGTGATCGTGGTCAGACACAGTGCGTACTTCCACATGAGAGACTCCCTGTTCTTGCCGTGATGCTGTCACGACGATATATTGCACATTATAATAATTGTCATATTTTGTCAACAAAAAATCACCCTGCGAAAGGGTGGTTTAATGGTTCGGGGACATGGATCTCGAGCGCTCTCCGCCAGCTGGCGGATCGCTTCTAAAAACCCTCGGTTTTTAGTATTTTCCGACACGGGAAACTCCCGTTTCCCGACCCCTTCCCGGTTCGAATCCAAAACCATCAAAACCGGCTAAATAGTTAGCCGGTTTTGATGGTTCGGGGACATGGATTCGAACCATGATTCACAGCTTCAAAGGCTGCTGTCCTGCCATTAGACGATCCCCGAATAAATCTATATTACTATACCGAAATTTGTCTGTTTTTTCAACGTGGAACAAAAACACCCCGCCAAGAGGCAGGGTGTTACCCCACTGGTTGCCCAGTGTATGGGCCACAAAGGGGGATTTTGCTAAAGTAACTTGTAAGCCGGGTTCTGTCTTCTCTTGCGAGACGACGACAATCTATCTAAGCGTGAAGATTATTCACTTTTACTCGAGCAGAGTATCTCTAGTCAAGCTAGAAAAAAGCGTCTAATCCACTTCACTTGCACCAAACGAGGCTTGCCACAGACGGATGTTGCCATCCGAACGCGTGAGCTCTTACCTTCCAACGCCGCAAATGCTTTGCTGGATCCCGCATAGCCCGAAGGCGTAGTGGGACACGATTTCAACCTTACCTCGCGCTTGCGCGCGATCGGCGGTGTATTTTCTTTTGCGCTGTTCTCGAACATTACTGCCCGCTCATTTTCACGAGCGTCTTGCTCTATGGTGCCCGGACTTTCCTCCCCTCACCCTTTGTGTTACAAACCAATTCTTTTCTTCAACATTGCGTAGGATTTAGCAAAGCGTTTTAATTGCTTTTCTCGTTTTATTGCCTGG
>Ga0172379_10007762_pt1 | contig 13783 bp, 15 predicted proteins | sample GrowelOW334metaG_FD_119756 | JGI IMG/M metagenome (GOLD analysis project Ga0172379, IMG submission 119756) | Groundwater microbial communities from an aquifer near a municipal landfill in Southern Ontario, Canada - Groundwater well OW334 metaG | ecosystem: Environmental > Aquatic > Deep... | reverse complement strand
CGCTGGGAAAACTTCTAATCGCCGGTTTTGCCAAACTTAACAGCCTCGATCCCGCGTCCTTCGGCTTTGAACATATCGGCCAAGCGGGCGCGGAAAAAATGTTCTTTATTTTAAGATCCTTGCCGGCCTTTTTCGGTTCGCTTTTTCCTTTGGCCTTGGCTTGGCTGGCCTGGCTTCTGACTCGTTCAAAAAAAACCGCCCTGATCGCCGGTTTTTTAGTCTTGATGGATAACGCTTTTTTGATCCAATCAAGATTTATTTTGGTTGATATTTTCCTTTTATTCTTTGAGGTAATCGCTTTTTGCTTTTTTCTGCTGGGTTTGCGGCAAAAAATGTTCAGCAGAAAATGGCTTGGCTATTTCGTTCTGGCCGGTCTTTTCTCCGGACTGGCTGTCAGCGTCAAATGGACGGGGTTGGCCATTCTGGGAATTTTTGGCGTAATACTTTTGGCAAAGATTTTCAGTCAGAAATTTGAAAATTATTTAAAAATATCTTTTTCTGTCATTCCCGCAAAAGCCCAGCTGAGCTGGGCGAAGGCGGGAATCCAGGGCTCTGGATCCCGGGTCAAGCCCGGGATGACAAAAAAAACTACGGAAATAATTTCAGCCTTTTTTATTATTCTAATCGTCGGATTTGTTGTCTATTTAATTCCCTTCGCCATTCATTTTAAACTCCTGCCCCATTCCGGACCGGGCGATGCTTTCATGACTCCGGCTTTTCAACAAGAATTAAAAAATCCCGTAAAAGAAAAATTAAGTTTTTGGTCCAAATTCGGCGAACTCAACGCAACCATGTGGAAAGCCAACGCCGGTTTAACCCAAAATCATCCCTATGGCAGTCGTTGGTTTTCATGGCCTTTCAATCAAAAACCGATCTTCTATTGGAACGCGGAAAAAAACAATCAAAACTATCAGATCTTCCTTGAAGGAAATTTGTTTTTATGGCTTTTGAGCTTTTCCTCTTTGGTTGGCGTTTTTGCGTTTTCTTTTTTCAAAAAATACCGCATAAATCTTTCGCCCGCGTTCTTTGTTTTAATATTGGCCTATCTCATCAATCTTCTGCCTTTCATTTTTATCAAGCGCGTAGCCTTTCTTTACCATTATCTTCCCGCTCTGTCTTATCTTCTAATCATTTTGGCCGTCTGGCTGGCCGATCTTTGGCCAAAACAAAAAAAACTTCTGGCGCTGATCTTATTTTTGATCCTGATAAATTTCATTTTATTTCTGCCTTTGACTTTCGGCTGGCCGGCGAATTAAAAAACATTCAAAAACGGCTTTTTGCTATTCTTGCCAAGAAGCCGTTTTTTTGTTAGAATTTTGAATCATCATATGAAATATTTTATTTTCACTTACGGTTGCCAAATGAATGTTTCCGATTCGGAAAGAATTGCGGCGATCATGAAGAAAAGAGGTTATAAACCGGCGGTTTCGGCCGCAACGGCTGATTTAATCGTCATTAACGCTTGCTCGGTCCGGCAAAAAGCCGTTGACCGGGTTTTTGATAAAATTCATAAATTCAAAAACAAAAAAATTATATTGGCCGGCTGCGTTCTTGAAGCTGACCGAAAAAAACTAAAAGGCCGGGTGAAATTTTGGGAACCGGACGAATATTTCGATACGATTGCCCCCCTTCGCCAAAACAAACTTTCCGCCTTTCTGCCCATAATGACCGGCTGCAATAATTTTTGTTCTTATTGCGCAGTGCCATTCACCCGAGGCAAAGAAAAATCGCGTCCGGCGAAAGAGATTTTGAACGAAGCCGAATCGCTTGTCAAAAAAGGCTGCCGGGAAATAATTTTGCTGGGGCAAAATGTAAACTCGTATCAGTCCGCCGGCTACCGGCTACCGGCTACCGCTAAAAAATTTCATCGTCCGACAAAAGACGACCGCCAATCAACAATCAATTTCGTCAAATTGCTAAAAATGATTAACGCCATTCCCGGTAATTTTAGACTGACTTTTTTGACCAGCCACCCCAAAGACATGTCGGATGAATTGATTAAGACCATCGCCAAAAATGAGAAAATAATCCCCTCGATTCATTTGCCGGTTCAATCGGGCGACAACCTGATTTTGCGCAAAATGAACCGGCGCTACACCACAACGCATTATAAAAATTTGATAAAAAAGATCCGGCTGGCTTTTAAAAAATACCGGCCGTCTTCCCTTGCGCCTGAAATCTCCACCGATATTATCGTGGGCTTTCCGGGCGAAACAAAAAAACAATTTCAAAACACGTTCAATTTCTGCAAAGAAATAAAATTCGATAAAGCTTATATCGCCCAGTATTCTCCGCGGCCGGGCACCGCCGCCGCCAAATTAAAAGATGATATTCCGCCAAAAGAGAAAAAACGGCGCTGGCGGATTTTGGATACGTTGGTTAACAAATTCGAGCACCTTCATGAATAAAAAACAAAAAATTGTCGTTGTGGCCGGGCCCACGGCCTCGGGAAAATCGGACCTCGCCGTTTCGCTGGCCAAAAAATTCCAGGGCGAAATCATCTCCGCCGATTCGCGCCAGATTTATCGCGGTTTGAATATCGGTTCGGGAAAAATCACCAAAAAAGAAATGCGAGGCATTCCCCATTATCTTTTGGATGTCGCTTCGCCAAGACAGCGTTTTACCGTTGTTCAATTTAAAAAACTGGCCGACAGAGCCGTGAAAAATATTGTCCGCCGGGGAAAATTGCCGATCGTCTGCGGCGGCACTGGTTTTTATATTCAAGCTTTGGTTGATAATCTCGCGATTCCCGAAGTTAAACCGGATTTCAAACTCCGCGCGCGATTAGAGAAAAAAACGACCGAAGAACTTTTTAAAATATTGCAAAAGCTCGATCCTAATCGCGCTAAAAATATTGATGCCAAAAATCCCCGTCGATTAATTCGCGCGCTGGAAATTGTAAAAACTACCGGTCAACCAGTGCCTCCGTTATTTATTCCTATCAGTCATCCTGAACTTGTTTCAGGATCTAGATCCCGAAATAAATTCGGGATGACAAACGTTTTATTCCTCGGCATCTCCAAATCACCCGCCCAACTCCAAAAATTAATCCGCACCCGTCTCCTCAAACGCCTAAAACAAGGAATGATCGAAGAAGTAAAAAAACTCCGCCAAAACGGAGTTTCCTGGAAACGATTGGAAGATTTCGGCCTGGAATATCGTTGGCTGGCTAAATTTCTGCAAAAAAAAATCTCCCGAGAGGAAATGGTTGAACGTTTGCAAAAAGACATCGAGCATTTCGCCAAACGCCAGATGACTTGGTTCAAAAGAGACCGAAGAATCCGTTGGGTAAAAAATCCTAAACAAGCGGAGAACCTTTTGAAAAATTTTATCGCCTAAGCGGCTTTTCCTTCAAAATCTTTCTCTAAATCTTCTCTTGCTTCCTCGCCCGCTTTCTTTCTAAGCGCCTCATTGGCGCTTTTTATTTTTTCTTCCGCCGCCTTTACCGCCCCTTCTCCTCCTTTTTCTTCCAACGTTCTTCTTTCCGTCTCGGTTAATTCAACATGCCCGGGCACGAACTTTTCAAAATTTGGACTCATATTTTTTAATTATTTATTATTTTAATTTCTTTTTCAGCATCTCCGCCACCACTTGCGGATTGGCCTTGCCGCGAGTTTGCGCCATGACCTTGCCGACCAAAAACATCAAAACATTTTCCTTGCCCTTTTTATATTCTTCCGCCGGGCCGGGATTGGCGCTTAAAACTTCGCTGATCGCGCTGTTCAATTCTTCTTCGTCGCTGACTTGTCCCAAATCTTTCTCGGCGATTATATGGCTCGGATCGGCGCCGGAAACGAACATTTCTTTGAGTAAAGTTTGCGCGCCGGAAGAAGAAACCGCTCCCTGCCAAACCGCTTTGGTAAATTCAGCAAAATTTTCCGGAGAAATCTTGTCGCGCAGCGCATAATCCGCGATGCTCAAAGCGTTAGCGATGCGCGGGATTTCAGTTATTAAATAATTTACCGTTATTTTTCCGGCTTTATCAATATCTATTTTCGGCTCAGCGGTCTTGGCCCAATTTTTCAGTTCGCTTACCGTTTCTTCAAAATAAGAAGCGGATTCGGGATTAGAAACCAAAATTTCCACATCCCCGATCGGCAAATTATATTCCTTGGCAAATCTTTCTCTTTTTTGCGCCGGGAGCTCGGGAATTTCTTTTTTTAAACTTTCCGCCAGCAAATTCAAACCGGAAAGCGGCGGCAGATCCGGTTCGGGGAAATAACGATAATCATGCGCTTCTTCCTTGGCGCGCTGGGAAAAAGTTTCGCCTTTAATATCATCCCAGCCGCGGGTTTCTTGAATGATTTTTTCGCCTCTTTCCAAAACCTCAGTCTGTCTTTTTATTTCATAATCGATTGAACGCTCCACCACCCGGAAAGAGTTCAGATTTTTAATCTCCACTTTGGTTCCCAATCTTTTTTCTTCGGTTTTGAGCTTTGAGTTTTGAGCTTTGAGTTCACGAAGTGATATATTGACTTCGCATCTCATCTGGCCTTTTTCCATATCCGCGTCGGAAACTTCAAGATAGCGCAAGATCAATTGAAGCTCTTGGCAAAATTGCCGGGCTTGCGAGGCGGAACGAATGTCCGGTTCGGTGACCAATTCCATCAAGGGCACGCCGGCCCGATTCAGATCAACCAAGGAAAAATCCGCGCCCGGCCGATGCACCAGTTTTCCCGTGTCTTCTTCCAAATGAATCCGCGTTATCCGGATCTTTTCGCCGGAAATTTTCAAAAAGCCGTCAGAGGAAAGAGGCTGGTCATATTGAGAAATTTGATAGCCCTTGGGCAAATCCGGATAAAAATAATTTTTCCGGTCGAATTTTGAAAAATCATTGATCTTGCAATTCAAAGCCAGCGCGGTTTTTAAAACTTTTTTGACCGCTTCTTCGTTAATCACGGGCAAAGCGCCGGGCTGAGCCGAGCAAACTTCGCAAATATTTTGATTCGGCTCTTTTTCCAAACCAAAACCGTTCGAGCAAGAACAAAACATCTTACTTTTGGTTTTGAGCTCCGCATGAATTTCCAGGCCGATAACGCTTTCCAATTTCATAATTTGATTCTAACACAAAAATCAACGGCTCGCTAAAAACACATTTTGCAACAACAAAGCCACGGTTAAGGGGCCGATTCCGCCGGGCGTCGGCGTCAAAAAACCGGCTTTCAAAGAAACGCTTTCCCTGTCCATATCCCCGGCCACTTTGCCGTCGTGGTATCGCGTGATGCCCGCGTCAATAAGCACCGCTCCTTCTTTGATCATATCAGCCTTGATCATTTTGGGGCAGCCGCAAACCGAGATCAAAATATCGGCTTCTTTTATTTCTTTTTCCGCTCCCAGAATCAAACAAGCGTTTCTCACTAAAAATTCCGTTTTTATCTTTTCTTTTTCCAAAACCGACTTCAAAACCCGGCCGAAAGTTTCGGAATTGACCAACGCCAGCGCTTTTTTATTTTTAAAATCATTTCCCAAAGCGTCTTTAAGCGCCGTCAGAATGGCCAAAGGCAAAACCGGAAAAAAATTAAAATTTCCATTTTTAAACACCTTCTGATTCTCTGTATGGAATCCGTCCACGTCTTTTTTCGCATCGATCGCGCCGATTATTTTATTTTTATCCAAACCGGCCGGCAGAGGCAATTGGACGATTATTCCATTGATTTTTTCATCTTCGTTCAATTCGGCTATTTTTGACAAAATTTCGGCTTCTTGGGCGACCGCCGGAAAATCAAATTCTTCAATTTCAACACCGATCTTTTGAGCCGCTTCTTTTTTTAATTTGACGTAAAGCCGGCTGGCTTCGTCTTCCCCGACCAAAATAACCGCCAGTTGCGGTTTTTTTCCCGACTTGGCAATCTCTTTTTTGATTTCCATTAAAATTTTTTGAGCTGTCTTTTTGCCGTCAAATAACCTCATGCTACGAAAAACTACAAATTTAATAACTACAAATTAACTACAAAAAATAGGTGAGTCAAATTATTTAAAAAACTGTAATAAAATTACGAGGGCAAGATATTTGCTTTCTGAAACGCTCAGTTTCACGAGCGGGCAAGGTTCTCCGCCTTGGGCGGAGAGAGCGAGCGAAAGCTGCGCGAGTCTGATTTTCCTCGCCGGGGAAAATCAGACGTTTTCAGAAGCGAATATCGAGCCCGAGACTACCATCTAAATTCTCTATAAATCGGAAACTTTTTCACGAGTTTGGCCGTTTCTTTTCTAATTTCCGCTTTTATTTTCGAATCGTCCGGATTTTTCACAAATTTAGCCACCAAACCCGCCACCAGTCTTGCCTCTTTTTCTTTGAAACCGCGGGTTGTGATAGCCGGCGAACCCAGCCGAATTCCCGAAGGATTAAAAGGCGGTTTGGGATCAAAAGGAATCGCGTTGCGGTTGACCGAAATCCCGAGTTTATCCAATTCTTCCTGAATTTTTTTGGTATCCGTATTAAGCTCGCTCAAATCCAAAACCATTAAATGATTATCCGTGCCGCCACTGACCAGTCTGATCCCTTGTTTTAAAAATTCTTCGGCCATGGCGCGGGCATTCAAAATAATTTGATGCTGATACTTTTTAAATTGCCCTGTCCCCGCCTCCAAGAAACAAACCGCTTTGGCCGCGACCACGTGGTCCAACGGCCCGCCCTGCGTGCCCGGAAAAACGGCTTTGTCTATTTTTTGCGCCAAAGTTAATTTCCCCTCGGGATTAATTTCGTCTTTTTCTTTGCAAAGAATTAAGCCGCCCCGCGGCCCCCGCAAAGTTTTGTGGGTGGTCGTGGTCACAATGTCGCAAAAAGGAAAAGGATGAGGATGATCGCCCGAAATGACCAATCCCGCGATATGAGCGATATCGGCCATCAAATATGCGTTTATTTTCTTGGCAATCTTGGAAAATTTTTCAAAATCGAGCCGGCGGGAATAAGCGGTCGTGCTGACAATAATGAGTTTGGGCTTGAATTCCAGCGCGATTTTTTCCACTTCTTCAAAATCAATTTTTTCGGTTTTTTGATTGACGCCGTAATGCCGAAAATCATAGGTTCGGCCGGAAAAATTCACCGGCGAGCCATGTGTCAAATGCCCGCCGGCCGCCAAATCAAACCCCAAAATTTTGTCGCCGGGTTTTAAAACCGCAAGAAATGCCGCCGCGTTGGCTTGGGAACCGGAATGCGACTGAACATTGGCGTGCTGAGAACCAAAAACTTTCTTGGCGCGCTCGATGGCGATCTTTTCTATTTCATCCACAAATTCGTTTCCGCCGTAATAACGCTTAAAAGGATAACCTTCCGAATATTTATTGGAAAGCGGCGTGCCCATGGCCGCCAAAACCGCGCAACTTGCATAATTTTCCGAAGGAATCAACGTCAAAACATTCTTTTGCCGTTCAATTTCCTTTTTAACCAGATTATAAATTTTGGGATCCTGCGATTTTAAATTTTTCATTGAAGTTTTAATTTATCGATTAAATTTTCGATTTGACCGTGCAAATTTTCCCAATCGCCGGAATTATCGATCTTGAATTCCGCTCGTTCGCCGATCTCTTTGATCCGGCGTTCGGACGCGGCATTTTCCATTTCCAAAAATTTTTCATAAGTGGCTTTATCATCCCCTTTTTCACCCCGTCCTTGCAATCGTTCCCAGCGCAAACGCGAAGGGGCGGTTATAAAAACCATTCGGCCGTTATTTCGTTTTACCATTTCTTCGTCTTTCGGCATCCTGACGCCATCAAGCAAAAGAATTCCTTCAATAGCGTTTTTTATTTTTTTTTCAAGCGAACGCGCCAAAATATCTTCGCCGAATCTTTCCCGCAAATGCGAAACCAGCCATTGCTGGTCTTCTTTTTTCACTTCGTCAAAAAAGATCCTTAAAACTTCCGAAAGCGCGTCGGAAAATTTCAAGACCGAAACTTTATTTCCCAACTTTTTTTTAAGATATTCAACCGCTTCGCCTTTACCGGCGCCAGTCTCGCCCACAAAGGCTAAAATTGTTTTTGACATATTTTTACGATTTGCCGATGAATTTCATTGATCTTTTTCTCGCCGTCCAAAATTTTTATCTCATCAAATTTTCCGGCTATTTTTTCATAATTTTCCAGAACTCTCTTCAATTTTTCCAATTTTTCAAAAAATTGAAAACCCTTCCCCCGCGCCTCGATGCGCCTCATGCAAACTTCCGCCCGAACTTTTAATAAAAAAACCAGATCGGGAAATATGAATTTTTCGTTAAGTTTTATCAATTTCTCGATCGGCGCATTCAAACCGCCAAAAGCAAAAGTGGAAAAAAAATAACGGTCCGAGATTACAATTTTCCCCTGTTTAAGAGCCGGAATAATTTCTTTTTTCAAATGTTCGGCCCGGTCTCTGATATATAATTTTTGCAAAGCCAAGGGAGATATCTTTTCTTTCTCATTCAATATCCGCCTGATCTTTTGTCCGGCCCGCGTCCAAGAAGTCGGTTCTTTGGTCAAAAGAACTTTTTGCCCGTCTTTCTCAAAATATTCTTTCAAAAGCCCGGCCTGAGTGCTTTGGCCCGAACCATCCGGCCCCTCAAACACAATGAATTTTCCCGGAAATTTATTTTTTAGCATCATACAAATTAAAAGGCTTCCTGATATATTTATATCAGGAAGCCTGTGGAAAATCAAACCTTTCTTTCGGGAAAATATTCTTCCCCTTTTTTTCGCGCCCGGATATCCCGGCCGCAATAACGTTTTCCTTCGCCGCAAAGGCCGGTTTTGAAACAAGGCGGTTCAAGCGAATCAAGCAAGGAAATCCGCCCATATTTTTCCAAAATCGCCCGGCGCAGTTTCACGGCCAAAAAATAAATTTCTTCCTGCGCGCACCAACAAAGCCGTTTGCCCTGCTCGTGCGACACCGCATTGAAATTCCCTCTTTTCCTATATTCCACCATGGCGCCATAAGGCGCTAAAACAGAAAATAAGGATACCGGCAGATCTTCTTGAAAACTCATCCAGAGTTTCAAGAGTTCATTAGCCGATTCTTCCAAGCCGTCTACTTGCCGCAAGACCGGCGGCAGATAGAATTTCCCGGTAAAGGCCGGCTGGCTGCGGCTGATGGTTCGATGCCTTTGATCCTGGCCCATCGTCGCCAAAGAAATCTCGATCCGGGTCAAAATACTGCCCGTGGCGTTTTCCATCATTTCGGGCGAAAAATGAAGCAGGTCGAGCGGATGCATAGCTTCCGGAGAAGGAATTCTGAAACTTGTTTCTCCTTCCAGTTCCAAAAGTTCTAAAACGGGTTCATATTCCAAACCCGGAACGGAAAATCTTTTAAAATCAACTCCCCAATCATCCCAGCGTCTGGCAGCCGAATTAAACATAAAACCGATTTCCGGATACCTCACACAGATCAGATCCGCCATTTTCTGAGTAATAGACCTCATGGCCGGAGACCAAGCCGCGCGATACATTGCAGACAAGGTCGAAAGATTCACCGTAAAATCGAGAGCGGTCGGGAAAATCACCGGAATGAACATTCGGAGCTGTTCCTGAGCGATCTTCAAATAAATGCTTTCCAACATTTTATCCGAGATGAAGGGCCTTTCCTCTTTGAGAAATCTTTTGGCCATTATGCCGACTTGGCAAATATTTTTTTGGTAGATGCCAAATCCCTTTTTGACATATGCCATTATTTCCCGGATTTTCTCCTCCTTCACTTCCGGCCAAAAATCTCGGATATAGCGTTCCATTTCTTCGAAATTCGGATTCAAAAACATTTCGGCGCAGAAACGGCCGCTCCGTTGATCGGTATCGTAGAACGGATGGCAAAGATGCAGACCGAAAGTGACGTCGCCCACCGCAATCCCGCTAATGGAAAAAGAGGCGGACCAATGTTGGAGCGTTGTGTGATGACCGACATCAAACAATCGGTTTTTCACATCAATTATCTTTCCCATCTCCGGCACTTCCGATTGATAACAAGTAAGCGCCGCATGACTGATCAATTCCAACGGATCAGCCTCCGTATGAGCAAGCAATTCCACCTTAATCATGACGCATCTCTCCTTTCGTATTAAATTTTAAAATAACTGCTTCTTCCATGAAATTTACCTACTGATTCTTATATTCTTCCACTTTATCTTCCATCACTTCCAATTTCACGCCGCATTTTTTAAAAAGTTCGACTGTCATTTTATCGGCGTGGTATCTTTTCAAAACTACCACTCGCTTAACTCCCACGCGCGCGATGCGCCTCGCGCAATAAACACAAGGCGTCATTTTGCAATAAAGAGTCGCGCCTCTCAAAGGAATGCCTTCCATGGCCGCCTGCAAGATTGCGTTCTCTTCGGCGTGCAGCGTTCGTTGGCAATGCTGACTGGATGAACCGTCGGGCCAATTGATTGAAACCATAAAATGACCCACGTCGTCGCAATGATCGTCGCCGGGAGCCGAACCGGTATAACCGGCCGTTAAAATGGTTTTGGAATTCGGTTCAACGAGAATGGCCGCGCACCGTCCCCGGTCGCAAGTGGCGCGAGCCGCGATCGCCGGCAGCAAACCCAAAAAATATTCATCCCAACTCGGACGGACATAGCCCGTTAATTTGCCGGCTTTTGGTTTACTTTCTTTATTTTTCTTTTTCATAAGATTATTTCCCGTTTTTTAAATTTATCACAGCGATTAAATGAAAGCAATATGGCCATCGCTTGACCAAAAAAATCGCCCCGCGTCTTGCGGGGCGATTATATTATTCCACTTTGATTCCCATGCTTCGCGCCGTTCCTTCAATAATTTTCATCGCCTGTTCTATGTCATTGGCGTTCAAATCCGCCATTTTCTTTTTGGCAATCTCGCGGACCTGGTCTCGCGAAACTTTTCCAATTTTATCTTTCAAAGGATTGGCCGCGCCTTTTTGCACACCGGCGGCCTTGCGCAAAAGGTCGGCCGCGGGCGGAGTTTTGAATTTCAAATCGTAGGTCCGGTCTTCATAGATCGTGATCTGGACCGGGATAATATCGCCGATTTGGTCTTTCGTGCCGGCATTGAATTTAGAACAAAATTCGGCCAAATTTATTCCAAATTGACCCAAGTTCGTGCCGACCGGCGGCGCAGGCGTGGCCTGCCCGGCGGGCAGCTGCAAGGTTTTAACAATCGTGATTTTCTTAGCCATATGATTTATAAATAAGTCCGCAGAGAAGCGCTGCAAACCTGTTAAACTATTAAAGTTTCTTTATTTGTAAAAAATCCAGCTCCACCGGCGTTTCCCGGCCAAAGAGCGAAATCAAAACCTTCACCCGTCCGCGTTCTTCGTCAATCTCCGCCACTTTGCCGTCGGTGTCTTTGAAAGGTCCGTCCGTGATCTTGACCGCGTCGCCCAAAGCCACATCCATCTTGTATTTCGGTTCTTCCACGCCCATGCGTTTTTGAAGGTCTTTTATTTCTTCCGGCGAAACGGGTGTCGGCACGGTGCCCGAACCCACGAATCCCGTTACCCGGGGGGTATTCCGCACCACATACCAAGAATCGTCCGTTACCACCATTTCCACCAAAACATAACCCGGATAAATTTTTTCTTCCACCACTTTGCGTTTGCCGGCCTTAATCTTTATTTTCTTTTCCGTGGGCACCAAAACATTGAAGATTTTATCTTCCATGCCCATAGATTCTATTCTCTGTTTTAGATTCCGCGCCACCGCTTCTTCATATCCCGAATAAGTGTGCAAAACGTACCAATTGCGGCCGCGAGAGACTTGTTTTGGCATACCGTTTTAGATTACGAAATTATTCAAAAGCCAGGTAAAAAGCAAATCCATGGCGCCCAAAAAAAGCGCGACAGCCAAAGAAATGCCGATGACAAGCAGCGTGTGTTTGATAATTTCTTTTTTCGAAGGCCAAGTGACTTTTTTAAGCTCCAACTTGACTTCCCGCAAAAAATTGAAAATTTTGTTCATTTTCGAGTTTTTTAAAACCCCCTCGCGGGGGCTAAAATAATCTTATCTTTATAATAATCCCCGGTCGAACACTTGTCAATGCCTCGATACCCGTGCGAACCTATTTTTTAACTCCGATTTTTTTCTCCAAAATATCAACCCTGGCCTGCAATTCCTGCAATTACTGTAATTCAAACCTGTAAGCGACATTAGTCAGACGCAATTCAACTCTTTCTAATCCATCCTTTAATCCGCTTATATCCCTTTCCATTTTCTCAAATCTTTTATCCACGCCAATAAAGCCATTTTGAATCATCACGGCCAGTTTATCAATCGTGATTTTTGAATTGGTTTTTGTTTTTGCCATATCTTTTTTCATTATACGCACCGACGCGATAGGCTGTCAAACGATTAAAATTTAGATTCTTCGGTCGTTGCGCTCCCTCAGAATGACAAAATAAAAAAACTCCGCGGAAAATGATATTTCCGCGGAGTGATAGATTATAATACTATCAGAGGACGAAACGACCTGCTGCTCCAGCGGTAGTCAGACGAATCGCAGCGGACATTCGCCAAGCCGCCATGGTCAGAATAACCGCCGCTAAAGCGATTGACGCGGTCCTTATCCAAATACTGCTCATACCAGACCCAGGTATTGGTCCTGCCATCGTCCTTGCGGGGCAGGTCGGGATAGAGCTGGGGAATGACATTTCCTTCCTCAACCGTTTCCAGGCGAACCTGACTTACATCAAGACCGAGCTTTCCGGCCAGGACAGGCTTAATCGCCTTCTTCCATTCGTCGGACGAGACGCCGAATCTTGAAGACTGGGGCCCTTCGGCATAACGGGAGATCTTCCCCTCTTTGCGAAGCCGTTCCAGAATCGGGCCGAGCAGATTGTCATGTTCATACATCTGCTTCCCGTTATCGTAGCAGGGTTTGAGACGGGTATCAATAAGAACCGAGATTCCTTCAAGCTTGGCCGAGGTCATCTTGATCAACTGGCCGTTGATGCCCCGCTGGCCCTCAACGATGATTTTGAAAAACCATTGTTCCGGTTTTATCTTCCAACCCGGATAGTCATCGCCCGGCATCAGGGAGACCGGAGGCAGAAAGTGCGGTTCAAGACCGAGGTTCTGCCATTCCTTGATCCTTTTCCGGCCGTAGAAACGGAGTTTTTGTTCAAACTCCGTCAAATCGAATTCTTGGCCAAAGAAAGTCTGGTGATATTGCCGTTCACGGGCGAGGATGGCGGAGAGCCAATCGGAAGCCGGTGCTTTACCGACAGCAATCCCTTTTCCCTCCATCAGCACCTGTAAACCCGGCAAAATTGTTTCCGGATTCAAAGCTCTCGCGCGCCACTGCCTCCAAAGATCAAACATTTTGCTGTGAAACGCTGTGTCTTGTTCGCCCGTGACAACGAATTTTTTCGTCGCCATGACAAACCTCCCGGTTTGATATTTATAGTTTTAAAGAACCGCGAAACTCCAACTAAAAAGGCTCGTTTTGAGCCTTTTTAGGATATTTGAAATATAAAATATTAAAGGCTATATGTCAAGATTCTTAACCTTCTTGGCCCCGCCCAAGGCGGGGTAAATTAGATATCTAAGTTCTTAACCTTCTTGGCATGGGTCTGGATAAATCTCTTGCGCGGCGCGACTTCGTCGCCCATCAAAACATCAAAAACCTTATCCGCTTCTTTGGCGTCCGCCACGGTCACTTGTTTCAAAACGCGCCGCGCCGGATCCATGGTCGTTTCCCAAAGCTGACCCGGATTCATTTCGCCGAGACCCTTGTAGCGTTGAATGCTGACACCGCTGACTTTTTCTACAACCTCGCCTTCTTCGTCCTCGGTTTTTTCCTCTTTAACCGCCTTACCCGATTTTTCCAATTTCTCGGATTTGGCTTTTTT
>Ga0172379_10007761_pt1 | contig 13783 bp, 15 predicted proteins | sample GrowelOW334metaG_FD_119756 | JGI IMG/M metagenome (GOLD analysis project Ga0172379, IMG submission 119756) | Groundwater microbial communities from an aquifer near a municipal landfill in Southern Ontario, Canada - Groundwater well OW334 metaG | ecosystem: Environmental > Aquatic > Deep... | reverse complement strand
GCACGTTATCGAAGAATTTCAGGCATCCTCATCCCAACAAAAGGTCCTGGTTCAGCTTGATCTCTCTACCACGGAAAATATCCCCCCAGTCTTTGCTGATCCGGATCGCACCCATCAGGTCCTCATGAATTTAATCGGCAATGCCATGAAATTTACCGAAAACGGCGATATCACAATTGCCTTATCCAAAAAGGATCGTTTCATTGAAATCACCGTAACCGATACCGGACGCGGCATCCCCCTGGAAAACCAGAAATTACTCTTCCACAAATTCCAACAGGCCGGAAATTCTCTGTATACCCGCGACACCACCAAAGGCACGGGTCTAGGACTCTACATCTCAAAACTAATTGTCGAGGGTCAGGGTGGAAAAATTTACCTCATCAAATCCTCTCTGGAAACCGGCAGCACCTTTGGTTTTACTCTCCCTATTTTCCAAAACTAATAATTGTGATACATTAGACACAAGATCTTATGATTAAAATTCTCATTGTTGAAGACGATCCCCTAATCTCCAGGATGTACCAAAAGATATTTTCGTTCGAAAATTACACTGTCGAAGTTGCGGAAAACGGTGAAGAAGCTCTGGTCAAAATCAGATCAGCCAAACCCACAATAGTACTGCTGGATGTCATGATGCCCAAAATGAACGGGCTACAGGTTCTGGAAAAACTCAAAAGTGACCCCGATACCAAAGCGATACCAGTTATCATGTTAACCAACCTGGCTGGCCAGCAGGATGCGGAAAAAGCTCTTTCTCTGGGCGCAATCAAATACATCGTAAAAAGCCAATATGAACCCAAACAAATCGTAGACATGGTCAAGGAAATCCTAGCCGGCTATACCAGGGACGAAGTTCCCTCAGCTACTTCATGAAAGCATTTTTCAGCAGGTTCCTAAAACCGATTTATATTATTTCTTTTGTCGCTTTTTTGGCAGTTTTAACCACCGGCTTTTTGTTTCTTCAGTATCTCAAAACTCAGTCCCAGCTCAAACAATTAACAGATAAATCCACTGACCAGACTCCGAAAATTATTGACCAGGTCAACCAACTGGTCCAACTACCCGAAAATGAGACTCCGACTATTGCCACTGTTACGGACAAAGAAAAGCTAAAAAACCAGCCCTTCTTTACCCAAGCAGAAAACGGAGACAATATCCTTATTTATCTCCAGTCCAAAAAAGCTATCCTCTATCGACCATCAATCAATAAAATCATCGATATTGCCCCCGTCAACGCTGCCAGTTCTTCCTCTTCCCCTAATCCCTAATTTCTTATATAATCACCGACACTATGGGTAAAAAACGACTTTCTGAGTTAGGTTCTGATAACGAAACTGACATCAAAGCTAAAAAGGCCGTCCAACACGAACAGAAAAAACTTCGTGAAGGTAAGGCTGTTAAAAAAAACGAGGCTCCTGTTGTTGAAGCTTCAGTAACCCCGCAACCGGAATCACCCGTAGCCTCTGCCACATCACCCAAAAAGGCCCGCATCCGTTCCAAGGCCTACAAAGCTGCCAAAGCCATGGTAAATGCCGACAAAACTTATCCTCTAAACGACGCCCTGGCCTTGCTGAAAAAAGTTTCCCTGACTAAATTCGATCCCACCGTCGAACTTCATCTGACTCTACTGGACAAAGGCTTCAATAAAGACATCGAATTACCCTACGCCACCGGAAAAACCAGAAAAATTGCCGTAGCTGATGCTGACACCATGGCCAAAATTGCCGCAAACAAAATCGACTTTGATATCCTTCTTGCCTCACCCGATCAAATGGGTGGATTGGTTAAATATGCCAAAGTCCTGGGTCCCAAAGGTCTCATGCCCAATCCCAAAAACGGAACCGTTGTCCAAAATCCCGAAGCCGCCGCTAAATCCATGACCGGGAAAAACAGCCTCCCCCTAAAAACCGAAAAGGATGCCCCCCTGATCCATACTCAAATCGGCAAACTTTCCTTTGGGCAGGAAAAACTTTCCGCCAACATCAACGCTATCCTGTCCATCATCCCCAAGCTCCAAAAAATCGTCATTAAGACCACCATGAGTCCGGCAATAAAATTTCAGTTGTGATATAATCTCCGAATCTACCTAAGACAGTGTGCATTCAAATAAGCCACACCGAGGAAATATATGAAAGCAAATCACGTCCCCCAAATTACACAGGCCAAGCAGTCTTCTGTTGCCAATATCAAACAACTTCTGGAATCTTCCAAATCTGTCGCTGTAGTCGATTACACCGGTCTGAAAGTCTCCCAGGCCACAGCTCTTCGTCAGGCAATTAGAAAAACCGGTGGCCAGGTTTTAGTGACCAAAAACACTTTATTTCAAATCGCTTTCGGTAAACCTTTAAATCTCTCCGGTCTTAACGCTTTCATCTTTTCCCAAACCGATGAAATCACCACTATTAAAGCTCTAGTAGATTTTTCCAAAAAAAACAGTGTTCTCACCCTCAAGTCCGGTATTTTGGGAGACCGGGTACTGACTGCTGCCGAAATTTCTCAGCTCGCCTCCACTCCCGACAAATCCACTTTGGCTGCCAAACTCGTCGGATCGCTCAATTCCCCTCTTTTCCGCCTCGTATACTCTTTAAACTGGAATACGGCCAAATTAGTTAGAATTCTTGAGGCCGTAAGGCAGAAAAAACTTAATTGAAAGGCGGTGAGAATTTAAATGTCAGACAAAGTAAAAAAACTTATCACATCAGTCGAAGAACTCTCAGTTTTAGAGTTGGCGGAACTAGTCTCCGCTCTTGAAGAAAAATTTGGAGTCAGTGCTTCTGTAGCCGTTGCTGCAGCCCCAGCTGCTGGCGCAGGAAGCCCGGCAGCATCTGATGCACCCGCTGAAGAACAAACCTCTTTCAACGTCATCCTGGTTGATTCAGGGGCCCAAAAAATTGCTGTTATCAAAGCTCTGCGTGAAATAAATCCTAATTTGGGACTGAAAGAAGCCAAAGATCTTTCCGAAAAACCAAATGCCGAAATTCTCACCGGTGCCAACAAAGCCACAGCTCAGGAAGCTCAAACAAAATTAACCGCAGCCGGAGCAAAAGTTGAACTAAAGTAATACTTTTTTTCCTTACGGTTTAAAAAATCCCCGCTTAAAACCCGGGGGTTTTTATTTTCTTACTATACTTTTCTTATACAAATCCAAATTCTCCAAAGCTATTCCTGTTCCCCTCACCACACAGAGAAGCGGGTCTTCGGCTACGTGGCAAGGCACTCCGGTCAAATCAGTCATCAGCTTGTCGAGATTTCTAAGCAGAGAGGTTCCTCCGCTCATCACAATCCCTTTATCAATAATATCTGATGATAATTCAGGCGGAGTTTCTTCCAATACCCCTTTTGCGGCTCCAACAATCTGTAACAAAATGGGTCGTATTGCTTCCGTAATCTCACTACTGGTAACTACAACAGCCCGTGGTAATCCGGTTATGTTATCCCGGCCTTTTACTTCCATTGCCTCCTCTGTCTGAAGTATTACCGCGGAGCCGATCCTTAATTTTACGTCTTCCGCCGTTGTTTCCCCCACCAGCAAATTGTGTTTTTTCTTCATAAACGATGCCACTGCCTCATCAATCTTATTTCCGGCCACCCTCACACTCTTATGGGCGACCACTCCGCCCAAAGAAATAACCGCAGCCTCAGCTGACCCTCCGCCGATGTCAATTATCATACTTCCTGAAGCTGCAGCAATTGGAATTTTTGCTCCAATGGCCGCAGCTAATGGTTCGTCAATCAAATAAGCCGCCCGGGCCCCGGCAGACAAAGTAGCATCCAAAACTGCCCTCCGTTCCACCTGAGTCACTCCCGCCGGAACACATATCATCACCTCAGGTTTAACTATCCAAACTCTCCCGCAAACATGTTGAATAAAATAAGACAACATGGCCCGGGTCACCCGGTAATCCGCAATCACCCCATCCCGCATAGGCCTGGATGCAATAATATTTCCCGGTGTCCGGCCTAGCATTTCCTTAGCTTCATTGCCAACCGCAACCACTCTCCCGTCCTCGACAGCCATTGCCACCACCGTTGGCTCATTCATTACCAAGCCACGTCCGGCCAACCACACCAAACTATTTGCGGTCCCCAAATCGATAGCTAGTCTTTTATTTGTAAACATAAGTGCCAATTTGATCTCTTTAGATATATTTATTCGTTTCGAAACTTCGCACGGCTGACTCATTAAATGATAAAATAGGCAATTATGCAAGGTGTTGCAAGAAACCGCGTTCTCTTATTCCTGGCCGGTCTTATAATTGTCCCCACACTTACGGTCGCAGTCATTTTGTTTGCCAGAGGTTTTCGTCCTGATTTTGCGGGAAAAGGTTTGCAAACAACCGGGCTGCTGGTTGCCACTTCATATCCAAATGCGGCCCAAATTTTCGTCAACGGACAGCTCAAATCAGCCACGGATAGTACCTTCAATCTTCCGCCGGGTCAGTATGAAGTAGAAATAAAAAAAGAAGGGTTTTATCCCTGGAAAAAGCTCCTTTTGGTCCAGGGTGAAATTGTTACCCGGGCCACCGCCGTCCTGTTTCCCACCGTCCCGGCCTTAAAAGCCGTCACCTCAACCGGAGCTGGTAAACCATTACTGTCTCCCGATGGTACCCGGCTTGTATTCTTCGGTACCGCGCAAAATTCTAACAACATATACACACTGGATCTTTCTGAATCACCATTGGGATTACTTAACCGGGACTCAAAACTGCTGACTACCCTGCCAACCAGACCGCTTACCCTAAGTTGGTCACCGGATTCCCGTCAGGTTTTAGCTTCAGCGTCTTCATCTGCTGTCCTTATTGATGTCAACACTTCGCAGTCGACCAATGTGACTGATACCCAAAAGGTTTTACAAAATGAATGGTCGCAAAGGGAAAAAATAAAAATCACTCAAAAATTTACGGCTCTTCCTGAAAAGCTTCAACCTGTATTAGCCACAGCAGCGGCAGATTTGGTTTGGTCGCCTTTGGAAAATAAACTACTTTATACAGCCACGGCTTCTGCCATCCTTCCCGAGAAAATACTAAAACCCCTCCCCGGAAGCAACACTCAGCCTCAGGAACGCACACTTTCTCCCGGTAATGTCTATGTTTACGATTTGGAAGAAGATCGCAATTTTAAAATTGACTCCGTATCACCCACTACCCCTACTCCCGCTCCCAAAACAAAATCTAAATCAAATGACCAGATAGCTAAATGGCCTAATGATAAATCCAACGCCGGATGGAATTGGTTTCCCACCTCTTCCCACCTCTATCGCGTTACTCCCGGCCAGGTAACCATCCTTGAATACGATTCAACTAACGCCGTGACGGTTTATGCCGGACCCATGTCTGAAACAGTGGCCTTCCCTTACCCATCAGCCAAGCAACTTCTCATTCTCACCAATCTAAATACCACTCCACCTCCATCCGGACCTTCTCTTCCCCAACTTTATGCTATTCCACTCCGCTAAAATGTCGGGGTGGAGGGAATTGAACCCTCTGCCTCTGCGTCCCGAACGCAGCGGTCTACCGATGACCTACACCCCGTACACCGGTAATTATATGTCAAATAGGTCATATTAGACACATAAGACTCGTGCAGGACTCACGTAAAAAATTATTTACGACAAAGAAGGTATAATTAATCAAGTACGCCCTTATAGCTCAACGGATAGAGCAGACCCGTCCTAAGGGTAAGATGGGGGTTCAATTCCTCCTAAGGGCACCTAAACAAAATCCCCACCCACCTGCACAAACTTAGACAGCAGTCCAAACATATCCCGAAAACCCGACTTATTTACTACAGGATCCTTTTTATCTAAATTACTCCCACTCATCACTTTATTTGATGTTTTCCTATACCCTCCGGCAACATTTTTTTTATTTTTCAAGGCAGTCATACGTCTATTAATGCCACTCTCACCCACCCATGTCAATGCCCACTTTACTATATTGAACAAACATTTTATTCAACATAAATAAATTCCGTGCTATATTTTTATCAAAATTAGAACAATACTATAGGTATTATTTACCCTTTACCAAAGCTCTGAAAGTATCTTCCCACTCCCTACTATAAAGAATCTCGTCCACCGCCAAGTTATATTTATGGATCTCTTGTTTACTAAACCAAATCGCCAACTCAACATTCGCCTCTTCAACTGATCCGGAAGCGTGTACCAAATTTCTGACTGCTCTCTCATCTGCATCGGCGATGAAATATGAATCAACCGTCAGGTCAGCGGTTATAGAACCAACATCAGCAGACAGTGGATTTGTCCCTCCTCTGATTTTCCTCACATGAGCAATTGCATGAGCCCCCTCAATAACCATTACCACCACCGGACCGCCGGTCAAATATCTAACCAGTTTCTTCTGGATATCTTTGGCTATATCCATAGGATCCTTGTTCAGGTCAATTCCTTTTTCTTTATAAGCCGCGATAGTCTTCTCGCCCAGTGCCCTGGCAGCATGTTCAGGTTGATCATAATGCTTTCTCGCCATTTCTTCAGTTGGCCAAACCATTTTCATCGCCACGATCTTAAGTCCCTTTTTCTCAAATCTGGTAATGATTTCACCCACCAAACCTCTTTGTACTCCGTCCGGTTTTATTATTACCAAGCTCTTTTCAGCAAACTGATCAAATCCCTTCGCCTTCATCACCCGATTATACCAAGTAGTTTTTCTTTTTGCGACTGTAAAACTTGTCCCACTACTGCCAAATTAACTTTTTCCGGAACAAACAATTCCCGGGCAACCTGCTTTATTTCATCAACATCAATCTGTAACAATCTATTAATTACATCATCATGCGACATCAAGTGATCCGGTCGGTCCATCGCCTGCCTGGCATACCATTCCATCTGCGAAATCGGGTTTTCCATCGAAAACAGTGTCGGGCCCCTTAGTTTTTCCTTCGCAGCTACCAATTCTTCTGCAGTTAATGAAACATCCCGTAGTCTCTTCATCTCCTCCCAAATTGCTGCAATTGCTGCCTCCATTTTGGAAATCGCCACCCCTGCATACACACTCCATATCCCCACATCGCTTAGGCTTTGGCTTGAAGCGTGTACCGAATAACACAATCCTCTTTTTTCCCGCAGTTCCGTAAATAATCTGCTGGACAGACCTTGTCCGAGGTATGACGTCAATACCGCCAAAGCAAATCTTCTCTCATCAGTGTCATTGACCCCCCTCACCCCCAGCTCAATATGAGCCTGAGCCGCCAGCCTCTTCTCAAAAACTCTCACCTGGGCCGACTTCTGAACGTCAGTTATCGAAACAAACTCACTTCCGACATTTTTTGGTAATGACCCAAACCACTCCTCAATCTGGTTTTTGTGATTTGTAATTTGTGATTTGAAATTTCCAGCCATCACTACTACCAGCCTGCCCGCAACGTATTGCCTGTCGTGATACTCCAAAAAATCCTGTCTGGTAACACTCTTTATCACTTCCGGTCTGCCCAATACCAACATCCCCAATGGATTTCCCGGATACATCAGTTTTTGTAGCTCCTCAGATACAATTTCATCCGGCCTATCATCCCGCCGGTTAATCTCTTCCAGTATCACTCCCCGTTCTATCTCCAAATCCTTTTCCGGAATAGTTGGATATAAAGCCAATTCTTTTGCTACTTCCAATCCTTCCCTCCATTTGTCCGCCGGTATTTTTGCCCAGTACGCAGTCGCGTCCACATCAGTCCAGGCGTTTTGAATTGCCCCCAATCCTTCCAGATAACTGGTATCGGTATGAGTCGGAAACTTCTTTGTTCCTTTAAACGCCATGTGTTCCAAAAAGTGGCTTATTCCGTTTATTCTCTCTGTTTCAAATCTGCTTCCGGTCTGAATATATACCCCTACCCCGATACTTTTAACCCCCTCCATCGGCACCAGCATTACCCTCACCCCGTTTTTTAATCTGTAAAAATCGTAAGGCATAACAGTCATTCTACATCTTTTCCGGAGCTTCTATCCCCAGTAAATTTAATCCATTCGCCAAAACTTGTCCCACAGCCGCGGTCAAGGTCAATCTAAACTTTTTTTCTTCATCGCTTGCTGCACTTAAAATCGAATGCTTATTATAAAAAGTATTAAACCTGGCTGCCAACTCAAACAAAAAGTTACACATCAAATTAGGGGCCAGCCTCTTGGCTGATTCCTCTATGACCTCCGGAAACCGATAAATCCATCTCAAAATAGCCAATTCTTCATCATTCGGTTTGTATTCTGAAGTTTGATCACTAGAATTTGTTTGCTCGCGAAGCGAACTAATCTTGGAATTTGTTTCTTGAAACTTTCGCGCGATACTTTTTGTCCGCGCGTAGGTGTATTGTAAATAAGGCCCTGAGTTTCCCGCCAACTCAAACATTTTCTCCCAATCAAACACGATGTCACTCGAAACTCCATGCTTAAGATCAAAATACTTTATCGCTCCAATTCCTACTTTTTTAGCTGTTTCATCACCCACCTCTGATCCCAGCTTCTTCGCTCTTTCCACTGCTTCCAGCAATACCCCCTCCAACTTCACAGTTTTCCCCTTTCTGGTACTGAATTTCTTTCCGTCAGAGTCCAAATATAAACCATGTTTGGTGTGAATAAGCTCGACACCATCAGTCACGTACTCCATAAGTCTTGCCGCAGAAAATACTTGAACAAAATGCAAGCTCTGTTCCCCCCCCACTTCATATACAATTTTTTCCGGCTTCCACCTATCCATCCGATACTTTATAGTTGCCAAATCCCGCGTTGCATAAGTACTCGCTCCGTCACTTTTGATAAGCATCAACGGAGTCTCCGTCCCGGGAATATCAATCACCCATGCCCCCTCACTGATTTTGGCCACCCCTTTTTGTTTTGCCTCCGATACCACTTCCGCCATTTTGTCCTCATAAAAACTTTCCCCCAAAGTTTCGTCTATCCTGACCCCCAAAATCTCGTAAATCCGGTTAAATTCCGCCATAGACACATCCCAACACTTTCTCCACAAACTCCTGGCCACCTCATCCCCATCCTCTAGTTTTTTAAACCAAGACCGCGCTTTATCCTCTAAACTTATATCATTCACGGCCATTTTATGAAACTTTACGTACAATTCCTCCAACTTCTCAATATCCAGATTCTCAGGTTTCTCCACATCAATCATATACAGCAATTTTCCAAACTGAGTTCCCCAATCTCCCAAATGATTATCCCCGATTGTCTCGTAACCCAAACTGTGATACAAGTTATATAACGCCTGTCCGATAATGGTCGACCTCAAATGACCGATACCAAAGGGCTTGGCAATATTCGGAGCCGAATAATCGATGACAATTTTCTTTCCCTCTCCGATTTTTGACTTTCCATAATTCTCACCTTCTTTTAGCACTTGACTCAAAACACTGATAAGAGCAGTGGTTTGGATCGATATATTGACAAAACCAGGCCCTGCTACAATCACCTGATCTATCAAATCATCAGATTTTATGGCAGCGGCGATTTCTTCCGCTTTTACTCTTCCACCCCTTAATATTAAGGCGATATTTGTTGAATAATCACCGTGCTGTAAAAGCTCCGGATGTTCCAAAGCAATTTTAGAGGCCTCAACCCCGGCAGCACCGGCAATTCTGTTAATTATTTGATTTCTAATATCCATCCTCTATATTCTATCATCCGTTTTACATCTTCCCCACTCCGATAAACACCTTCACTGAATTATTTTCCACAATAATCACTCCGTTATCAACATTGATCTCCTCACTCCTCCCGTCCGATCTGTGTAAAACCAGCTTCTTTTTAATCATGGAGACAAAATTCGTGTGCTCTGCCAATACATCAAATGGTCCGGTTAGATTAAAAGAAGATACCGCAACCAAATCTCCACTAAAAACCAACCCCTGCCTGCTTCTTACTTCTACCTTTATGGTCGGCTTAGTCTCAGCCATTTTCTACATCACGAGCAGACCCTATAAACAAAAATTTTTCATCCTGAACTTGGTCATACTTTCCCGATACTATCGCGGCTACCCCCTCAATTGTATCTTTAAGAGGAACATAAACCCCCGGCCGTCCGGATTGATCCTCAGCCACAAAAAAACTTTGTGTCATAAAATTTTTAAGTTTTTTGGCCCGTTTATAAAGTAACTGGTTTTCCGGCGATAACTCCGATTCACCCACCAATGCCACCATTCTTTCCAAACTGTCCGCCTTCTTCAACATTATCTGCGCTCTCACCGCAGTCTCATAATGCTCAGCTCCCACAATGGATAAGCTCATCGCTGCCGAAGAAGTTCCCAAAATATCCACCGCCGGCACCCTGCCTTCCTGATAAACCTCACGCGACAATGTCACCACCGAATCCAAATAGGGAAAAATTGATTGAACCCCGTAATCCAACAAATCATCGGATGGTACATATATAGCCTCTATTGAGGAAATCGCCCCCGTTGAAGTTGACACCAACCGCTCATGAAACTGAGCCATCTCAGAAGCCAGCGTGGCCTGATATCCGTCTTCCGAGGGAATAGTGTTCATTAACGTTGAGAGTTCGTTTCCGGCCTGAGCCAATCTAAACACATTGTCAATCAAAAACAACACATCCTTTCCTTGTCCCCTGAAATACTCTGCCAATGTCACCCCGGCCATTCCCGTCAAAAACCTAACCGCCGCATTCTCCCCCATCGAACCATAAACTAGTGATACATACTGTAACAATTTTCGATTTCGGATTTCCTCAAACAATTCGTGTCCTTCCCGGGTTCTTTCTCCCACTCCCGCAAATACCGATACACTGTTTTGTTGCTTAAGTGTCACAACATTGTGCATCATCTCTGTCAAAAGCATCGTTTTCCCCACCCCAGCTCCGCCAAAAAGACCCATTCTTCCGCCTTTCAAAAGCGGGGCAAACATATCAATAACTTTTATTCCCGTCTCCCAAATCTCCTCCCTAATCACCACCTCTTCATACTTGGGTGCACTCGCAAATACCGGCCAGCGTTCTGTTACAGAAATCGGCTCTCCTGCGTCAGCAGACTCTCCAAACACGTCAATCACCCTCCCCAATGTCTCATTCCCAACCGGAATCGACATCACTTTCCCTGTATTCACCATTTCTGTGCCCCTCGACAATGATTCCGCCTCAGAAAGAACCAGGCAATAAAAACTTCTGACTCCTGCCGACGAATAGACCTCCATCTTTAGTCTGGAATCTTCTTTACCCACTAAAACATGGTGAGTTAGTGGTGGATCCTCTAAAAACTCAACCTCAGCAATATTTCCCCACACTGAAACAATTTTTCCCAGAAATTTTGTAGCAATCTTATCCATATCTCCTCCCCCACAATGAAACTCCTGAAACAGTCCCTAACATTTTTTTATTCATTAACCTGTGTCTGGCACTTCTCTCCTTGGTGTGCATTACCGTCAACCGATTTTCAATATTATCTACCGAATGATCCAGTGCCAGCAATCTGGAAGCAAACTTGGCTAGTTGCGACTCGTGTAAAGTCTGCTCAAATAATGAAGACAATATTTCCCCCTCAAAAACCTGTGCAATTGTCTCAACGGATGGTTCAAACAGAAACTTTGAGGGCTTCTTTCCCGGCAGATCTTCTACCTCTATCTCTCCTCCGGACACCGACGTCATCGTCGGCACTTGAGACAAAATCGTTTTAAATGTCCCGTAAAACACCAAAATTACCTCGAATTGAATCAGGTACCTCATTATTATTTCAAAACTTTCCATCTCTACCTGCTCATCTGAAAAATCAAAATAATTAAACAATTGTTTTGGCATCCTGTCGCTCATCATTTTGAGCCCCAACTTACCCAACACCACAACCTCAGGCTTATTCTGCCTCACATAATCGGAAAATATTTCAAACGTTCGATCCACAATATCGCCGTACAATCCCGCATTCGCCGATACAAACACTGCCACAGACTTCCCGTTTTTTTGTCTCCACTTAGATTTTTCCATCCCGGCATATGCAGCCCTAACCTTCGAAAAAACTTGCAAAAGTCCCATCAAAAACTGCCTGGACTGCATTACTGCTCCTCTCACTTTTTGCATTCTTCCTGCCGCTACTTCCTCATATACCTCAACCAACCCCTTCAGGGCATTCAATCCTTCAATCTCAATTTTTATCTGTTTTTTTGAAATCATACTACTAATTTAGTCAGCCATAAGTCAGCCGACTTCCTCACGTCTTCCATTAATTTAACCATCGCGTCGTTCCTACCCACTACGTCATCGACGTTTTTTCTGGAAACAGAATCGTTGTTGTAAGCTTCTACCAACCGTTCGGAGTGTTCTCCGCCCCAAACTCCGGTAATCAAAAGCGCCAATAATACCAATTGCACGTTCAGGGGGATAACGACATGAATCGGCTGATCTAAAAATTTTAATATCTTATCTCCCATTGCCAAAATCTGTCTCGAACTTTCACCCAGTTCCGCCCCGAATTTTAAGAAAGATTGGGTCTTTTCATAACTATTTAATAAATCCAAAAGCGTTCTACCGGCATCCCGCCGCAATGGAGTTTGCGTTTGCCTCCCCACCCTCGTCACCGAAACAAACGGATTGATTGCCGGCCTCCTGCCTCTGAAATACAAGTCGCTGTCAAAATATATATGCCCGTCAGTCATAGACATCATATTGGTCTGAATATATCCTGAAAGATCACCCTGTACTGTTTCTATGACCGGCATGCAGGTAATTGCCACCGCCTTCTCACCCACTTTAAAATACCCAGATCTCTCCAATAACTTCGAATGTACATGGAAAATATCTCCCGGATAAGAATCGCGACCGGGAAATTTGTGTGACAGAAGCGACAATTCCCGATAAAATTTAGCGTGAGTGGACATATCATCCAACACCACGAATACATCGTGACCTTTATCCCGGAAATATTCAGCAATCGTCATTGCGGTATAGGGACACAGATATATTTCACCTGCAGAATCCTGAGACGATGCTGCAACCACAACTGTTTTGCCAGCAATCCCGTTTTTTACCAAAAACTCCCTCACCTTACGGATTTCAGTTTTTTGCTTTCCCACTGCCGCGTAAACACAAAGGTTATCCTCCTTAGACTGGGACATTACAGTTTGATTTAAAAAATAGCTTTTACCGGTCTTTCTGTCTCCCAACACCAATTCCCTCTGACCCTTACCCATTGGTACCAATAAATCTACCATCATTGTTCCCGTCACAAACGGTTTATCAACTCTGACCCTGGACCCTATACCCGATGAAGAGATGTCTACCGGTCTCCACTCACTGGTTGTGTTGTCAGGTTTACCTAAAATTGGCCTGCCTAAAACATCTATCATGTTTCCCAATAGCCAATCCCCAACCGGAACCGAAAGCTTTCTCTTCAACCTTGTCACTCTGGTGGCAACTCTGATAGCTTCTTTGTCAAACACCAAAACTTCTACCTGATCAGGCCTTAAACACATTACTTGCCCAAGCTGTCCTGATTCCAATAGTACCATTTCTCCCAATTTAACGCTTGGCAGTCCCACCACTTGAATGATAGACGAGACCACCTTCTCTACATAACCTACCTCACCCGATTCCTTGAGGTAACCAGTAAACAAATTCTTGGAAGATTTTTTATTTGTTGCCATACGCTATGCTTATCAAATTTGCCGAATTTTCGTTCCATGCCCTCTCCATTTTTGAAGCCGCAGAATAATCTCCGAATCTACCCTGAAAAGTAATCACTGCTCCACCCACTATCAAACTATCACTTTGTATATCAAGAATAATTTCCGCATTTACCGCATCTCTCAAATGATTAGACAGTTCTG
>Ga0172379_10007760_pt1 | contig 13784 bp, 14 predicted proteins | sample GrowelOW334metaG_FD_119756 | JGI IMG/M metagenome (GOLD analysis project Ga0172379, IMG submission 119756) | Groundwater microbial communities from an aquifer near a municipal landfill in Southern Ontario, Canada - Groundwater well OW334 metaG | ecosystem: Environmental > Aquatic > Deep... | reverse complement strand
TGCAGGATCTTGTTCGCCAGATAAGGACCCTACGGAGCGAATTCCAGATTCCGAATGACAAAAAACTGCGGGTGATAGTCCGGACAGAGCCAACCTTCGCTTCAACAGCCTTTTTCCGGCAACAATCAACGCTGGTTGAGTCCCTCGCAGGCACGGGCATACTGGAATTCGAGGAAGCCCGGCCAGGTGTCTCCGACCGGCCTGCGCTCACCATCGGCCTCGTTGGCAAAGGCTTCGAGGCCTTCGTGTTTATCCGCGAGGCTATTGATATCGTGCAGTTGACGGCTAAATTCGCCCGGGAGCTGGAAAGGGACGAGAAATTCCTGGTCGTCCTTGAAGCGAAACTGGCGAATGGGAATTTCATCACCAACGCCCCACCAGAACTGGTGGATGCGGAGAAGGAAAAACTGGAAGAGACGAAGCGCCGTATCGGTATATTGGGTTCCTACCTGCGGGATCTGACCTAGCGTGGGGGGTAGATGAATACCGAGGAAATGCTCCGCCTGAAGGGCATGCACATCGCGCCGTACATGCAACTGGCCACAGCCTTGATCGGCAAGGTCCGCGAGGGTGGCGGGAACATGTTCCGGCACCAGATCGATACCATGGCCATCCTGCTGGATTACGGTTACATCGATTCGGTCCTACTCAAGGCATCGGTTGTGCATGACCTGGTGGAGGATGTCCCGGATTTCAACCATAATCTTCTTCTCTCCATCGACTATGAAAGCCCAGCCGTCTACGACCTGGTTCTGGAGGTCTCCCGGCGTGCTGATGAGTCAAAACCCGAATTCCTCACCCGGATCAGGCAAAAGGGTTCCCATCAGGCGAAGGTTCTTAAGGTAGCAGACCGCATTTCCAATATGATTTCCCTTGGTTTCGTCACCAATTCTGAATTCATCGCCCGTTACGCAGACGAGACTGTCCGTTTCATCTATCCGATAGCAGTGGAGATCGATCCTGCCATGCTGAGGGAGCTCGAATCCCTGGTCGCCTCCCGTCGCGTGTATCTGGATAGTTGCAATTTCGTCTGAGACCAATTTTCATCTGTAGCTTCGCTGTATTTCGCGTATGATGGTATTCCTTTCGCTCTGTTGACACTTTAGCCGTTTTTGCGTACTGTTTCAGTACAATTTTACCGATTCAGGGGGTTCATCGTGAAGATAGCGATCAATGGTTTTGGCCGTATCGGCCGTCTCGTATTCCAGGCCATCGTGGACCAGGGATTGTTGGGGAAAAACAAGATCGACGTCGTAGCCGTCGTTGATATCTCCACCGATGCCGCATACTTTGCCTACCAGCTCAAGTACGATTCCGTACAGGGCCGCATGAAGGCCGATATTTCCTCCAAGAAGAGCAATCCCTCCCTGGCGGAAGACGATATTCTCGTCGTGAACGGCCAGGAAGTGAAGTGCGTTATGGCCGAGAAGGAACTCAAGAACCTGCCTTGGAAAGCCCTCGGCGTGGAGTACGTCATCGAATCCACCGGTTTGTTCTGCAATGAGAAAGCCTGGGGACACCTCGAGGCCGGTGCCAAGAAGGTAATCATCTCGGCACCCGCGAAGAGCGCCGACGACACCAAGAAGATTCCCATGCTGGTCATGGGCGTCAACCATGAGAAATACGATGCTTCCAAGCACGACGTCGTTTCCAATGCATCCTGCACCACCAACTGCCTGGCTCCTGTTGTCCATGTCATCCTCAAGGAAGGCGTCGGTATCGAGAAAGGTCTCATGACCACCATCCACTCCTACACCGCCACCCAGAAAGTGGTTGACGGCGTTTCCAAGAAGGACTGGAGAGGCGGTCGCGCTGCGGCCATCAACATCATTCCGTCCACCACCGGTGCCGCCAAGGCAGTTGGTGAAGTTCTCCCCGAGACCAAGGGCAAACTGACCGGTATGTCCTTCCGCATCCCTACCCCCACCGTCTCCGTCGTGGACCTGACCTTCACCTCGGTGAAGGATACCTCCATCGAGGAAATCGACGCATTGCTTAAAAAGGCCTCCGAAACCTACCTGAAAGGCATTCTGGGCTACTGCAACGACGAGGTCGTGTCCACCGACTTCATCCACGACGATCGTTCGTCCATCTATGACAGCCTCGCAACTCTGCAGAATAACCTCCCCGGCGAGAAGCGCTTCTTCAAGGTCGTCTCCTGGTACGACAATGAATGGGGTTATTCCAACCGCGTGGTGAATCTTCTCAGCCACATGGCCAAGAAGTAAGGACCGCATGATTCCGGAAAAAGCCTCGTCCCTCAACGGTCGGGGCTTTTTTTATTATCCAGTCTGATTCGCAAGGAGACCATCCATGATCAAGACCGTAAAAGACGTGAATCTCAAGGGCAAGCGCATCATCATGCGCGTGGACTTCAACGTTCCCATGAAAGACGGCAAGGTGGGCGACGATACCCGCATAACCGCCGCCATCCCAACCATAAAGTACGTGCTGGATCAGGGCGCAAAAAGTCTGGTGCTGATGAGCCACCTGGGTGATCCCAAGAAGGATATGAAAAAAGCTAAGGAAAAGGCTGAGAAGGATGGGAAAACCTTCGATGAAGCCAAGTACATAGCCGGAAAGCATCGTATGGCTCCTGTTGCCGCCTATTTGGCCGAAAAACTGGGCAAGCCGGTGGTGTTCGCAGGTGAGGACTCCTGCTTCGGCAAGAAGGCCTTCATCGACGGCCAGAAAGACGGCACCATCGTGATGCTGGAGAATACCCGCTTCCATAAGGAAGAGACGAGCGCGGATGCCGCCGAACGGGACAAGCTCGCCAAGGAACTGGCAACCTACGGTGAGATTTTCGTGAACGACGCCTTCGGCACCGCGCACAGGGATCATGCATCCACGGCTTCCATCGCCAAGTTCGTACCGGTCTCCGTGGCGGGCTTCCTTATGGAGAAGGAAGTGAAATACCTGGAACCTATCGTGACAGCCCCCGTGAAACCCCTGGTGGCCATCATCGGTGGAGCGAAGGTTTCCTCCAAGATCGCCGTGCTTGAGAGCCTGTTGAAGAACGCTTCCGCCCTGGTGATCGGCGGCGGCATGGCCTACACCTTTTTGAAAGCCCAGGGAAGAACGATCGGTAAGTCTTTGGTTGAGGATGACCAGCTGGAAACGGCAAAAAGCATACTCGCGGCGGCTAAAAAACTGGGAGTCGAGATCGTGCTTCCAGTGGACCATGTCTGCTCGGAGAAATTCGATGCCGCTGCTACGGCCAAGGCTGTGGATAGCCTGGATATTCCCGCGGACCTGATGGGGATGGATGTCGGACCCAAGACTGTCGCAAAGTACAAGGAAGTGCTCGCAAAGGCCAAGACCATAGTATGGAACGGACCTGTCGGTGTCTTCGAATTCGACGCATTCGCCAAGGGTACCAGCGAAGTGGCAAAACTCGTCGCCGAAGCCACCGGTCGCGGCGCCGTCACGGTCGTAGGTGGTGGTGATTCCGTCGCGGCTGTCAACAAGTTTGGTTTGGCCGACAAAATGAGCCATGTCTCAACCGGTGGTGGAGCGTCCCTGGAGCTTCTGGAAGGCAAGAAATTGCCTGGCATCGAAGTCTGCAGGAAATAGGAACCTAGGGTTCCGGTATAGGTTCCGGCTGTACAGGCCGGGGCCATACGGGTACTATATAGTCGACGGATCGCTGATCCAACACTGAAATTCAAACACGGAGGTGCCTGTATGCGCAATTATTTTATCGCTGGCAACTGGAAAATGCACAAGACCCGTTCGGAAGCTGCGGAATTGGCCACAACCCTCGTTGCCCAACTCAAAGGCGGAAAGCACAAGTATCTGGTAGCGCCATCCTTCACTGCCTTGGAGACGGTTGGCAAGATAGTCGCGGGAACCAATATCATACTGGGTGCCCAGAATATGGCCGCCGAGGAACTGGGAGCTCACACCGGGGAAGTTTCCGTACTCCAGCTTAAGGACCTTGGCGTGAAGGCCGTTATCCTTGGCCACAGCGAACGCAGGCACGTGTACAAGGAAGACGACGCACTCATCAACAGGAAGGTGAAACTTGCGCTCAAACACGGCTTGGAGGTGATTCTCTGCGTTGGTGAAACCTTGGAAGAACGCGAAGCCGGAAAAGCGGAAAAAGTGTGTGAAACCCAGACTGTAAAGGGACTGGACGGCGTGGGCGCGGATGAATTCAAGCGGATCACCATCGCCTACGAACCGGTATGGGCTATTGGTACCGGCAAGACAGCCACCCCCGAGGATGCGGACGCCATCCACGCATACATACGCAAGGTGCTTTCAGGATTGTATGGAGCGGCTGCCGCCAAGTCCGCGTGCATCCAGTACGGCGGATCCGTCAAAGCCGACAACGCAGCCCAGCTCATGGGCAAGCCGAATATCGACGGTGCCTTGGTAGGTGGAGCGGCGCTCAAGCCGGAAACCTTCGTGCCCATCGCAACATTCGCGTAGGAAACGTATTGAACAAGTTGCGGCCCTTCGCTAGAATGGCCGCTGATGCTTGCTAATGGCCTGCGGATGATTGAAATTCATACGTGGGCAATAGATTATTGAACGGAGTACCTTCAGATGGGTCTTATCGGCATATTGCTCTTGGTTGTTTTCGTCATCGTATCGCTCCTGCTCATCCTGATGGTCCTTGTCCAGAACGAGGACGGTGACAGTCTGGGTGGAATTTTCGCTGGCGGCAGCGGTTCGGCCTTCGGTTCCCGGTCGGGAAATGTACTCACCAAGACGACCTATATTCTTGGCACGCTTTTCCTGCTCACCAGTTTCGGTTTGGCCCTCATCAACCGCACTCCAAGCGGTTCGGGGGTTGAGGCAGCTGCCAAGCAGATAGAAGGCCAGACTTCCAGCGAATGGTGGAGCGAGAAGGCTGCCACTCCCGCCGAAACCCTGAGCGCCCCCGCCACCGATTCGGCGACGCCTGCCGCTCCTTCGTCCAACTAGCCTTCAAGGTAGGTTGCAGATGCTATTGCACGAGACATTTCCCGCGAATTTCATAAAGGTGGGACTCGAAGCCGAGGACAAAGAAGAGGCTTTCGAGGAGCTCGTGGATTTCTTCTGTCGGTCCAGCGGTAACCAGTCGCGGGAGGATATTCTCACGGCTTTGCGGGACCGGGAAGCCAAGATGTCGACGGGGATCAAAAAGGGCATAGCTATTCCCCACGGGAAAACCAATGCGGTGGACAGCGTGTACGGTGTGTTGGGCATATCCCGCAAGGGCGTGGATTACGACGCTCTTGATGGAGAACCTGTGTTCCTGCTTTTCATGCTCCTGGCCCCCCAGAAGGATTCGGAGAAGCATTTGCGACTGCTGAAGCGTCTGGCAGAATTGCTCGACAATCCGTCTTTCTATACCGACTTGCTATCCCAAAAGGATTCCCAGTCCGCCAATAATTTGATTCGCAAATACGAGGATGTGCTCATAGCCCTCGATTGAAAGGATCCGGTGTTGCCCCATGGACGAGAGTGATATTCTTCAGCATTTACTGCGCGTCGAACAGGAAGCTACCGGACTGGCTGTAGAGGCACAGAAAGAAGCCGACAGACGGATCGCCGAGAATGAAAAATTGGCTCGGGGAAAGTATCAAAAAGCATACTCTGTGCGTGTCGAGGAACTTGATACCGAATTTTCGCGCCGGTCCAACTTGGTCAAACTGGAATATCAAGCTTCATTGGACGCTTTTCGTGTAGAACTTGAAAGGAAACCACTTTATCCCCAAGACTTTACAAGAACCGCAGAAGAGTTCCTGAAAAAGGGTCTGTAAGGTGGCTTCCACCGGGGAGCGGGCTTTCGCATGGGCCAAAGCTTGTGGAATTATCGGCAAATCCTTTCTTGGAAAAAATATTCAGCGTTTGTACCCGATCACCCGTCTGTCCGAGCTGGATCGGGCGCTTTTTCCCACCAATCCTTTGGATCTGCCTGAGCGTGAGCTTTCTGTCGCGCTCGAGCGGCGCATAGCTGAACGCGCATCCGCGCATGTCCTTTCGATAATGGATGCCTTTACCAAACCTTCGGCAGCTTTGACGACTCTGGTGCGTTCCTGGGAGAATGCCGATCTCAAGACCTGCCTTGCCGCAATCTCTGCAGGTCAGAAATCACGTCCTCCTATCACTGGGATTGGCCAATACCGCACAATCGATTTCGAGGCTTTCCCGGATATCGCCGGTATGACCGCTGGGACCGCCTATGCCTGGTTGGCCGGAGCCCATGGCCAGAAGAGCCTTGTGGATCTGGAGACCGAACTTGACCTCCGTTACTATCAAACTCTGTGGTCCGAACTTGCCAGATTACCCAAATCGGACAGGCAGGGCTTCCAGGCTCTGATAATCGAAGAAATAACGCTTAAGAATATTGTATGGGCTTTTCGGCTACGGAGCTACTACAAATTGGATGCCTTGGAACTGGATTCCCGGCTTGTCGATCTTGAAAGCAAGGGGATATCCCTTGCCAAAGCGGCACGGGACACAAACGGGTTTGCCATGGATAAGCGGGAGGATTGGAAGGGGTGGAAGTATAGCTATCTGCTCAACCCAGAGAAATCGGGAGAATACTGGCGCCTGGATCCCCGCTACGCGCAGAATTCAGCGGCCCGCCGCTTGTATCACCATGCCAAATCCATTTTTCGCCGTAATCCTTTTTCATCTGACACGATCGCGTGTTTTATCAAGCTTATGCAATTCGAGGAAGATATCCTCACCAGCGTGGCGGAGGGACTTGCCTTGGGTATTCCCGCCAGGGATGCCCTGGCCTCCATCGAGGTATTCTCATGATGCGTCCAAGGAAGATGAAAAATATCGAGCTTACGGTACTTGAACGGGATGTCGATCACGTCATCGAATATCTTGGGAAAAAATGCCTTATGCATTTCTCACACCCCGACGAACCTATGGTTGGGGAAACTGTCACCAGTGAGCATCTGGTCAAAGCCCTGGAACGTTTGGAAAGCATACGTGCTGCCGCTGATTTTCTGCATATTCTTCTTCCGGAAGAACCTGGCGATACAGGTAATCTACCATCTGAAGAGGATATTGCGAAGCTCGATACGAACCTTGAGAAAATCGGGCAGTTACGCACGCGGGAAACCAACACCATAGCGGAACGAAGGAATATCGAAGAAGCCTTTTTCGAGGCCCGATCTTTCGCCAAACTCGATGCACCCTTTGCGGATCTGGAAAAGCTCTCATACCTGACCCTTCGTGTTGGACGTCTGGATCCGAATAAACGGGTGGACCTGGATGCTTCGCTTCAGGACCGGGGTATGGTTCTTTCCCTTGGCGAGGACCGTGTCCTGGCGGCAGCTTCGCGGAAGGGACGTTTCGCTCTTGATACCGAACTGCAGAAGGCAGGCTTTGTCCCGTTGGCCATCCCAAAGGAATTTCAGGGAGTTCCAGCTGATGTACTCGTCGGTCTGGAAAATCGCTTGGCCCAGGCCGATTCCGTACTGGCGTTGCTGGCAGCTGAGAAGGAAACCACCGCCAAGGAGTTGGGACCCCACCTGTGCCGCTCCGCTGAATCCTGGTTGATGCTGGTTTCGGTTGAACGCCTTAAAGCTGGATTGGAAGCGACCAAAAGTGCCTTCCGGCTTGCGGGTTGGGTGGCTGCGGATGGCGTTCCCATGTTGGCCCGTGAACTCGAGCGCCTGACAGAAGGCCGTATCGCAATAAGATCCTACGATCCTCAGGAAATCGCCTCTGTGCGGGTTGGTAAAGAAAAGATTCCTGTTTCCCTTGACCACGGTCGTTTCGTCGGTGGATTTTCCGGTCTTGTTTTCTCCTATGGAGCTCCCCTTTACGGGACCATCGATCCGACGCCCTTTGTTGCCGTCAGCTTCACGGTATTGTTCGGGATCATGTTCGGCGATGTTGGGCAAGGCTTGGTCCTGTTGTTGTTGGGTTTGTCTACTTCGCGCAGCCGCGTGAAATTCCTGGCGCAATTTTCCCGTTTCTCTCCCGCATTGATTGCCGTGGGTATAGCGTCAATGACGGTGGGTTTCCTGGATGGTGAGGTGTTCGCCACCGAGAATCTTCTGATCCGTCCTACAAGGGTGATTACCGGTTTTCTATTTGGACCCGATAAATCCGTGGACCATATACTCCGCCTGATGCCGGAAAAAGGTAGCTTGGACAAACTGTTCTTCTTTTTTGCTTTCACTATCGCAGTTGGTGTGGTGATCAATTCCATAGGCTTGATCATCAATATCATCAACCAATTCCATCTGAAACGGTTGGAGAAGGCAATCTTTGCCAAGACTGGCCTGGCTGGTGGTTTGCTCTTCTGGTACGCTCTCTTTTTCGCCGTACGCTTCGCGCTGGGTACATTCGGTGTGATCGCCGCCGGACCGGTCGGTTTTGCCTGGTTCGATATTCTTGGGTTCGGGATTCCCGTGCTGGGGCTTTTCTTTGGTCCAGCTCTCTGGCGCGTATACACCGGAGAAAGGCCTGTTCTTGAACATGGTCTGTTGGCGTTCCTTATGGAAGGGTTTGTGGAAATTCTTGAATCTGCGTCCTATTTCATTTCAAACACTGTCAGTTTCCTCAGGGTAGGGGCTTTCGCCCTTTCCCATGCGGTTCTGTCTTTCATAGTGTTCGCCTTGAGTGATATGGTGAGCGGCAGTGCTCCGATTGGTGCTGTCTTCGGCTTTATTGTCTTGGTCTTCGGAAATTCGCTCATCATCCTGCTTGAGGGTCTCATTGTGACCATCCAGGTGATACGTCTCCAGTACTACGAGTTTTTCAGCAAATTCTTTACCGAGACCGGCGTCGAATTCGCGCCGTTCCGATTTCGCAGGGAGGTCAAGAAATGATTCGCAAAGTATTGTTTTTCGCGGGTGTCCTGGTGTTCCTGGGCGCGGCACTCTCTTTCGCCCAGACGAATACGTCTTCGGGTTCGTCGGGAACAGGGACTGTGGTCTCACAGGCTTCAACCCAATCATCCATGAAGTATCTAGCCGCTGCCTTGGCGGTTGGTATTTCCTGCATTGCGGGTGGAATCGCGGTAGGACAGATCGGGGCGGCCGCGATGGGCGCCATGAGTGAGAATCCCGAGCTTTCGGGGAAAGCTCTACCCTACGTTGGCCTGGCGGAAGGTATCTGTCTGTGGGGCTTCCTGGTGGCGCTTTTTATCCTGCTGATCTAGAACGTGCAGTTCTTTTTCATAGGTGAGAGCGAGCTCGTAACGGCTTTCCGCTTCGTTGGTGTCCCCGGCGTGGCAGTGAATGATGCGCGCGAGAGCCTCGCGGTTTTCCGCAGGGTTACCCGTGGTTTGGTCGAGGAGGCTGGCGTCGCGCTGCCGGATGCGGCTTCAAGTGTTGCGGGTGTCCAGACGGAGGACGGCGCGGGTACGCGGGTGCTCATCATCAGCGAAGAGGTTGCGGATTCCCTGGGGCAGGAATTGGCTGACTGGCAACTTTCCGGACAGTATCCACTGGTCGTGGAACTGCCGGGCTTGCAGGGGCGGATCGAGGGGCGCAAAACCCTAGTGGATTCCATCAGGGACGCAATAGGTATACGGGTATAGGCGGATAAAAGAAGATGGAAGAGATACGCTCATCGGAAGTCCTGGACAGGGAAATCCTGGAAGATGCCAGAAAAAAAGCAGCCCGCTTCCTCAAGAACGCGGACCAACAGGGCAAAGCCGCGGAAGCGGAATGGGAAAAAAAACTTGAAACCGATCTGTCCATCCTGGAGCGGAAACACCGTGAGCGTGTAGAGAACATTATCCGTGAGACTAACGCGCGTTTCCCCTTGGATACGCGGCGCATGCGGGCTGAACGGGCGGAACGTAGACTGCGGGAAGCCATGGACGATTTCATCCACTCCCTTCCGCGTGGGCGACTTCTCGACTTGCTGGAAAGGGAATTGCGCCTGCGGGAAGCGGCTCTGTCCCCAGAATCCCTGATCGCCGAAGCCGGTGGTCTGGACATGAAAGAGGCGGAAACTATTCTGGCCACCATACGCCCGGCAGGAGCCTGGACCCTGAATATTCAAGCCAATTGCGAAACCGACAAGCCCTGGCTCGTTATCAACGACGATTTGGTGACGGTGCGTGTCGGAATAGACGTGATAGGTGAAACCTTACTGCGGGAAAAGCGGGCTGAATTGGCGACTGCTCTGCTCGGGCCGGAGGCCTTGAATGATTGAAGGAAAAATAGTCCGCGTTTCCGGTCCCATCGTACGCGCGACGGGCTTGGGAAAAGCGGGTTTATACGATGTGGTCGAGGTTGGAGAGAGCGGCCTGATAGGTGAAATTGTGCGGCTCGAGGGCGAGGATGCCGTGGTCCAGGTCTATGAGGACGACACAGGCCTTCGCATTGGTGCTGTCGCCCGATCGACCGGTAGGCCTCTTTCGGTTCTTCTTGGGCCTGGTTTGATTGGAACGATCTATGACGGTATCCAGCGCCCCTTGAAAGCCCTGTTCGAGGCGGGTGGCGCTTTCCTGGCCCCTGGCGTGCGGGGCGATCCCTTGGATACGGTCAGAAAATGGAAATTCGAACCCGATCCCGACCTTGCATCCGCCTTGGCCAGAGGGGAGCGTATTTCGGTGCGGAGCGGCACAGTACTTGGAACTGTGCGTGAATCGCAGCTCATCAATTGCAAGATCATGGTTCCGCCAGGTACCAAAGGTGGACAGCTCCTTATGCTCGCGCCTGAGGGTGAGTACACAGTCCTGGAAAAAATAGCCCGGACTGAACAGGGCGAGGATATACTGTTGGCCCAGTGGTGGCCAGTGAGAATCCCCCGTCCATTCGCCAAAAAGCTTGCGGTGGACGAACCGCTCATCACCGGCCAGCGCGTAATCGACGTGTTTTTCCCCCTTTCAAAGGGTGGCACCGCCGCGATACCGGGAGGGTTCGGGACAGGTAAGACCATGACCCAGCACGCCGTTGCAAAATGGTGCGATGCGGACGTTATCGTCTATATAGGCTGCGGAGAACGCGGTAATGAGATGACCGACGTCCTTACCGAGTTTCCCGAACTGGTTGATCCCCGGACTGGCCGTTCTCTCATGGAACGTACCATTCTGATAGCCAACACATCGAACATGCCCGTCGCAGCCCGCGAAGTCTCCATCTACACCGGTGTCACACTGGCCGAGTTCTACCGCGACATGGGCTACCACGTCGCCATCATGGCCGACTCGACCAGCCGCTGGGCGGAGGCGTTGCGCGAGCTTTCCGGACGCATGGAAGAGATGCCCGCGGAAGAGGGCTTCCCTGCCTATCTCCCCACGCGCCTGGCTGAATTCTACGAACGGGCGGGTAGGGTGGAAACATTGAACGGCCCCATCGGGTCGGTCTCTATCATTGGAGCCGTATCTCCTCCCGGCGGCGACTTTTCGGAGCCCGTCACCCAGCATACAAAGCGCTTCATCCGCTGTTTCTGGGCTTTGGACAGGGATTTGGCGAATGCCCGACATTACCCCGCCCTTAGCTGGACGGACAGCTATTCCGAGTATGCCGATGAGGTGGGTGCCTGGTGGGACCGTGTGGACCCCGAATGGCCTCGGGTCAGACGGGCTGCCCTGGACCTTCTGAAGAAAGAGCAGCGCCTTGCCGAGATCGTACGGCTGATTGGACCCGATGCCCTTCCCGACGACCAGCGCCTCATCCTTATAACAGCTGAACTGATCAAGAACGGATTCCTTCAGCAGAATTCATTTGATCCGGTGGATATGTTCTGCACCCCAGCCAAGCAGGTGCGACTTCTGGATCTCATCATGAGCTTCCATGAGCGGGCGATGGAGTGCATCAAGATAGGGGCTCCGCTCATAAAAATAAACGCATTGCCAGTGCGGGAACGGCTCGCCAGGCTTAAAAGCGAGATTGCCAACGACGCTTTGGGCGGACTCGTCGACTTCGAGCGGGAAATGAAGACCGAACTGGATGAACTGGAAAGGGGCTACCGCATGAAGGAGTCCGTATGAGGGGCGTTGAGTACAGGGGCCTATCCCGCATAGAAGGTCCTGTCGTCATGACAGACAGGAGCAAGGACGTAGGTTTTGGTGAAACCGTGGCCGTCTACGGGCGGGATGGTGAGCGACGCCTGGGGAGGGTGGTCGATCTATCCACCGACTGGAGCGCAGTCCAGATTTTCGGTTCCAGTTCGGGGCTCTCTGCCGAGGAAAGCCGGGTGGAATTCCTGGGCAGTCCCATGGAATTGCGCGTGGGGCCGGGGCTTCTCGGCCGCGTGTTCGACGGCTTGGGAAGACCAACCGACGGCTTCGGCGAGATTTTCTCCTCCGACCGTCGGGATGTCAACGGTTTGCCAATCAATCCCTACGCCCGTACCTACCCGCGCGACTTTATCCAGACAGGGGTTTCCGCTATCGATGGCATGAACACCCTCATCCGGGGACAGAAACTACCTATTTTTTCCGGCAATGGGATGGCCCACAACCGGCTGGCTGCGCAGATCGTGCGTCAGGCGAAAATCCGTACTGCCAACGAGCCTTTCGTCGTCGTTTTTTGCGCCATGGGTGTCAAGTACGACGTCGCCCGCTTCTTTCTGGACGGCTTCGAGCGTTCCGGCGTACTTTCGAATGTAGTCGTCTATCTGTCGCTGGCCGACGCTCCCTCCATCGAACGCCTTGTCGCCCCCCGTTGTGCGCTCACAGCCGCTGAATACCTGGCCTACGACCTGGGCATGCACGTTCTGGTAGTCATGACCGATATGACCAATTACTGCGAAGCCCTGCGGGAGGTTTCCTCCATCCGCGGTGAGGTTCCCAGTCGAAAGGGCTATCCCGGCTACCTCTACTCGGATTTGGCTTCCCTCTACGAGCGGGCGGGAAAAATCCAGGGATCAACCGGCTCGATCACCCAGATTCCCATCCTAACGATGCCCAACGACGATATCAGCCATCCCATTCCGGATCTGACCGGTTATATAACCGAAGGTCAGATCGTGCTCGATCGGGAACTTTCACAAAGGGGCGTATATCCGCCGGTGGCTGGTTTGCCCAGCCTTTCCCGTCTCATGAAAGACGGAATTGGCGCAGGGATGACGAGGGAAGACCACAAAGACGTTTCAAGCCAGCTTTTTGCGGCCTATTCGCGGGTCAAGGCTGTGCGCAACCTCGCATCCATCATCGGGGAAGAAGAACTGTCGGCAGCGGACAAGCGCTACCTTCACTTCGGCGAGAGATTCGAGCAGGATTACCTTACCCAGTCCGAGCACGAAGACAGACCCATAGAGCGTACCTTGGAACTGGGTTGGAAAGCACTCTCGGTACTTCCCAGGGATGAACTCCTGCGCGTGAAACGTGAATTTCTTGTAAAATACCTGGATGGAGCCGTGTCCGAAGACGACTTGAACGACGAGGACCCCGAGGATGCGCGCTATCGATCCGCCGTCCACGGCTCCAGCCAGGCTTAGGCAGGAGTGGTGTAATGGCGAGGGAAATGGTCGCTCCGACGAAGAGCAATCTCATACGCGTGAAGGAACGGCTGGCGACCGCGGTGGAAGGCTACGACCTGCTCAACCAGAAACGCGAAATCCTCGTCATGGAGCTGATGCGTACAGTGGAACGGGTGAAACTTCTGGAGCGCGACCTGGATCGTAGACTAGCCACCGCCTATCCCGCCTTGAAGCGGATGCTCGTGGTGGTGGGGCGCGACCGTGCGGACCGGTTGGCCCGGGGAGTCAGATACCGCTACGATCTGCGGGAAAAACGGGAGATGATCGCCGGTATGGACCTCCCCAGCCTTGAAGTGAGGCTTCCTGAACCGGAGTTGAAGTATTCTCCGGCAAATTCGTTTGCGGAATGCGACGAAACCATGCTAGAATTCTTCGAG
>Ga0172379_10007759_pt1 | contig 13786 bp, 17 predicted proteins | sample GrowelOW334metaG_FD_119756 | JGI IMG/M metagenome (GOLD analysis project Ga0172379, IMG submission 119756) | Groundwater microbial communities from an aquifer near a municipal landfill in Southern Ontario, Canada - Groundwater well OW334 metaG | ecosystem: Environmental > Aquatic > Deep... | reverse complement strand
CACCGGACGCTGTCGGCGGAAAGGGACATACCGCTTAGGGTATGCCCGTCTTTCCGCCGACAGCCCCCGGCATCCGAAACCACCTCGGCCAACGTCATCGGATTTATGAATACGACTACTTAGATTCGGTCACAGATCAAGTCTTCAGCCTCGGATCAAGGATGTCGCGGAGTGAATCTCCGAGGGTGTGCAGTGCCAGCACCAGGAAGAACATGAAGCCAGTGGCTCCGGCAACTTCCCACCAGACACCCTGCCAGAGCCGCTGCTGCCCGTCTGCAATCATCACGCCCCAGCTCGGTTCGAGCTGAACGCCAAGGCCGAGATAGCTCACAATCACTTCCGTCATGACCGCATAGGCAAAACGGATTGTGAAATAGATGATCACAAGGTGGAAAAGGTTCGGGATCACGTGGCGCATGACAATTTTTAACGGGGAAAACCCAAGGGCTTTCGCAGCCTGCACGTAGGCGGTATTCTTGAGTTTCATCGCTTCAGCCCGGACAACGCGGCAGAGGCTGACCCAGCCCGTAAGTCCGATCCCGAGATAAACCGCGACCATTCCGGGGTCGGCATGGAAGAATGCGGATGTCTGATTGAACATTTCCGCAAGAGGAGGATAAAGAAATCCTTTTGTGACAAGGAGCGCAAACGCCAGCACGAAAAGCAGCGTGGGCATTGAAGCGAAAGTGCTGTAAACCCAGACGGCAATGTCGTCAATCCAGCCTCCGAAGTAACCGCCCGCGGCACCCAGTGCAACCCCTATGAACACTGCAATGAAAGACGAGAACACCCCGATTTTCACCGCCGTCCGGCTCGCATGCATGGCTCTCCAGAAAACATCCCTGCCCTTGTAATCGGTTCCAAGCCAGTGCGAACCTGAAGGAGGCAGATATGCGTTCTCAATGCTTCCCCTTTCATACTGCGGGATAATTTTCATCTCCGAACAACACAGCGCGTAAACCTCGCTGAAAAATGCAAATGAAAAATACAGGCAGAGAAGTACGAGGGCCACAGCGGAAAATTTATCTTTCAGCAGGCGTTTAATTATATTCAGAAGGCTTGTATTGTTTTCCATGGATGAAAAATATGCCATTCTTTCGGAGAGATGCAATATTCAAATCGGGAACTGGCATCACACCGTCAGTGTTCCCTGAAAAAACAGGGCAATCCCGACAATTCCAAAGACAATGCAAACACATCAGAAAGCACACAGACCGGAAAGCCCGGCCTACTTCATAACTTCATTCCATGGCTTCTTATAGAACCGTGACTTATTCTGGAGGATATTGTATTTGATCATGTGCCAGACGGCTGCGACACCGTCCTTCCAGGTGATTTTCTTTCCCTCCTCGTAGGTGCGGCCATTGTAGCTTATCGGAACCTCGTAGATTTTCAGAACCCTGGCGTGTGCGAATTTCGCAGTCATTTCAACCTCTATGCCGAAACGTTCCGAATCCAGGTTGATATTCTGGATGACCTCCCTCTTGAACGCCTTGTAGCATGTCTCCATATCCGTCAGATTAATGTCGGTAAGCAGATTCGAAAGGAAAGTGAGGAACTTGTTCCCCAGCTGGTGTTTGAAATAAAGCACTCTGCCGGCAGCGCCTTGAAATCTTGAACCGTAGACAACATCCGCCTTTCCCGAGACGATCGGGGCGATAATGACAGGATAATCTTCGGGGCTGTATTCCCTGTCGGCATCCTGAATTATCACAATCGGGGACTTCGCCTCATCAAAACCTCTGCGGATTGCGGCGCCTTTACCCCGGTTTTTCTCCTGGCATACAAGCCTGACACGGCCATTCTCCCTGCCGACATACTTCTGGATCTGCTCTTTTGAATCGTCCTTTGAAGCATCGTCAACAACGATGATTTCAGCGGTTTCCGGACGCGCAAGAACTTCATCGAGAATCAGATTGATGGTCTTGCCTTCGTTATACACGGGGATCACCACGCTTAATATTTTTTCAGTGTTCATTGTTTCCCCAGCTCCTTAGAACGTTCGGCGGCGGCGGTGACGGCTTCAGACACAGTTCCCCTGAACGCATTTTTTTCAAGCACGGAAAGCCCCCGGGCAGTCGTGCCGCCGGGAGAAGTGACCTGGTCACGGAGAACTGAAGGATGTTCGCCGGTTTCAACAACCATACATGCGGCGCCTTTAACGGTCTGGGCAGAGAGCCTGAGGGCGACATCCCGGGGCAGTCCTGCGGCGACACCGCCATCGGCAAGGGCCTGGATGAAATCAAAAACATAAGCTGGGCCGCTTCCGCTAAGTCCGGTGACCGCATCCATCTGTGACTCCTTAACCTTACACACTGCGCCCACAGCACTCAAAATATTTTCAGCCCTGTCAATGTCAGACGCGGAAAGTCCGTCTGAATGGCAGAACACCGAAATCCCCTCGCCTATGAGAGCGGGAGTGTTGGGCATCACCCGGACGATTCTACGGCAACCGCTGAACCCTTTGAGCGTTTCAATCCTTGTTCCGGCGAGAATTGAAACAAGAAGTTTATCCTTAATCAGGTTTTTTGCTTCGGAAAGCGCTTCGGAAACATTCTGCGGTTTTACCGCAAGTATTACAATGTCGGCACCGGAAAGGGCGTCTTTGATGTCCCGTGAAACCCTTATTCCTGTTTTTTCCGCGAACTTCGCAGATGCCGATTCTGAAACATCAAAAGCGGAAATGCCGGACTTTGAAAAGCCTTTCTTGAGGATACCCGCAGCCAGCGCCGTAGCCATGCGCCCTGCTCCGATGAATGAAATCTTATCAGCGTTTTTCATATTGTCACTTTCAGATTGTTCCTGTAATCTATATTCGCATGAGCCAATTGCAAAACCCTGAATAGCTTAATGCGGGGAAGTAGAAACCTTTTAAGGAAAGGTTCTTCCCTTCCCCGCACCCCAACCCTTTCCAAACCTGTTTGCGATTCCAGCTGATTGCATCTGCAATCAGCTGGAAGGTAGCCGGAAGTGGAAAACAAACCAAGTAAACCGGGGCGCAAGACATAAGTTTTCCATCTCAACCTGCACAGATGAATGAGAAAAAGCTGAGTGGCAGGAAAATTATCCGGCAGACAGGAGGGGGAAAGTCAAAATTCCTACCAAGTTCACGGCTATGGCTGCAGGCGAATCGGCAGTTCAAGGCAATTGCCTTCCAGCAGTGATTTGTCTCTCAGGATTTCTTTTGTTTTGCCGTCAGCCACCACTTTCCCTGCGGACATGACAAGCACCCTCCCGCAGGTGTCCCATATGAAATCCAGATCATGCGAGACGGTTATGCAGGTGGATTTGAGGCTGTTCATCAGGCGGATCAGTTTCCGCCGGTTGCGCGGATCGAGATCCGAGGTAGGTTCATCAACCACTATTATCGAAGGCTGCATTACAAGCACGGTTGCGAACGCCGCAAATCTTTTCTGCCCCTGCGACATGTGCATGGAAGGCTTGTTCCGCAGCTCCCATAAATTCAGATCATGCAAGACCGTCTCAACCGCCTTGTCCGTTTCCTCCGGAGACATCCCGAGATTTTTCGGGCCAAAAACAATGTCGTCATACAGGCGTGTCATGAAAAGCTGGTCGTCCGGATTCTGGAAGACCACTCCGACATGACGGCGTATGTCCTCCTGCGTCTTTTTTGAAAGAGGTATCCCGTTTATGTGAATTGAGCCTTTCTGCGCGAGAAAATATCCGTTGAGGTGGTTCACAAGCGTGGATTTTCCAGCTCCGTTGGCTCCTACTATCCCGACTTTCTCGGACTGATTTATTTCAACGGAGACGTTGTCAAGGGCGACAGTGCCGTCAGGATATGAAAATCCGAGTTGTTCAATTTTAACAGATTCGCTCACACAATCACCCTGATCCCGGCAAAAAGCATGACTGAACCGGCGACAAACAGCACATCTTTGCACCTGAGGGGTTCGGCGCCTGCATGATGGACTGTCCCGTTGAAACCTCTGGCAAGCATTCCCCTGTAAATCCTTTCTCCCCTTTCGTTGGCTCTGAGGAGAAGGGAGCCAATCATCTTGGCCGTAGTGAAAAATTCTTTTCCGTTCCCGCCGAAAGACCGCATGCTCCGGGCCTTTTGGAGGGCCGTCGCCTCTTCGACAAGCAGAAAACTGTACCTGCAGAGAAGCAGGAGCTGAGTTATGAACACCTCGGGCACGCGGAAACCGCGCAGGGCGTCGCAAAGCCTGTGGAAAGGAACTATCGTCGAAAGGGTGATAATCGCCGTAATCAACACAAAACTTTTCCCGACAATGACAATTCCGGAAACCGTTCCGGCCGTCAACGTAATTTCACCCAGGCTGAGAAACGGCCTTCTGTCAAAAAACGGATTTGCCGCCGCAACCATTATGATGAACGGGGACAGCAGCACCAGGCGCTTAAGGATTGTTTTGACCGGCATATTGCCGGCAAGAACGACAAACAGAGGAAAAGCCGCATAAGCCAGGACACCGCTGAAATCGTATTTCCCGAGCGTCAGAACAAAAAAAACAAAAAAACTCCATACAATGATCAACGCCCTGTGGTTGACATCCGGAATGAAGGACTCATGTATGTTCTGTTCCCGGGGCATGATCACTTTTTCAGTTTCCTCCAGCATTTCCGGCTTTGTTTTCTTTTTCCCAGCAGAAGCCCCAGCGCGCCGACAACCAAAAAAGCAAAAACGCCACCCGTTGTTCCGGCGATTGTCGTAGCAAGTTTGACAGGGGCGACAGCCCCAGGGCATTCTCTTTCACTTACCCTGCCTAATGAATAGTCCGGGAAAAATGCGAGTTTATCCTGGACTTCGGCAGTGAATCTGTGGATTTTATCGCCGGCATCGGCCAGTTCTTCAATTCCCGCCGCTTTCATCGTGGCCCATTCGAGACCATCCGGACGAGACGAGGCAAACCAGGAAATGAAACCTCCGAGCGCCACGGCCGCAACTGCAAAGGCTGTAATCAACATGGCGGGATAACTTGCTTTCCCCGTATCGAAAAGCAGTACAGGCTGTGTTTTGGCGACGAACTGAAGAACCCCCCATGTTGCAAGCCCCTCCACTATTCCTATGGCAAAATGGATCGGCATCATGAAGAGGATGAAAGTGCCAAACGGCAACTCCGAAATCCCGGAAAAAGATGTCTGCACCACGACTGAAAATGCACCCATGAGCAGTCCGGCCTCGGCCGCAGTGACGCTTGCAACGGCAAGTCTTCCGGAATTCAGGGATTTTCCGGCGATGACTTTGTAAATGAAAGGATATGCTATGAACGCAGGGAAAAACGCGAGGTTGAAAATGTTGCATCCTAGCGCTAGAAGGCCGCCGTCGGCAAAGAAAAGACATTGTATGACCAGCACAGAGGCGAGAGTTATGAAAGCCCGGCAGGGGCCGAGCATTGCCGCAAGGATCAGTCCGCCTCCGAGATGGCCGCTCGAGCCGGTGCCCGGAATGGTGAAGTTGATCATCTGGGCGGCAAAAACGAAGGCCCCCATCACGCCCATCAACGGCGTTTTCACGGACACCTGTTCTTTCTCTTCCGTTATTTTCCGGGAAGAATATCCGATAATCCCCGCAGATGCGAGCCAGAATACGCCGCCTACGGCAGGTGATAAAAGTGCGTCAGCCATGTGCATTGTCAAATCTCCCGATCAGCGACAAGAATAGCATGTTTGTTTATTTCGTGCTACCTGGGAATAAAAATAGTTTCAATTATCATGCCCACGTACTCAACGGGATTGCCCGATCCGAGGGAATTGCGTACTGCGCGTCCAGAACCGTCTTGAGTACAAACTGATTTCTGATTACCGGCCCTTTGGCTCTGTTCCCGCTCAACGAGTTTCATCTCCGAGGGACGAAATGCTGAGGTTCACATGTTTGACGCCGACAAGAGACTTGAGTTTTGATGCAAGCTGTTCTATCCTGACGGCCTTGCCTTTCGCGGCTATGATTTCGAGGCAGTTGTGGTGGGTGAGATGGATATGCTGGGTTGAGATTACGAGTTCCTGGAAATCGTGCTGGATGTCGAGCATTTTGCTGACAAGTTCGCGTTTGTGGTGGTTGTAGGTCATCACAATCACACCAGCGACAATTCCGCCTTCGGCCCACTGTTTTTTCACAAGCTCGTTACGGATCAGGTCGCGAATCGCCTCGGAACGGTTCTTGTAGTTCTGTTTTCTGATATGACTGTCAAACGCGTCAATCAGCGTTTTTTCCAGAGATATTCCGAAGCGGTACAGTTTGCTCATAATCTAAGGATTCAATATTCGCTCATTTTTTTCTGAAGATGATTCTTCCTTTGGCAAGGTCATAGGGGGACATTTCAACCATCACCGTGTCACCGGGGAGTATGCGAATGAAATTGAGGCGCATTTTCCCGCTGATGTGCGCAAGAATGACATGACCTCCTTCCAATTCGACCTTGAACATCGTGTTGGGCAGAAGCTCTTTTACTTTTCCTTCGACTGAAATTGCATCTACTTTAGCCAAGTTAAAATCTCCGGTTCTGATTTTGTTATTAATACCATATGCTCGAAATGAGCTGATAACCTACCATCATTTGTCCGAACTGTCCAGCCGTCTGGATCAGTTATTACCCTGGAAGTTCCAAGATTAAGCATGGGCTCTATCGCAAGAACCATCCCCGGACGGAGCTGCGGCCCCCTGTTTGCAGTCACATAATTCGGAATTTCCGGCGGATCATGGAGACATGCGCCACAGCCGTGCCCGCAATATTCCCTGACTATTCCCAGTTTTGCGGATTTCGCAACTTTTTCAACGGCTTCGCTGATGTTCCTGACACAATTTCCGGGAACCGCCGCTTTTATGCCTTCCTCAAGCGCCTTTTTCGTGAAGGTCAGAAGACGGAGGGTGTCGGTGTCCGTTGTTCCACCAAGAACAAAACTCGTGGCGGTGTCCCCGATAAAACCGCCGACATTCACTCCTATGTCAAGGCTGACAAGATCCCCGTCTTTGACAATCCTGTCCGCCCTTCCGATTCCGTGTACAATCTCGTCATTGATCGAGATGCATATGATACCCGGATATCCCCTGTAGCCAAGAAAAGCGCTAACTCCGCCCATCGAATGGATGAATGCGGCGCCTATATTGTCAATTTCCTTTGTTGACATCCCGGGCCTGACCATGGAAGGCAGTCGTTCCCGAACCTGCGCGGCCGCTTCGGAGGCCCTGCGAATTCCGCAAACCTCCGCTTCATTGTAAATCACATAATCCTTCTTGTCGCCCATCAGAACCCTCTCCTGAATATCCAACACCCAACACTCAATTTCCAAATTCCATCGGAAACCCATCCACAATTCAACTTGACAATTGGATATTCCCTGTTGGATGTTGGATATTCAATTTTCTTGTCAGGCCAGAACCTTCAGGAGGTCAGGATATGATTTCTCCTTCGACTGCTCGGCATTGATTGTTGCAAGCAGCATCTTATTCTTGTAGTAGGGAACAAGGGGGGCTGTCTGCACATTGTAAATTCTCAGGCGGTCCTTTGCCGTTTCAAGCGAGTCATCGGGCCTCTGATAGAGTTCGACTCCGCACTTGTCGCAGATTCCTTTTGCCTTCGGAGGGCTGAAAACCGTATTGAAGTTTGTGTTGCATTTTCTGCAAAGCAGACGGGCGGTAAGCCTTTTTACAAGAATATCCTCGGTCGCCTCAAAGTAGACGACCTTGTCGAGTTTCATTCCGTTCTTAGCCATTACTTTTTCAAGGAGATCGGCCTGCGGAATTGTTCTGGGAAAACCGTCAAGGACGAAACCGTTCTGGCAGTCCTTCTCCTGAAGCCTTTTTCCGACCATGTCGGTGACGAGATCGTCGGGGACAAGCCCGCCGGATGTCACATACGAATTGGCCTTCTTGCCCAGCTCCGTGCCATTTTTAATTTCATTCCTGAGAATATCTCCTGTGGAAATATGGGCAAGTTTCATTTCCTGACAGAGAATCTGCGCAAGAGTACCTTTGCCAGCACCGGGCGCACCGAGAAATACCAGATTACGTTTTCCTATCACAACAACCCTCCAGTTTTAGTTAAATATTTTTGATTTTCAATTTTCCATCCGCAAAACAGGGCCTTAGGACTCGTCACGAAATAAACTTTACATTTGCTGACGAAGATTCCGGATCGATTATCATGATGCAAACGAGGAGCATATCTGGAGATATGCAACGAGCAAACAGCGTGACAAGCGGCCGGAAGAACGCCAGCCCTTTGGGGCGGAATTCCATGTATTTGTCTTCTTCGCTGCTTCGCCCTTTGCGTATGTTTAATACGCGCAGGGCTTGCGCCTCGAATACAAACACCTGCATCTTCCGCCAAATGCAAAGTTTATTTCGCGACGAGTCCTTAATCTAACGTGCCCTTTGATTTCTTCAATCCGATTACCCCGAATAACGGAAAGCTAAAATTTTTCTTTTCGGGCTTTTGAACTATATTAGCCTGTTTAATTCACGCGCCGATGAGTTGTTTAATAAGCCAAAATGAAAAACATGGATTACTGCAATCTTCAATGAACACAGCCGTCAATACTGCACATCCGTCAGATCCGTCTTCCGTGCGGAAAAACATCTGCCTGCTCGCCCTGGGAGCACTGGGAATCGTTTACGGCGATATCGGAACCAGCCCCCTCTATGCCTTCCGGGAATGTTTCGCCGGCTCGCACGGCATCCCGGTGACAACTGAAAACATCCTGGGCATCCTTTCACTGATATTCTGGTCACTGATACTCATAATTTCAGTGAAATACCTGATGTTCCTGATGAAGGCCGACAACCGCGGGGAAGGCGGAATCCTCGCCTTGATGGCGCTTATCATCCATGAAAAATCACATGCCGGAAAATGGGCCGTGACGCTTTCGGTGCTGGGCATCTTCGGCGCCGCACTGCTCTACGGCGACGGAATTATCACACCCGCGATCTCGGTGCTCAGCGCCGTCGAGGGGCTAAATGTCGCAACCAACGCATTCCAGCCGTATATCATTTACATTTCCATCGCCATACTTGCCTTGCTCTTTGTGTATCAACGGAAGGGAACCGCTGAAATCGGTTCTATTTTCGGCCCCGTCCTCCTTGTATGGTTTTCGGTGATCGGAATTCTCGGTTTTTCTGCAATAATCCAAAACCCCATTGTCATCACCGCCATAAATCCGGCACATGCCGTCAATATTTTCCTCGACAATAAATTCCAGGGATTCGCCGTGCTCGGAACTGTCGTGCTTGCAATAACTGGAGGTGAAGTCCTTTATGCCGACATGGGGCATTTCGGCAAGGCGCCGATAAGGAACGGATGGTTCTCCGTTGTCCTCCCCGCACTAATTCTCAACTATTTCGGGCAAGGCGCCTTTCTCCTCGACAACCCCCTGCTTTCGGAAAACCTGTTTTACAGGATCGCGCCCAAGATTCTGCTTTACCCGCTTGTCGCACTTGCGACACTCGCAACAATCATAGCGTCACAAGCCGTAATATCAGGCGCATTCTCGCTCACAAGACAGGCGATCCAGCTCGGACTCTGCCCGCGCCTGCACATAATCCACACTTCATCAATGGAAATCGGACAGGTTTTCCTGCCTTCAATCAATTTCGCGCTGTTCATCGGCACTGTTTCCCTCATACTCGGCTTTAAGAGCTCCGGAAACCTTGCGGGAGCATATGGCGTCGCCGTTTCCGGGACAATGCTGATCACAACCGTGCTCGCCCTTTTCATCGCCAGGAAAATATGGCCGGTCAGAATGACAATACTTGTTCCCGTGGCGAGCTTTTTCATTATTGCGAACATCGCATTTTTCCTGTCGTGCCTCCTCAAAATCAAAGCCGGCGGCTGGATACCGGTGTTCATCGCCGCCGTCGTTTATTTCCTTATGACCATATGGAAACACAACAGGGCGGTCATCAGGGAGAAAATGGAATCACAGTCGCTGCCGGTAGGCATATTCATGAAGGACATCGAACACAACAAACCGCTCCGGGTCTCAGGAACGGCTGTATTCCTCAGCGGCAATTCCAGCGGCATACCAAGGACGCTTCTCCATAATTTCAAACACAACAAGATCCTCCACAGCACCACAGTGCTAATGTCAATAAAGAATGAGGACATACCGTTTGTTCCCGATGCGGGCCGATCGGAAATAACCGAACTCGGATGCGGCATATACCGCATAATGGTGAAATACGGGTTCAGCGAAAATCCCGACATCCCGAAAGTGCTTCAGAATATAAAATACGAGAAGATCAATTTTGATCCGATGAGGACAACTTTCTTCCTCGGCCGGGAGACCCTGCTGGTGAAGAACGCCCCGCTTCTGGCAAGATGGGAGAAGAGAATCTTCGCCTTCATGTCAAAGAACTCCTTCGACGCCAGCAAATTCTATAAGATTCCTCCGGGGCGCGTCATCGAACTCGGGCTTCAGATAGAAATATAAATGGAACCTCCAAAACATGATGGCAATGGGTATCACCCTCCCGTAGGCGTAGACCATAAAGGACGGTTCTGGCCTGCTGAAAACCGGGAGAAGGTGTGCAGATGCCCCTTATGATGTCCCTCGTGCTGTCCGACGAACAGCACGCTGTTTGCAGTTCCGAACGCATTGGGAGTCTGTTCCTTGCAATCCGGCGCATTGCACCAGTTTCCATTGACTATGAACTTGTATTCGCTCCGGCCTGCCGGAACAAGGACTGTTGTCTCATATACGCCATGGCTACCCCTTTCAAGCCTGATGGAGGAGGAATCCCATTTATTGAAAGTTCCCGCCAAAAAGACTTTCGCCCCCTCGGGCGCATGAATCTTGAAAGTAACCCATGCGGCATCTTCCGGCTTGCGCAAATGTTCGAGAAGTTTTCTTTCGTAATCAAGACTGATGAGTTTCGACGGGGCATATACGGGGCTTTTCTTGACGGCATCACGTGAGACGTCTACAAACACCTTGGAATCCTCCCAGTCCACCCGCTTAATCCATTGCGGCGACACGATGACCCTTCTGCCCGGCAGCCAGTTCCGCGTGTCAACTACGAGATAGCGAATATCCCACCCGCCTTCATCCACAATGAAGTCCTCCACATGGCCGATGTCCCCGTCGGTCGCATGAATACGGTAGCCGGACATCTCCTGCGTACTGCAGAGGCGGGAATCAACTTTGTGAACCTTGAACGAAGATTCATCCTCTCGCTCAATACCGTCTGTCGGCAGAAAAGTGTCGACCCCGTACCCCGGAACATAGAAACCACCGCTCCAGTAAGAATTCCATTCGTAATGCCCGTGCAACGCGATCTCGTATTTGCGTGAGACAGGTTCGTCAATGTCGGTGTCCGGACTGTTGCGCACCTGTTCGCGGTTGAGGTTGACATTGAAAGTGCGGGACGCACAATTAATCTTTTCCAGGCTGGCAATGGAAAGCAGTGTTTTGCGTCCTGACAGCCATTTGCCTGTTTCCACGACCATGTAACGGACACTCCAAGTCGCGTCATCAAAGTAGAACCCCCTCACTTCCCCCAAGTCTCCGTCAGTCCCCCTGACCGTATAACCGATCATGCTGCTTATGACCTGTTGCATAGCTCCCCCTTCCATGTTTTTCCAAACTTGCCGACACTGTTTAAATTCCCGTCATTGCTTCAGGAAACATCTGCCTTGAGTTTTCCAATAAACTGACAAGAAATTTTGATTTTCATAGCTGGGGAAACATAGCCAGAGGTGGAGCGGAATTCAAGTATGCAAAGACAAAAAAGACGACTTCCCGGCTCCCCCCCCCCGCGCATATGAACGAAGGGAGCAACTCAGGTCTTGAAGTTTTCGATGAATTATTTGGAAGTTTTTATGAGCCGAATGGTTACCGTGTTGAGGGCATCATAATCGCAATTCACGAATTGCGAATGTCCATCCCGAAAATATTCCATAGGTTCAAACGGAGCGAAATTGACAAATGGGTTCGCCCTGGCGGAGCTGGAGAAAATAAAGAAGGAAACTCGGAGTGACTGAATCCAATCGCATAGAATACAAACGTGAGCTGACGGACTCTCTGGAAAAGGAAGCCATCGCATTCCTGAACTACCGTGACGGCGGAGTCATATATCTGGGGATTGACGGCAAGACTGACGATGTGTACGGCATACAGGATGTTGATTCTGTCCAACTCCAAATAAAAGACCGACTGAAGAACAATATTTCCCCTTCCTGCCTTGGCCTGTTTGATGTCATACACGAGGTCAAGGACGGGAAAGACACAATAAAAATCATTCTTTTGAACAGTTGAAAATCTACTATCAGGAAGCGAAGTTGACCCTGAGCGACAAGTTTGCGGCCAATTTGGAGCTCCTGACTGATGAGGGCGCATACAACTATGCAGCCTATCTTCTTGCCGACCAGAACGGGAATTCAGTCCAAGTGGCGAAGTATGCCGGAGCCCCGTGTTGACTTGCTCGACAGCAAGGAATACGGCTACTGCTGTCTGGTCAAGACCTGCAAGTCCGTTCTTGACCGACTTGAAGGCGTGGAAAACAGAGTCATCAACAAAATCACACCAGGAAGGCGTATCAACCGTCCATACTGGGATACAGTTGCACTGAGAGAGACCGTCATCAATGCCATCATCCATAATGACTACTGCGGAGATAACTAGGGAGAAAATACTGAATCTCATTAGGAGCAACTCGAAAATAACCACTATGGAATTGTCAGAGAAGCTGGAACTTTCCGTTAAAGGCGTAGACTGGCAAATTTCCAAGTTAAAAAAAGAAAAAGTCATTCGACGAAAAGAATTATAGCTAATTCAATTGATGAAAAGGGGAAAGCGGTAATACGCACCTTACTTTCAGGCATGTGGGTCGTTCAAGAATTAACGCCCGACGATGGAGAAGATTTCCGTGTAAAGCCTACTGGAGGTGATGGATTCACTGAATCTGCCTTTATAATACAGCTGAAAAGCCAAGAAAAAGGTAATTATGTCGAGAAAGATAAAAGCAGAATATCTGTTCAACATTATCCAACTAGCCTCATTTCTTGAAATGACCGACCTATATGTTTCAAGCCAAGCTCAGTTATCTGTCTGCCCTGCGCAGTCTTTACAATCAGCCTGAGTTTCAAGAGCCACGGTTCCACGATGTTTTCAATGGTTCCGTCGTCTTCCCCGACAGCCTGAGCGACAGAAGAAATTCCAAGGGGTCTGATTACCTCTCCCAGATATTCGAGAACCTTGCGGTCAAGCCTTGTGAGCCCGAGTTCGTCTATCTTCTGCACGTCAAACATTTCCACGACACAGCATGAATCTATCTGTGTATGGCTGGAGTAGATGGCGACATCCCTTGCCCTGAGAAGGAAGCGGTTCAGGATTCTGGGTACTCCACGGCTTTTCGCCGCGATATTCGCAATCGCGTTCCAGTTGAGAACCTTTGCGGATTTACGGGCTATCAGGATGAACACCAACAAGAACACACTGAAGTTGTAAACTTCAACATGGGTATATTCCATTTTTTGCCTCATAAATCCCTTCTACGCTTGTAAAAAACAATATCTATTATATATTTATTTCGCTTACCAAATATTGCGGGGTAGAGCATTGGTAGCTCGTCAGGCTCATAACCTGGAGGCAGTTGGTTCGATTCCAACCCCCGCTACCATCTTTTTCACCATCCCATTTTGAACTCAAATTCCTTCTTTTCTGGTACCCGGAATAACGCCCAAGTAGGACACTATTAGGGGTTCTTCTGCACTTTATAACATGAACCATAGGATAAGGCGGAACCCCTTCAATATCAAGTCGCAATCCGGCATAATCGGTCGCATGCGCTCCCTTTTATTCCGTTTGCTTG
>Ga0172379_10007758_pt1 | contig 13788 bp, 12 predicted proteins | sample GrowelOW334metaG_FD_119756 | JGI IMG/M metagenome (GOLD analysis project Ga0172379, IMG submission 119756) | Groundwater microbial communities from an aquifer near a municipal landfill in Southern Ontario, Canada - Groundwater well OW334 metaG | ecosystem: Environmental > Aquatic > Deep... | reverse complement strand
GCCAGGAGAAGGCCGACGAGCAGATCAGGAAGGAAGACGAAGCCGCGGCGCGTGCGGCCAAGGTTGCCGCAGCTGAGAGGGCCGCTGAGGCCAAGAAGGTAGAGGACGCCAACCAGGCAGCACTCGACAGACTCGCCGCATCGCAGAAGGCGTACGACCTCGACATGCGGGAGATGCGTGCCGAGACCGTCAACGACACGGCGGACAGGGCAGCGGAACAGATCGAGATTGCGGAGAAACTGGCCAAGAAGCTGGAGCAACTCCAGGACAAAAAGAACAAGGACACGGAGAGCGCCACGAAGGTCGGCCGGGAGATGTGGGAGGGCATTGCCGACGCCGCCACCACATCCATGGCCGCCACGACTGCCGGCCTCGCTGCGATGGGCGTGGCGGAGGAAGCGCAGGTCAAGGTGCTCCAGGTCACCACGGCGATCAAGGCGGGCATCAACGCGGCCATGGAGACGGCGAATTCCGTGGCCGACTTCGCCGCGCAGAACTACGCCGAGGGTGCTCTGCACGCCGCCGCGGCCGTGCTCTACTCGGCCGTCGCAACGGGCAATGCCATGTCCGCGATGGGTGCCGGCGGGGGGAGCGGAGGCGGGGGATCGGCAGGGCGCAACCGTCCCGAGGGGATGGGGATGCCCGCCGGCAACGAGTCCAACCCGAACTACAGGCTGCGTGACGGCGGGGCCGGCGGCAACGCCATCACCTACCAGATCAACCAGTACTTCTCCGGCTCCTACGTGAGTGAGTCCGAGGCGGGCCGCAAGCTCGCGGACAGCATCCGGACCTCCCAGCGGGCCGGATCGTCTTCCTCGTCCTTCAGCCGTGCGGGAGCAAGCCTGTAATGCCTACCGCCGGAACGACCCCACGCTTCACGTGGGACATCGTGATCGACAACACGAACAAGGCGCTCCGGGTCACGTGCAACGCGGTCACGGCCACGGTCAATCTCGCCGTCGGGACGTACCAGATGCTCGGGGACGGGACCGCCGCCGACTTCTGCGCTGCCCTCGACACGGCACTACAGAGCCACGCCCAGGCGCCCGTGATCGGCGTGGCCCTCAGCGTCGACGGTGTCCTGACCATCACCAGCGACAAGGCCCTCTCTCTGCTGATGGGCGACGCGCTGACCACCTTCCCCTTTGCCTGGCTGGGCTGCGCGGCGGCCACCTACAGCACGGCAGCGGGCACAGTGACCCTGCCCTACCAGGTCGGGCACATGTGGTGCCCTGAGACGCAGTACAGCGACAACAGCGGGCTCACTCCCGAGTGCATCAGCAGCCGGTCGGAAGACATGGTCGGCGGGCACGACACCTGGCTCTGGGCCACCAAGTCGTATCGGGACATCACGATCGACATCGTGCCGACCGCCAAGGTGTTCGCCGAGGATGCCGCCCACGCCAACGAGGCTTTCGCCACGTTCTACGCATGGCTGGCTACCGGGGACGCGTTCACCTGGACCCCTGACGTGACGGTGCCAGCAACGCACGCCGCCTACACCATCCGCGACGAGCAGTGGGCGCAGCAGTTCCCGATCGTGATCATGAGCGAGCTGTCTCGATTCTACCGGGTCAAGATGTTGATGCAGACCGCATGAGTCGAGCAATCGTGACAATCCTGGTGGCGGTCTTCCTGGTGGCAGGCTGCACCGAGGATCGCCCTCGTGGGTCGGGCTCCCGCTCCGGGCTGGACACTGACTACGAGTGCAAGGTCGCCTGCGGGGTGGTCCACATCGACATCATCGGCGAGGGCGTCTGCGGGTGGCAGGAGCCGACCCTGATCGAGTGCGACGGGCAGGTGTTCAACAACTACACCTGCGTGCGCCCTGATGGGCGTGAGGCGCGATGCGTCACGGTGGCCGACTGCGAGGAAGAGTGCGACTGGCTGCGCGATGTGGTGAGCAAGCGCGAGGGCTGCGGGGTGCATTCCGTGAAGTGCGACTGCTGCCCCGAGCGGGAGGGGTGAGTTGACCTTCGCCACCCTGCTCGCCCGCACCGGTCACAAGCCCTGGCTGTCGTTCCAGGTCGCCGGGTTCGGCCCGTCGTCCAGCGCGGTCGCTGCGACTCAGGCGTACCGCTACACCAGCGGCCCGATGACTCGCTCGATCACCAGCGGGAACATCGACCCGGCCGCGTGCATGGTCGCCATGACGGGCGTCCCCTCGGCCATCACCGAGCGGATCGACCTGCTCGCCGGGTCGACTGACCTGTCCGCGCTGAGCCTCCAGCTGCGCACGAGCCTCGCCACCGACGACCTGTGGCGCCGCTGGTCCACGCACCGGACGATGACCGGCTACCCGCTGGACGTGTTCCGGTACGCCCTGGTGGCGACGATCGGCGCGGCTGCCGTGTCGATGCACCTCGACGCCGACCCCCTCGCTGGGCTGCCGGCTGCGGGGCGGGTTGTGCACCTAGGCGGTGAGGCCATCCTCATCACGGCGATCGACGGCGGGGGCGTCTGCGACATCGTCCGGGGGATGTACGGCACCACGGCAACGGCTCACGTCGCGGGCAACAAGGCATGGAACGTCCCGACCTACCTGCGTGGTCGGCGGTGCTGGCTCCGGCTCAACTTCATCGACGAGTTCGGCACCGTGCTTGACTCGTCGGAAGAGGCCACCCTCTGGACCGGCTCGGTGGACGAGTGGGAGATGAAGGCGCCGGGCGTGCTGTCCGTGGCCTGCAAGCCTCACCTCGGGCGGATGGACCGGGCCATCGGTCGTCATCCATGGTCGGGTACCGTGTCAGGGATGCGTCGGATCGGTGAGACCTGGGACGCTGTGCCCATCCGGGGCACCCTGGATCTCGCCCTCTCTGAGGGTGCCAGCCCTGCCCCGGCCGGCACCCGCTACGAGGACGCCGACCACAACTGGTGCATCGACTTCTACGCCCGGGTGGGCAAGTCGCTCTGCCTCTGCCGGGTCAAGGCTGCCAGCGAGACAGCCGACCCGTCCGGGGCGGTGGAGATTCTGGACATCGGGCTGCTCGGTACGAGCGTCGAGGAGTTCGAGGAGCTGCCGGAGGGCAAGGGCCAGGTCAAGACGGGAGACGACGTCGAGGATATCCGGGAGGTGCTCTGCGCTCACCCGAGCCCGCGTGAGTTCCTGCCCGCGGGCGAGACGGCGCTTGCCCAGTTCATCCTCCACGACGACACCGTAGCTACGACGCACCCGATCGACCTGATGCTCGCGCTGATGACCAGCACGGGAACGAGCGGGGTCAATGAGCACTGGGATATCCTCGACAGCCGGTGGTCTGCGGAGATTCCATACACGGACATCGACCTCGACTCGTTCCGGGCACTCAAGGAAGCCACGGCAACTCTGAGTTTCCCTAACCTGATCATCGGATGGGAGGGGAAGCCCATCAAGCTGCGGGACTGGATCACTCAGGAGATCCTGTCTCCGCTCGGGTGGTTCCTGCACCAGTCGATTGCTGGCCTGATTGCCATCGACCGCATTCAGGACATGTACCCGGACGACACATGCACGACGATCGAAGAGCACGACATCGTCCCCGGGTCGATCTCTATCTCGGGCGGGCTGCCCGATGCCGTGACGCACCAGACCTGGCTCTATGGGTACGACTGGGGCACCGAGAAGTACACCCGCACCCGGTACTACTCGTCGGATTTCGGCGGGGCAGACACCATCGATGACGACGGAGACATCACGATTGAGTGCAAGGGCATCGACGGGGGCGAGTCGGTGGGGGCTACCCTGCTCGGCCACCGAGCGTCGCAGCTGACCTACTGGTGGGCATCGCCGATGCCCCGGATGAGCCTGTCCGTCCACCTCCGGACGTTCCAGTCGTTCGCCGTCGGTGGGCGGGTGACCTTCTCGGGGCTCGACTGGCCGAACCCGCTTACTGGAGAGTCGGCGTGGGCGGCTGGCGAGAACTACGGGATCATCGAGTCCCTCGGCCGTGACCTCATGGGCGCCAAGGTGGACATGGCCGTGCGCCTGCTTCCCGCCAGCGAGACCACGGAATGGAGTCCGGCCGCTCGGGTGACTTCATGGGACGGCGCTGCCCACTCGGTGCACGTTGCCCTCACTGATTTCTCGGACGACGATGACGCTTCGTACTTCCACGCCGGAGAGCTGGTCGCCCTGTACGACGCGGACGGCCTGCCTCTCTGCGACTCGGCTGGACTGCGGACCATCGCCAGCGTGGCGGCCGGGGAGATCCTCATCGGAGGGCACTTCCAGATCGGCGGGGTCAACATCGACCCGAACGCCGGGGACATCATCGCCTACCCACGAGTCAACGCGGCCGCCGAACCTGACGGGGTGTGGGTCGCAGAGATGCTGACCACGGCCGCGCAAGCGGACGCAGCGGGTGCGATGCCAGACGGGAGCAACGCCCGCGTGTACGGAGCCTAGATGGCTGACACCGCGCCACGGGTCACGGTCCCGGCGAGCTTCCACCCGCTCGACGAGGCGGTCTATGTGGACGGCTCCGCAACCACGGCATGGCTGGGTCGGGAGATCAGCCGTGACGTCCGGTGGCTTGATTACCATCTCCGGCGGCAGTGCTCGGAAGCCTACCCCCAGAACAGTGACACGGTGGCGGTGCCCATCGCGAGCAACCAGGCAGGGGTGCTGATCCCGCCCGTCTCCCACTACGGGACGCCCGGTGTCCGGCGGGGAGCGTGGTACCTGCGGGCTAGCTTCACGGCCGCAGCGACGTGTGTCGTGCAGCCCTATGTGAGCACCCCGGCCATCTACCCGCCCGGCCGCCCGGGGGCCACGGCGGGCACGATGACGGGCACCGGGGCGGCAGCGAACTACGGGCCCTTCGCCACGCCGCTACGCGAGGGCGCGTGCCGGTGCGGGCTGATCCTGTTCCCGCATCTGGCTGCCGGAGCTGCAGACGATTCCGGGTCAGTTGCTCTGGCGCACACGGACACCATCGTCAGTACGGCCGCGGACTTTGTGGCTCTGACCCGTCCGTACCCCATGATCCGTCTGCTCGACGGGGAAGGGCAGGCAGGGCACTGGACGCAGATCGTGGGTGTCGGCGAGACCACCGTACCAGGAGATACCGTCTATCTGGCCGACTGGGTGACTCATGTCCTGGGGTGGATCGACGCTGATTCCAAGCCTGCGTATACGTGGGAGACGAAGGCGCAGGCCAACGGGGTGGCCGTCTACAGCAAGCTACTGGTCGAGGTCGTGACGTGATCCCCTTCCAGAAGCCAGCTGACAACGAGACCTTCAATCGGCGCCGGTTCGCCGCGCAATGGTGGTGGTCTGTCGGGCGGGATTGCCAGCACTTCGCCGCCGAGAGAGGGCGGACGGCTATCTCTCAGAGCCACTTCGGGCAGCGGCTCGACGTGACCGTGGATGACGTGATCCTGGATGTACCCTTCCTGGCGTCTCCGCACGAGACCAGGTATCGGGTACAGCTGGCCTTCACCACGACGTGCCCGTTCCGTGACGTTGGCGCAGACCAGCAGTACGCCAAGGCACGAGTCAGCACTCACGACGCAGGTACAGTGGTGGGGGCAGGTGGAAGCCACACCGTCACCGGCAACACCATGGACATCAACCTCGCTCCGAGGTTGGGCGAGACGTTCCAGGTAGACGGGATGGAGTTGACCCGGCTCCCGATCCTCGACTTGACCGGGGAGCCGTGGGTTCCTGATGGCGGGATCATCCTGTCGGACTGGATCGACCATGCCTGTGACCCGGCACTCCTGGCGACTCGGGCAATGCAGATCCGCTGCTGGGTGGGTCACATCTCGTCGCCGGTGTTCCTCTCGGGGATCTATGCCGTCGGCTACTCGCTCGACGGGGACTTCTGATGACCAAGCAACTCACCGCCGTTGGCACCTACCCAGGGACCGACCCGACGGGCATCCTGGAGCCGGGCATCGCTCACCGGGCGGGACACGTCCAGGACATCATCGAAGCCCTCCACTACCTCTGTGCCTACAAGGGCAACGGGCTGTTCGGGCAGGCATTCCCAGAGGACACCGGATCTGGATTGAGTGAGGTCTACACGGTATCCGCCGCCTATGTGGTCGTGCTGGATTACCTGGTGATGCCTCGGAAGCACATGACCGGCATGACCATCATGTACCAGGCTGACGGCGGGGAGAACGGCGGGGAGATGACCGTCAAGATCTACGATTCGGCGGAAGCCCTGATCGACACCACAGTGGAGGCCCTGGTCGCTGGCAGTGCATATGGCACCCTTGAGATTGATATGCCTGCCGGGCTGACTCGCGTGGAGGTGTCGATGAAGCGTGGTGGAGCGCCGAGCACGTACGCCCAGCTGTGGGCGATCTCCGGGGTGGACCGTGACCTGACTGAGGTTGAGCTGGGGGCGATCCTCTGATGCTGATCGACCTGCTCGCCAGACGCTGGGGCTCCGCCGCCGGGGGCCGGGACGGCATGTCGATCGCGGCCTCGTTCCTGGCCTGGACCCTCGCCGGGCTCGGCCACCGGGTCCGGGCGCATCACCCTGCGAGCGATCCGCCCCCCTGGCAGCACGCCCTGGTCGAGTGGGTGGCCTGCCCGACCGTGGAGCAGCCGGCGGACTGGACGGCCGACCTCGTGCTGACGACGATCGCCCCCTCCTGGTCGCGGCTGGCGGCCGCCGCTCGGGCCGCGCTGGCGACCGGCCGGCTGGCCTACTGGCACCACCACGGGCCCATCCCCTACGGCGCCGGCTGCGTCCTGGCGCGGTGCTCCGCGGGCCTCGGGCTCCGGGAGCAGGGGTGGAGCCGGACCCTCACCCTGCCGCCCTCGACCTGGGCAGCGGAGGCCGGCGGCCCGACCGGGGACTGCCTGGTCGCCGCGGGTGCCTCCCGGGCGAAGGGCGGCCCGGTCGCGCTGCAGGTGGCGCGCCGCCTGACCGGGCACCGCTGGCTGGTCCTGGAGGGCCGCGCCAACGAGCCCGAGCTGGCGCCCTGGCGGGAGCTGCCCCACGTCGAGGTGATCCCGGCGGGCTCGCCCCCGGAGGCTTGGCTGGACCGGGCGCGCCTCCTGCTGCAGCCGACCCGAGTCGAGGTCCATCCGCTGCTGCCGATCGAGGCCGCGGCCCGGGGGATCCCGGTGGTGATCAGCGACCTGCCCGGCTGCCGTGCGGCGCTGGGGCCGGCCGCGACCTACCTGCCCGAGGGCGCGCCGCTGGCGCGCTGGGAGGCCGCGGTGCTGCAGGCGCTCGCGGAGCCTCCCGCTCCGCTCGCCCGGCGCCCCTACGCCGAGGTCGTGGCGGGTGCGCTGGCCAGCCTCGGAGCGGCGCCCGTGGCCCCGCCGCGGCCAGCGCCCACGTCGCCCTGGCCCGTCGTCCCGCTGGTCCCCCGCCCGGCCGGGACGCTGCCGCGGGTGCTCCTGGCCGCGGACGTGAAGGGGTGGGCCTTCGATCAGAACCTCCGGGACCTGGCCGCGACGCTGGCCGGGCGCTTCGACTTCGCCCACGCCTACGTCGCAGACGGGAGCGCCGCCCGGGCCGACTACCGCAAGGTCGACGCGGTCTTCATCCCGTACCACCGGTGGTCGCAGCTCGACAGGCTGCTCCCCAGGGGCCGCGTGCTCGGCAGCCTACGCGCCCAGTGGTTCTGGCCGGAGCGCCAGTGCGCGCCCGGGCCGGCCGAGTTCGATCTCGTCAATAGATTCGCAGCGTTTCACCTGGTGACCAAGCGAAACTACGACGAGGTGCGCCGGCACTGCCCAGGCGCGGTCTACCTGACCAACCCCGTGGCGATGGCCCGCTTCCCGGAGCCGACGCCGGTCCGGGGCGTGGTGGCCAGCTGGAACGGCAACGCCCGCCACGATTCGGCGGGAGCCGGGGTCGACGTCAAGGGCTTCCGGTCGATCATCGAGCCGGCCTGCGCCGCTGCCGGTGTGCCCCTGGTCGTGGCTGAGTACCACACGAGCCGGCGGACCCCGGCGGAGATGCCCGCCTTCTACCGGCAGGGCAGCGTGGCCCTCTGCGCCAGCCTCTTCGAGGGCGCCTCGAACTCGGTCATGGAGGCGATGGCCGCGGGCCAGGCGCTGATCACGACCGATGCCGGCAACATCCGGGAGATCCGGGACAGCCAGCTCGAGCACCTCGGTGAGTCCGGGATCGTGCTGCTCGAGCAGCGCACCGTCGAGGCCTTCGTCGCCGCGCTCCGGGAGCTGCAGGCGGACCCCGACCGGGTTGCCCGGATGGGGCTGCTCAACCGCCAGGAGATCGCGGCCCGCTGGTCGTGGGCCGCATGGGCGGATCGCTACGAGGCCTTCCTCCGGCGGGCCACCGATGCCGCGTAACCTCGGGCCGGTCCTGCACCTCGAGGACCTGACGCTCGAGCAGCGGCAGGCGCAGCCGGACCGTTGCCAGGAGCGGTGGTACCGCTGGCTCGCCGCGCGCCTGGCCGGGATGCGGGTGCTCGACGCGGGCGCAGGCACCGGCTACGGCGTCGAGATCCTCCGGGAGTCCGGCTGCGTGTGCGAGGGCTTCGACCCGCTTCCGGCCGGCCCGCTCGTGCGCCAGGCCAGGATCTCCGACTACCCCGCGGAGAGCTGGGACTGGGTCGTCGCCCTGGACGTGATCGAGCATGTCGAGGCGGACGCCGCCTTCCTCGCCGAGCTGCTGCGTGTGGCCCGGGTCGGGGTGATCCTGAGCACCCCCAACTGGATCCGCTGGAGCTGCGGCAACCCCTATCACGTGCGGGAGTACACCCCGGACGAGCTGCGGGCCCTGCTGGCGGGGCTCGACGTGGAATGCTGGGGCCTGGACGTGGACGAGGCGGAGCCCAGGCGGCTGGACCCCATGCGGCTGGACGAGCCGACCGCGGCGCTCGGGGCAGTGATCTACCGGGAGTCGATCGACGGCTCGTTCCGCCCGCGGCACTACTACCCGCTGCTCGCCAGGGCGGCGCTCGGGACAGGTCCGCTAGAGGACCAACTGACGCGGCTGATGGTCTGGACGGGCACCTACCTCCAGGGCAGCGCCACGCACAGCGAGGTGTACGACCCGATCGAGATCCTGATCCGGCGGTCCGCCTGGTGCGATCAGATGACCACGGTGTTTCTGTGGCTGGCCCTGCGGCTGCTCGGCCTGCCCGGGAGAATGCTGGTCCTGCGGCACACCGACGGGGTCAGCGGGCACACCGCGGCCGAGGTCTACTACAGCGGGGGCTGGCACTTCTACGACCCGCACCCGCACTACCTGCAGGCCTACCGGATCGGCGGCGTGGTGGCCAGCTACGAGCAGTTGCGTGCCCACCTCGAGCTGCCGGCGGGCAACGTCACGCGCTGGCGGGGGCTCGACGGCCGGGGGCTCGACGGGCTCTTCGTCCTGCCGCCCACCATCTACCGGCAGACGCCGAACCGGGAGCCGCCCGAGTTCGTGCTGGAGACCCCATGACCATGGCCGTCCCCGCCAGCCCGCGCCACCTGACCCTGATGCTCGGGTGGCGGTGCAACGCTACCTGCTCGATGTGCTGGCAGGCACGCGCCCGCCGGGATGGCGTGCCCCAGCCGGAGCTGCCGGTCGCAGAGATCCACGCACTGCTGGACCGCTACGAGGCCCGATCGATCGAGTTCTGCTCCTTCGGTGAGCCGACCCTGCATCCGCACTTCGGCGAGGTCCTCGACCGGCTGCGCCGCGAGCAGGACCGCTGGGAGTCGAGGTGGACCGAGGTCAACCTGATCAGCAACGGGAGCACGCTGGCGCACTGGCCGCAGCTGGCCAGGCTCCCCGGCTACCTGACCCTCTCGATCGACTCGCCGGACCCGGCCACCTACGCCGGGATCCGCCGGGGGCTCTCGCTGGAGCGGGTCCTCGGGCAGCTCGAGCGGTGGCTCGCCCACCCGGGCCGGGAGCCGGGGCGGGCGGTCGGGATCAACATGGTCCTGCTCCGCAGCAACCTCGGCCAGGTCGAGGCGATGGCCGAGCTCTGCGCTAGCCTCGGGCTCAGCTACCTGCACCTGCTTCGGGGGGCGACGCTCGAGATGACCGACGCCGCCGGCGACGGCCTGACCGACGAGGACCTCGCCCCGCTGCCCGCCAGGGTCGCAGCCCTGCGGCTCCGTCACCCGCAGCTGGAGATCAGCGACTGGGCCAGCACGGCCACGACCTCCGGCGCGGCCGCGGCGCCGGCCACGGGGGGCGGGCACTGCCTGGCGCCCTGGACGCGGCTGGACGTGGGCCCGGACGGCCAGGCGCACCCCTGCTGTCGGAGCTACCGGATCGCCCTCGGTTCGGCCGCGGCCGGGGACCCCTGGCACCACCCCGAGATCGAGGCCCTGCGTGAGCAGCTGGCCAGCGACACCCTCGACGCCGCCCGCTTCGCTGAGTGCGCGGCCTGCCCGATGAGGCGCGGATGAAGACCGAGCGACTCCTCTCCCTGATGCGTCGCCAGCCGGCCGACCCGACCCGGCAGCCGCTGAGCTACCTCGACGGCGGCGCCGTGGACCACGGCTTCGATCAGCGGTGGCGGGAGCACCCCCGGCCGCAGGCCACGACCGCCGGGCAGCTCGAGCGCAAGACCGGCTTCCGCCCCGCGGACCTCGCCGGCCGCCTGGTGCTCGACGCCGGCTGCGGCTGCGGCAGGTTCTTGGCCGCGGCGCAGGCCTGGGGCGCGGAGGTCGTCGGGGTCGACGGGTCCCCGGCCGGACTGGCCGCGGCCGCCGAGAACGCGCCCGGGGCGGGGCTGGTGCACGCGGACCTGCTCGACCTCCCCTTCGCCGACGGGGTGTTCGACCGGGCCTACTCGGTCGGGGTGCTGCACCACACCGCGGACCCGGCCCGGTCCTTCGCCGAGGTCGCCCGGACCGTGCGGATCGGTGGGGAGCTGGCGGTCTGGCTCTACTGCCGGACCTGGGATGCCAGGCTGCAGCCGGCGATGGACCTGCTCCACGAGATCACCCGGGCCTGCCCGCCGGCGGCGCTGCACCGCGCCTTCGAGCGCCACGCCGTCGATCTGCGCGACGCCTACGCCGGGGCGTGGGGCCCGCTGGAGCAGGTGCTGCGGGTCTCAAACAGCCTCGACGACGAGGAGTGCATCTCGGACACCCTTGACTGGCACACGCCCCAGTTCCGCAGCTGGCACGACGTGGCCGAGGTGCGGGGGTGGTTCGAGGCGGCGGGCTTCGAGGTGGTCTGGACCGGCGAGTTCCCGACCTCGCTGCGCGGCAGGAGGGTGCGGTGAGCCGTGGCAAGACTCGTGGTGTGTGCTCTCTGCTGCCCGACTGTGCAGTCGAGAGCCCGTGGAAGGACTGCGCCACGTGTGCTGACTGGCGGCCGGTGCTGCCGAAGGTGGACCGGATCCAGGCTCAGGCGGCTGCCACCGTCGAGACCATCGCGGGCGGAGCATCCTCGCTCTGCACCAGCCCTGGCGGCTGGTATTGCCCGACGCATGGCCGCCTCACCCTCCCCTGGCGCGCCTGCCCGGTCTGCGGCTGCGCGGGCTATACCTCCGCCCAAGCGGAGCCCGGCTGCGTGTGGGCTCGCTGCTCGAGCTGCGGCCTGCTCTGGGACCTCGACGCCAGGCCCGAGTGGCCCCACCTGCGCTACCAGCAGGACGGCGGCAAGCTCCCTGCGGGCGCCACCTACGACGAGGGCGAGCCAAAGATCCGCCGGGCCCGCGAGGGCGGGGCGGGCGTGGTGCCATGGCACCAGATCTACGACCTGGTCCTGGCCGCGACTGGGACGAAGCGGGGCGCAGGATACGGGGTGCTGCTAGATGCGGGCTTCGGGGGCGGGGAGATCCTCGATTACGCCCGGACGCGGCACGACTTCGCCCGGGTGGCTGGCGTGGAGATCGGCCGGGACTTCGTGCTGGCGGCCGCGGCTCGTGGCCACGAGGTCTACTACCACGACCTCGCGGAGGGGCCGCCGCCGGCGCTGGCTGGCCAGTGCGACCTCGTGATCAGCAACGAGCTGGTCGAGCACCTGGTCGATCCACCCGCGTGGGTCGCCGGGGTCCGCGGCTGCCTATCCCTGACAGGGCTTTGGTGGGCGGGCTTCACCTCGGCCGAGCACCTGTCGAGGCTCGACCTTGGCGAGTGGATGTACTGGACTGTGACCGCGGTCGCCACGCTGATCGAGCGGGCCGGGCTGGAGATCGCGAGGATGGACATCCACGGCCACAAGATCCGGACGCTGTCCAGGCTCCCCCGCCTCGCCTCGGAGCATGCGGTCCGGGAGGCCCGTGGCGCCGTGGCGCTCGCGGCCCGGGAGGCGCAGCCGTGAGGGCGCTGGTCACCGGCGGCGCCGGATTCATCGGCTCGCACCTGGTCGAGGCCCTGCTGGCCCGGGGCGATGAGGTCGTGGTGCTGGACGACCTCAGCACCGGCCGGCTCGCCAACCTGCCGCCAGCGAGCGAGCGCCTGCGGATCGTGGTCGGGTCGATCCTCGACGGCCCCACGGTCGAGCAGGCGGTGGCGGGCTGCGAGGTGGTCTTCCATCAGGCCGCCCTGCCCTCGGTGGCCCGCTCGCTGCGCGACCCCGCTGCCACCATGCGGACCAACGTCGAGGGGACCGCCGTCGTGCTGCAGGCAGCCCTGCGGGCGGGGGTCCGGCGGGCGGTGCTGGCCTCGTCCTCGTCGGTGTACGGCGACGCCCCGGCGCGGGTGAAGGACGAGACCCTGCCGCTCCGGCCGCGCTCGCCCTACGCGGCCAGCAAGGCGGCGCTCGAGCAGCTGGCGCATGCCTACACCGAGATGGGTCTCCCCTGCGTCTGCCTGCGCTACTTCAACGTCTTCGGGCCGCGGCAGGACCCGCGCAGCGAGTACTCGGCGGTGATCCCCCGCTTCACCGCCGCCTTGCTGGCGAGCCAGCCGCTGACCGTCTACGGCGACGGCCACCAGACCCGGGACTTCTGCCCCGTGGCCAACGTCGTCGCCGCGAACCTGCGGGCGGCCGAGTCGCCGGACGCCCCAGGATGGGCGATCAACGTCGCCTGCGGCCAGGCGCACTCGGTCCTCGATCTGATCGAGGCGCTCCAGGACCTGCTCGCCCCCTGCCCCGCCTCCCGGATCCACCGGGCCGCGCGGCCGGGCGACGTGCGGGACTCGCTCGCCTCGCTGGACCGGGCCCGGATGCTGCTCGGCTACCGGCCCGAGGTCGGATTCCGCGAGGGGCTGCGCCGGGCCGTGGCCTGGTACGGGGAGCACCGCTGATGTGCGGCATCGCCGGCCTGCTCGCCTTCGGCCCGCTGCCAGAGGTGGCGCTCCGGGCGAGGGTCGCCGCAGCCCTGGCCCTGCTGCACCACCGGGGCCCTGACGCTGCCGGCGTGCACGTGGCCAGCCTGCGCGGCTGCACCGTGGCGCTCGGGGCGACCCGGCTGCGGGTGGTCGGCGAGGCCTGCCCGCTGCCGCTCCGGGACGGGGCCGTGACGGTCGCACTCAATGGGGAGGTGTACAACTGGCGGGAGCTGCGGGCCGAGCTGAGCGACGGCACGCCGTGGCAGACCCAGTGCGACACGGAGGTCCTCGCCCGTCTCTGGCGCGTTGACGGCCCCCTGCTCGACCGGCTCAACGGCATGTTCTCGTTGGCCGTCCTCGACGAGGCCGCCGGCCGGCTCCGACTCGCTCGGGACCGGGCCGGCGAGAAACCCCTTTTCCTCGCCGAGACGCAGATCGATGGGGTCCCGGCCGTGGCCTGGGCCAGCGAGATCAAGGCACTGCGGGCCCTGGGCGTGGAGCTGCGGGAGGTGGCTTGCCCCGAGCTGGCCACGCTGGAGGCCGACTGCCTCGACGGCACCCCCTTCGCCGGCGTGCGGCGCATGCCGCCCGGGACCTGCCTCGACTGGAACCTCCCGGACCCCGAGCCGCTGGAGCGCCAGTGG
>Ga0172379_10007757_pt1 | contig 13789 bp, 10 predicted proteins | sample GrowelOW334metaG_FD_119756 | JGI IMG/M metagenome (GOLD analysis project Ga0172379, IMG submission 119756) | Groundwater microbial communities from an aquifer near a municipal landfill in Southern Ontario, Canada - Groundwater well OW334 metaG | ecosystem: Environmental > Aquatic > Deep... | reverse complement strand
GATCAACGGCCTGTTCGGCGCGGGCGCGGGCATCTGGGCCTTTGCCCCGCAGCTCACCCTGCCCATCTTCCAGGCCGGGGCCATCAGCGCCGGGGTCAAGGCCGCGGAGGCCGACCGCGACATCCTGGTGGCGCAGTACGAAAAGGCCGTGCAGACGGCCTTCCGCGAGGTCTCGGACGGCCTGGCCCAGGGCGCATCCCTGACGGCCCAAGTGGACGCGCAGGCCTCCCTGGCCGGGGCCTCGGGCAAGAGCTTCGAGCTCTCCACCCTGCGCTACGAGGCCGGGGTAGACGGCTTTTTGTCCAAGCTCGACGCCCAGCGCGCCTACGCCTCGGCGCGGCAGGGGCTCATCGCGGCGCGGCTGGCCCGGCAGGCCAACGTGCTGACCCTGTACAAGGCCCTGGGCGGCGGCTGGCCGGATTCCTAGCGCCCAAAAAAACGCGCGCGGGAGACACTGCTTGAAGAAATGCGCGCGGCCCTGTTATGGTCGCGGCAAGACCCAGGGAGTTTTGCAGGCGGCGCACGCGGGCGCCTGGAGAGAAGTTGGCCCGTTCCGGCCTTGCGCAACGTCTTTCGCGGGAGTGAAGCCATGCCGTCCACGCGTCTCAAGCAGTTGCTCGCCCTGGCTTTGGTCCTGGCTTGCGTCGGTGGCGGAATCTTCGCCTGGCGCGCCTTCCGGAAGCCGGTGCAGGCCGCGGCCTTCGCCTCGGGCAACGGGCGCATCGAGGCCACGGAGGTGAGCGTCTCCACCAAGCTGGCTGGACGCCTGGTGTCCGTGCGGGTCAAGGAGGGCGACGACGTGGCCGAGGGCCAGGTGCTGGCCAGGATGGACACCAAGGTGCTGCAGGCCGACCTGCGCGAAGCCGAGGCGGCCATCGCCCAGCGCCGGAACGAGATTGCCGCGGCCGAGGCCCTGGTGGCCCAGCGCGGGAGCCAGCTGAGCCTCTCGACCAAGGAGTTGAAGCGCTCCAGGGAGCTCTCGGCGGGCGGCTTCGTGCCGGACCAGAAGGTGGACGTGGACCTGACCGCGACCCGGACCGACGCGGCCCAGGTCAACGCGGCGCGCGCCCAGCTCCAGGCCGCCCGGGCCGCCGTCGAGGCGGCCACGGCCCGGGCCGAGATGATCCGGGCGGACCTCCAGGACGCCACCCTGACCGCGCCCACCGGCGGGCGCGTGCTCTACCGCCTGGCCGAGCCGGGCGAGGTGCTGGCCGCGGGCGGCCCGGTCGTGACCCTGCTCGACTTAAGCGACGTCTACATGACCATCTTTCTGCCCACGGAGCAGGCGGGCCAGGTCGCCCTCGGCGCAGAGGCGCGCATCGTGCTGGACGTCCGGCCGGACTTGTCCATCCCGGCGCGGGTGAGCTTCGTCTCGCCCGAGGCCCAGTTCACCCCCAAGGCCGTGGAGACGCGCACCGAGCGCGAGAAGCTCATGTTCCGGGTCAAGGTCAGGATTCCGGAGGAACTCCTCAAGGCCCACGCCAAGCAGGTCAAGACCGGCCTGCCCGGGGTGGCCCACGTGCGGCTGGACCCGGACGCCCCCTGGCCGCCGGACATCCCGCCCCTGATCCCTGACAAGAAGCCCGGACCATGACTTCCGAGGCCATGATCTCCGGGGCCGCGACTTCCGGGAGCGTGGCCCGCCTGAGCGGCGTGGGCCTGCGCTACGGCAAGGCCGTGGCCCTGGAGGCCATCGGCCTGGAGCTTCCCGCCGGGTGCATGGTCGGCCTCATCGGCCCGGACGGGGTCGGCAAGTCGAGCCTCCTGGCGCTCATCGCCGGGGCGCGGCGCATCCAGGCGGGCAGGGTGGAGGTGCTGGGCGGTGACATGGCCGACGCCCGCCACCGCGACCGGGTCTGCCCGCGCATCGCCTACATGCCCCAGGGCCTGGGCAGGAACCTGTACATGACCCTGTCCGTGGCCGAGAACGTGGCCTTCTTCGCCCGGCTGTTCGGCCAGGGGCGCGAGGAGCGGGAGCGGCGCATCGCCGGGCTGCTGCAGGCCACCGGGCTCGCGCCGTTCCGGGACCGCCCGGCGGGCAAGCTCTCCGGCGGCATGAAGCAGAAGCTCGGCCTGTGCTGCGCCCTGATCCACGACCCGGACCTGCTCATCCTGGACGAGCCCACCACCGGCGTGGACCCCTTGTCCCGGCGGCAGTTCTGGCGGCTCATCGGGCGCATCCGCGCGGACCTTCCGGGCATGAGCGTGCTGGTGGCCACGGCGTACATGGAGGAGGCCCAGGGCTTCGACTGGCTGGTGGCCATGGACGCCGGGCGCGTCCTGGCCACGGGCAGCCCAAAGGAACTGCTCACGCGGACCGGCGCCCGCGACCTGGACGCGGCCTTCATCCAGCTGCTGCCCGAGGCCAAGCGCCGGGGGCACAGGGAGCTGGCCGTTCCGCCCCTCGCGGTCCGGGAGGGTGAGCCCCCGGCCATCACCGCCCAGGGGCTGACCATGCGCTTCGGAAGCTTCACCGCCGTGGACCACGTGGATTTCGAGATCCGGCGCGGGGAAATCTTCGGCTTTCTGGGCTCCAACGGCTGCGGCAAGACCACGACCATGAAGATGCTCACCGGGCTTTTGCCCCCCAGCGAGGGCCGGGCCATGCTCTTCGGCCGCCCGGCCGACGCCCACGACCTGGAGACCCGCAAGCGCGTGGGCTACATGACCCAGTCGTTCTCGCTGTACAGCGAGCTTTCGGTGCGCGACAACCTCACGCTGCACGCCCAGCTGTTCCACCTGCCCGGGGCCGAGATCGCGCCGCGCGTCCAGGAGATGCTGGAGCTGTTCAACTTGAAGGCCCATGCCGAGGCCCTCCCGGACCAGCTGCCCCTGGGCCTCCGCCAGCGCCTGTCGCTGGCCGTGGCGGTGATCCACCGGCCGGAGATGATGATCCTGGACGAGCCGACCTCGGGCGTGGACCCCGTGGCGCGCGACGGCTTCTGGGAGCTTCTGGTGGACCTCTCGCGCAACCAGGGCGTGACCATCTTCGTCTCCACCCACTTCATGAACGAGGGCGAGCGCTGCGACCGCATCTCCCTGATGCACGCGGGCCGGGTCCTGGCCAGCGGCGCGCCGGACGAGCTCATTCGGAGGCGCGGCAAGGCCAGCCTGGAGGAGGCCTTCATCGACTGCCTGGAGGAGGCCACCGGGGAGGGGGCGGACGCTGGCCCGGCCCCGGCCGCCGCGACCCAACCTCCGTCGCCCCAACCGTCGCCGCCTCGCCCCGGGGGCTTCAGCCCGTTGCGCCTGTTCGCCTACGCCAACCGCGAGTTGTGGGAGGTCCTGCGCGATCCGGTGCGCCTGGCGGTCTCCCTGCTGGGCTCGGCCCTCCTGCTGTTCATCATGGGCTACGGCATCACCTTCGACGTGGAGAACCTGAGCTTCGCGGTGCTGGACCGCGACCAGTCGCCGGAGAGCCGGGACTACATCCTGAACCTGGCGGGCTCGCGGTATTTCTCCGAGCGCCCGGCCCTGCGGAGCGCGGCCGAGCTGGACCGGCGCATGGTCCGCGGCGAGCTCTCCGTGGCCTTGGAGATCCCGCCGGGCTACGGCCGGGACCTCCAGCGCGGGCGGGTGGTGGAGATCGGCGTCTGGGTGGACGGGGCCATGCCCTTTCGCGGCGAGACCGTGCGCGGGTACATCGAGGGCATGCACGCCCTGTACTTGAGCCAGCTGGAGGTGCGCACCCGGGGGGCGGTGTCGGGCTTGCCCGCGGCCGGAGTCCAGGTGCGCTACCGCTACAACCAGGACTTCCGCAGCCTGTACGCCATGGTGCCCGCCGTCATCCCGCTCTTGCTGGTGTTCATCCCGTCGATCATGATGGCCCTTGGCGTGGTGCGCGAAAAGGAGCTGGGCTCCATCATCAATCTCTACGTCACGCCGGTGACCCGGCTGGAGTTCCTCCTGGGCAAGCAACTGCCCTATGTGGCGCTCAGCATGGTCAGCTATTTCGGACTGGTGGCCCTGGCCGTCTTTGTCTTCGAGGTGCCGCTCAAGGGCAGCCTGGCGACCCTGACCCTGGCCGCGCTGATCTTCGTCACCGCCACCACCGGCATCGGCCTGTTCTTGTCCGCCTTTGTCCAGACCCAGGTGGCCGCCCTGGCCCTCACGGCCATCCTGACCCTCATGGCCTCGATCACTTTTTCGGGCCTGACGACCCCGGTTTCGGCGCTGCAGGGGCCGGGCGCGTTCATCGGCTCCGTGTTCCCGGCCACGTATTTCTTCAACATCAGCCGGGGGGTCTTCACCAAGGCCTTGAGCTTCCGCGACCTCCTGCCCGACTTCCTGGCCCTGGCGGCCTTCGCCCCGGCGCTGACCCTGATGAGCGTGTTTTTTCTGCAAAAACAGGAGAAGTGACCATGCGCCGCCTGGTCAATGTCTATCGCCTGGGAATCAAGGAGCTGCGCAGCCTCTGGCGCGACAAGGTGCTCGTGGCCGTCATCATCTGGGTCTTTTCCGGCGGCATCTACGTGGTGGTCAAGGGCACCTCCATGGAGTTGCACAACGCGCCCATCGCCGTGGTCGACGAGGACGCCTCCGTGCTCTCGGCGCGCCTGGCCCAGGCCTTTTACGGGCCGCACTTCCAGATCCCCCGGCACATCTCCCTGCCGGCGATGGACCCCGGGCTGGACTCCGGGCGCTATATCTTCGTGCTGAACATCCCGCCGGATTTCGAGCGGGACGTGCTGGCGGGCAGACGGCCCGACGTCCAGGTCAACATCGACGCCACGTGCATGAGCCAGGCCTTCATCGGCGCGGGCTACATAGAGAACATCATCGCCGGCGAGGTGGGCGAGTTCGTGCGCGGCACCCGGGAGGCGCCTCCGCCCGCCATCCGGCTGGCCACGCGCGTCCGGTTCAACCCCAACTTGATTAGCTACTGGTTCGGCGGCGTCATGGAGCTCATCAACAACATCTCCATGCTCTCCATCATCCTCACCGGGGCCGCCCTGGTCCGCGAGCGCGAGCACGGCACCCTGGAGCACCTGCTGGTCATGCCGCTCTCGGCCACCGAGATACTGCTGGGCAAGATCTGGTCCGTGGGCCTGGTGGTCATCGTGACCGTGGCCCTGTCGCTCTATTTCGTGGTGCAGGGCGCGCTCGGGGTGCCGCTGGCCGGGTCCATCCCCCTGTTCCTGTGCGGGGCGGCGCTGCAGTTCTTCGCCTCCGCCTCCATCGGCATCTTCCTGGGCACGCTTTCCCGCAACATGCCGCAGCTCGGGCTCTCGATGATCCTGGTCATCCTGCCGCTGGAGATGCTCTCCGGCAGCGCCACCCCGCGTGAGAGCATGCCGGAGATCGTGCAGAACATCATGCTGGCCGCGCCGGCGACCCATTTCGTCAGCCTGGCCCAGGCCATCCTGTACCGCGGGGCGGACCTGGGCATGGTCTGGCACAGCTTGGCGGCCATCGCGGGCATCGGCCTGGTGTTTTTCCTCTTTGCCTTGGCGCTGTTCCGCAGAAGCCTGGCACAGTCCAGGTGAGTCGCGGCGTCCCGGACGCAATGGCCCCGCCGCTGGGAGAAGTGCCCCGGTTTCACCAATCGTCCTGATTGTACAGACTAGTATGCGATAACGCTTTCCGTTCAGAAGCCCCTGCCTCGAACAGCAGCGCCCGCCTGCGGGGCGGCGGCTTGCGGTTTTCGTCCGGAACCGGCAGGAAATCCATGATATCCTTCTGCCGCGCATTGCGGATTGCCGCCCGGACGAGTATACATGAAGCCGACAGCCGCTGTCCGCCGTCGTATGTTCGGGGCTGAATCAGCAGGGGACGCCAATGTGTGCCGATGATCCCATCCGGTCCTTCGGGAAACGCCTGAGGCTCCTGCGCCGCCGGGCGCAGCTCACCCAGGCCAAGCTGGCCGAAAACGCCGATATTTCCTGCGTGTACGTAAACAAGCTGGAACGCGGCCTGGCCGCGCCGTCCATCCACGTGTTGCATCGGCTGGCGCAGTGCCTGGGCACGGACGTGGCCAGCCTGCTCACCCCTGACGGGGCCGACCCCTCGGCCCAGGTCGACGGCGCGCAGCCGAGCCCGTACCTGGCCCTGTACCTGGCCGGGCACACCGAACGCCTCCGGCAGCTCATCTTCGGGGCCATGGAAACCCCGATCCCCCTGCACACCGTTCCCAAGAAATAGCCCCGCCTCCGGCGCCGGGCGCTCCCCTGTTTCCGGGCCGTCCCGCGCCCGGCCCGCTCCCTGCGCCCTGGCTCTCGAACACATACTCTCAGTATCTTGCCCCTGCACATACCCATGGTATACGTAGCATTACAACTGCTCGAAAAAACTACGTTCGTGCACTCTTTCAACGCTGGACCGGGCCATGCCGGAGCGAGCCGCGGGGAGACAAGATGGGTCGCAAGATCTCGGTCCTCATCGTTGATGACGAGCCCAATGTCTGCGAGACGCTGAAGCTCAGCCTCGAACGCAAGCACGGTTTCGTGGTCCACACGGCGCTGGACGGAAAGAGCGGGCTTAGGCTGGCGCAGAGGATCGTGCCGGATGTGATCATTCTGGACGTTATGATGCCCGGCCTGTCCGGCGGCCAGGTGGCGGAGACCCTGCGCGAGTTCCACAGCACCGCGTGCATCCCCATCGTCTTTTTGACCGGGATGCTCAGCAAGGCGGAGATCGAGGAGCGGGGCGACGAGATTGGCGGCGAGATATATGTAGCCAAGCCGGTCACCACCGAGGAACTGGCCTCCACCATCCACTGGGTGCTGGGGCGCTGACAGGCCTGCCGCTCCGGCGCCATGGCCGGAGGCAAGGGGGAGGGGATCATGGCGAGACTCTTGCGCATCACAGCGCTCTGCCTGCTCTGTGCGGTCCTGGGGCTGGCCGCCCCGGCCCAGGCCGAAGTGCTGACCATCGGCGGCACGGGATCATCGGGGCCGCTCGTCCAACTGCTCTTTGCGGCATTCCAGAAGCAGGCCCCGGACGTGACGTTGCGCCTGGCGCACCCGCCCCTGGGCTCCAACGGGGCGCTCAAGGGCCTGGCGGCGGGGCGCATCGACCTGGCCGTCATGGGCCGCCCCATGCAGGCCGGGGAGACCGCGCCGTTCGGCCAGCGCTTCGACCTGGCGGATACCCCCTTCGTCATGGCCTCAAAGGACGGGCAGCGCCGCAGCGGCTTCACGCTGGAGGAGTTGGCCAGGGTCTATGACGGCAGCCTGGCCAAGTGGGACTCGGGCGCGCCCATCCGGCTGGTGCTGCGCGGCAGCTACGACAGCGATACCCTGCTGCTCAGGACCATGTCGCCTGCCCTGGACAGGGCCGTGCCCCTGGCCAACACGCGTCCGGGCATGGCGGACGCGGCCAACGACCTCGACACGGTTGCGGTCCTCGCCAAGACCGCGGGCTCCCTTGGCCCCACCACCCTGGGCCTTTTGACCACCCTGGGCGTCAACCTCGTCGTCCATCCCCTCAACGGAGTGGCTCCCAGCATGGCCAACCTGAAGTCCGGAAAGTATCCCTGGCGCAAGAGCCTGTTCGTGGTCCTGCCGCGCAATCCGAGCCCGGCGGCCACGGCCTTCGCGGCCTTTCTGCGCTCCGCCACGGCCCAGGCCATCATGCGCCAAAACGACTACCTCCCCGCAGCGCAATGAGCAATTCCAACGAACATACGGCGATCACCAGGCTCGTCACCCGCCTGATCCTGCTGTTGGCCATCGCCGTCGGGATCACCCCCCCCATCGCCTACTGGACGTACTCGTATCTCCGGATCGCCGCCCAGCTGGAGAGCACTCTCACGTTCCAGGCCAGCGCGCTGAACGAATTCATCAACGCCCAGCCCGACACCTGGGACATCGCCACGGACCGGCTGCTGGGCCAGCTGGACCGCTACATCGCCCACGAAAAGGGCATCCGCGTGCTGGACGCCAAGGGGGAGGACGTCGTCCGGATCGCCCCGGCGGTCCGCGGCCCGTTCATCACCCGCAGCCACACGGTGTACTCCTTCGGCCAGCCGGTGGGCCGCCTGGAAGGGCAGGAGTCCTGCCTTGAGCAGCTGCTGACCGGCCTGGCCGTGTTCGCCGTCAGCCTGGCCTGCGCGTGGCTGCTCTGGGGGCCGATCCGCCGCCTGCCCCTGGCCAGGCTCGCCGTGGCCGAAAAGGATCTGCGGGCTCAGGAGCGCTACCAGCGGGCCTTGCTGGACAACTTCCCCTTCCTGGTCTGGCTCAAGGACAGGGAGAGCCGGTTCCTGGCCGTGAACCAGAAGTTCCTCGAGTGCACGGGCCAGCCCTCCGACGAGAACGTCATCGGCCGGGCGGACGTGGAGGTGGGCCGCTGCGGCCTGGCGGACAGCATGCGCGGCGATGACGACGCCGTGCTGGCCCCGGGCCAGCCGACACGGATCGAGGCCTGGGTCGAAACCAGCGGCCAGCGCCGCTGCTTCGAGATCTACAAGTCCCCGGTGTCCCTGGACGGGCAGATCATCGGGACCGTGGGCTACGCCCAGGACATCACCCATCGCAAGCAGGACGAGCGGAGGCTGCGCGAGACGCTCAGGATGCTGGAGGAGACCCAGGCCCTCAGCCGGTTCGGCGGCTGGGAGTACGACGTGCAGGACGGCCAGATGATGTGGTCCACCGAGGTCTACCGGCTGTACGGGGTGGACCGGGACTACGACGTGAACGACCTTGCCCGCAACTTCGGCTTCTACACGCCGGAATCCGCCAAGGTCGTTTCCGAGGCCTTCTGGCGGGCGGTGGAGAAGGGCGTCCCCTACGACCTGGATGCCCAGTTCATCCCCAAGAACGGCAAGCCCATGTGGGTGCGCACCATGGGCACGCCGGAGCTGCGGGACGGCAAGGTCGCCTGCATCCGCGGCAACTTCATGGACATCACCGAAAAAAAGAACATGGAGCTGGAGCTCCAGCTGGCCAATGAGATGCTGGAGCAGCGCGTTTCCAGCAGAACCCAGGAGCTGGCCACGACCAACCGGAAGATGAACCAGATCCTGTCGTCGATCTCGTCCATCCTCTTTGTCGTCGGCGCGAACGGGCGTCTGAATCAGTGGAACACGTCCGCCACGGAGATCCTGCGCCAGCCCGCCACGGAGATCCTGGGAGTGAAGCTTCAGGACCTGCGGCTCAGCCTGAACGTGGCCCCCCTGGTGGAAGGCCTGGAAAAGTGCAGGAAGGAGAACCAGCCGATGAAGATCCACAACCTCCGCTATGAGAACAAGGACGGCAAGGAGGGCTTCCTGGCCTTCAACGTCAACCCCATCCTCGCGGAAGACGGGGAGCTTGAGGGCTTCCTGTTCCTGGGCGACGACATCACGGAACTCAAGATTCTGGAGTCCCAGCTCTCCCAGGCCCAGCGGCTGGAGTCCATCGGCCAGCTCGCCGCGGGCATCGCGCACGAGATCAACACCCCCATCCAGTACATCGGCGATTCCGTGGCCTTTCTCCGCGACGTCTTCACCGAGCTGCAGCGTCTGATGGAGCCCTTCGAGCAGCTCAAGCACAAGGGCAGCATCACCCCGGAGTCCTTCGCCGCGCTGGCCGAGGCCATCGACAACACCCTCCGGGACATCGACTACGCCTTCCTCCAGGTGGAGATTCCGAAATCCTTCGACCGTGTGCTCGAGGGCATCGACCGCGTCAGCACCATCGTCCAGGCCATGAAGCGCTTCTCGCACCCGGACAGGCAGGAGAAGCGGGCCGTGGACATCAACAGGGCCGTGGAGAACACCCTCACGGTTTCGCACAACGAGTGGAAATACGTGGCGGACCTGACCACCGACCTGGCCCCGGACCTGCCCGCGGTGATCTGCTTCCCCGGCGACCTGAACCAGGTGCTCTTGAACGTCATCATCAACGCCGCCCACGCCATCACGGACGTGGTGCGTGGCACCCAGGCCAAGGGCCGCATCACTGTGGCCACAAGGCTTGTGGATGACACGGTCGTCATCGCCATCGCGGACACGGGCACGGGCATAGCGCCCGAGATACGCGAGAAGATCTTCGACCCGTTCTTCACCACCAAGGAGGTCGGCCACGGGACGGGCCAGGGCCTGGCCATCGCCTACGACATCGTGGTGAACAAGCACGGCGGCACCCTCACCTTCGAGACCGAAGTGGGCAAGGGCTCGACCTTCTTCATCCACCTGCCCATCAGCGGCTGAGTTTTGGTACACAGGAAAGGGGCGCATACGTGAAGCCGAAGATTCTTTTTGCAGATGATGAGCCGGAGGTTCTGGAGGGACTGCGGGTCATGCTCTACTCCAACCGCTCGCAATGGGACATGTCTTTTGTCGGGGGCGGGGCCGAGGCCCTGGCCCTGCTCGAGCGGGATTCCTACGACGTGGTCGTGACCGACATGCGCATGCCGGGCATAGACGGCGCGCAGCTCCTCCTCGCCGTCCAGGAACGCTCGCCGGAAACCGTCCGCATGATCCTCTCCGGCTACTCGGACCAGGAAAGCGTCATGCGCACGGTCAAGCTGGCCCACCGGTACTTGAGCAAGCCCTGCCCGCCGGCGGAGATGAAGGAGGCCATCGAGAAGGCCCTGCGCCTGCGCGACATCATCATGAGCGTGCAGCTCAAGCAGCTCATCTCCAGGATCGAGTCCCTGCCCGCGCTGCCGGACCTGTACAAGCGGCTCACCGCGGCCCTGACGAACGAGCGGTCCTCGCTGCAGGCCATCGGCGACATCATCGCCCAGGACGTGGGCATGTCCACGAGCATCCTGCGCCTGGTGAACTCGGCGTTCTTCGGCCTGCCCACGCACGTGGCCAATGTCCAGCACGCGGTGAAGCTCCTGGGAACGGAGACCATCCGGGTGCTCATCCTGTCCATCCATCTCTTCTCGACCATCAGCCCGAGGCACTTCCCGGGCTTCTCGCTCAAGATGCTCTGGGAGCACAGCACGCGGGTGGCCTGCTTCGCCAAGGCCATCGCCGAGATCGAGAACGTCTCGCCGGAGGTCCGCGACGACTGCTTCATCGCCGGCATGCTGCACGACGTGGGCAAGCTTGTCATCGCCACCACCATGACCTCGGACTACAAGAAGGTGCTCGCCCTGGTGCGCGACAGGGAAATCCGCATGTGCGAGGCGGAGATGGAGATCATGAAGACGACGCACGCGGACGTGGGGGCCTACCTCATCAGCCTGTGGGGCTTCAACGACACCATCGTGGAGGCCGTCTGCTGGCACGGCAGGGAGTCGCAGATCACCTGCGACCATTTCTCGCCGATGGTCGCCGTGGCCGTGGCCAACCGCTTCGACCACGATCACGTGTACATCGGGCCGAACCAGGGCAACACGCGGGGCAGGGGCGCGAAGCCGGCCAAGCGTCCGAGCAACAGGTTCCGCTTCGCCGACCGCCAGGAGTACCTGAACGAGATGCGGGACTGGCGGAAGATCTGCCGGCGCCTGGCACACAAGGGGCACTAGATGCTGGAGAGAATACTCTTCGTCGATGATGAGGCCAAGGTCCTGGACGCCGTCAGGGTCAGCCTGCGCAAGCACTTTGACGTGACCACCGCCCAGGGGCCGGAGGAGGGCCTGGCGTTGCTCAAGGATTCCAGCCCCTTTGCCGTGGTCGTGTCCGACCTCAAGATGCCCAAGATGGACGGCATCGCTTTTTTGACGCAGGCCCGCGAGATGGCGCCGGACACGGTGCGCATGATGATCACCGGATTCGCCGACGTGGAGGTGGCCATCGACGCGGTGAACGAGGGCCAGGTTTTCCGCTTCCTCACCAAGCCCTGCCCGCCGGAGACCCTGGCCAAGGCCCTGGCGGCCGGGGTGGAGCAGTACCGCCTGGTGACGGCGGAGAAGGAGCTCTTGCGCGGCACCCTGCGCGGAAGCATCCGCGTGCTGACGGAGGCGCTGAGCCTGGCCAACCCGGAGGCTTACGGCCGGGCCGAGCGCGTCCGGGCCCTGGTGCACCGGCTGGTGAAAACGGCGGGGCTCAAGGCGGCCTGGGAGCTGGAGGTCGCCGCCATGCTCTCGCACATCGGCTGCATGGCCCTGCCCAGAACGGTCCTGGAGAAGATCGCCAGCGGCAAGAAGCTGACGGTCGACGAGCAGAAGCTCTACGCCAGCCACCCGGCCGTGGGCGCGGCCCTCATTGAGCACATCCCGCGCCTGTCCAAGGTCTCGGAGATCATCGCCAACCAGCACAAGCGCTACGCCCCCACCTTGTCCGACGGGGCCAGGATTCTGCGGATCGCCGTGGACTACGTGACCCTGGAGAGCAAAGGGCTCTCGCCGGCGCACATCTTCGTCCGCATGCGCTCCTGCGAGGGCTGCTACGACCCCGCCATCCTTGAGAAGTTCGAAAAATCCGTCGGCGTGGTCGGCACCTACATCCGCCAGAGCCTGGTCATCAAGGAACTCACGGAGAACATGATCCTCGAGGACAACATCGTGACCCAGGACGGGCTGCTGCTGGCGGCCAAGGGCATGGAGCTGAACGAGACAAGCATCTACAGGCTGCTCCAGGCCGCCAAGACGTTCAAGATCATCGAGCCCGTCTCGGTGCTCGTCGCGCCCGAGATGCCGAAGACCTCGGAGTGACGTCCGGCGGATCCCGCCGCGAAAGCCAGGCTGCGGGCCGGCAGCTATATCATCCCGTCCGGCGCGCGGCCGCGCCCCAGCCGTTCCTCGCGCCCGGTGCCGGTGCTCACATCCAGAGCGGAACGTGACTCCGCAGGGAGACAGGCCAGGGGGGCCTGCTTGAGCAGCATTCGCTCAATTATTACAATGTATTGCGTGATACGCGTGGACTGTTCCAGCCTGGTGGCGTGCACCTTGGGTGGAGCAGCACCGGCGCGGGTTTTTCCACAATACGCACGCCCCCGGGTGCAAAGCACGCGGTGCGGAATATCTTTTGCATATGAATACGTGCACCTAAGGTCCCTGCGCCGCAAAAGGAGGCCGCGTCTCCGGTGTTGCGCGGTTCAGGGCCGGGGAGCATCTGGCGGCGAGGGCTTGCGCATAGGGCGCGGCAACGCGCACAGGCACACGAAGGAAGCACCCGGCAACGGCGCCTGGCCGGCGGTTTTTCAGGCGCATGACGATGGTTGATGTTTACGTATTGTTCGGGTAGGCAAACGCTCACAAAAAATGCAGCGCACAGGAATGGTTCTGTAACTACTATGGCTGAGCAAACGAGCAACCCCCAGGTCGGCCTCCCTCCGGGGACGGGCATCCCCGCCGGGCATCTGGTCATCCTCATGGACGGCAAGCCGGTGGCCTTCATGTCCGCCGCCACGGGCGAGGTGCGGCCCATCGGCGGGGCCGGCGGCAATGCCCCGCTGGACTTGTCGGATGTTTCCCGGGTGCAGATCATGACCGCGGCCGAGTTCAGCCGCCATCAGCAGCTCGTGCAGGAGGCCGGGAACGCCCAGCAGCCGCAGGCCGACCCCGCCAGTCTGCCTTCCTCTGCGGGCCAGACCCTGCAGCAGGCGGACAAGGCCGCAGCCAAGGCGGCGGCCCAAGCCGCGGCCAAGGCGGCAGAGGCGGGCGCGGACCCTGCGGCCAAGGCCGCTGCAGAGGCGGCGGCCAAGGCGGCCCAGCTGGCCAACACCCTGGCCACGCAGACTTTCTACACCAATATGGCTCTCAACCCGGGCCTGCAGAGTTTGCTGGGCTCCGCTTTGGGCCTGCCCCAGGAATCCCCGGTTCCGGGCGGGCTGACGGCGAACATCAGCGCGGGCGCGGCCGAGGCCTTGACGGCCCTGGGCCTGCTGTCCGCCGCTCCGCCGCCTCCGCCTCCGCTCGCGATCCCCAAGCCGGCCCCGTACAACCCGTCCCCGCCCCCGCCCGATCCGGACCG
>Ga0172379_10007756_pt1 | contig 13790 bp, 13 predicted proteins | sample GrowelOW334metaG_FD_119756 | JGI IMG/M metagenome (GOLD analysis project Ga0172379, IMG submission 119756) | Groundwater microbial communities from an aquifer near a municipal landfill in Southern Ontario, Canada - Groundwater well OW334 metaG | ecosystem: Environmental > Aquatic > Deep... | reverse complement strand
TGATTCTTTTCTCATGCTACTGCTCCTTTGCTGGCTTCTTCGGTGGGCACAGCTGCAACGATCGGTTCACTGATCGGAGTTCTCTGGCCGACTTCTTTTGCTTTCAATGCCTTTTTGTTCAGTTCCACCGTTAAGAAACGGATGATGTTCTCGTTCAACAGGTACTGACGTTCCAATTTTGCGATGAGATCGCCCGGTGCCTTGAATTCGTACAGAACGTAGAAACCGTTGTTCTTCTTTTTGATGGCGTAAGCAAGACGGCGTCGGCCCCATTTTTCGAGGGCGCGAATCTCGCCGTTGTTTTTGGTAATGAAGTCTTTTACCTTCTCAATTTCCGCTTCAATCTGTGCATCTTCGAGCGTTGCATTGATGATGATAATAGATTCATATATCTTGGATTGGTACTGCATGTATATCCTCCTTTGGACATATGGCCCCATCACATAAGAAATGGATGGAGCAGGTTGATTAGTGTATCAGTTTTTTTCAAAACTCATTCCGCACCTGCGGAACTGAAAAAATTTCTGTTGTACTGACTCATCGTCTTTTGAATCCCCGTCTCCATCCAACTGACGCATGCGTCTTGTGTATGGTTGAGCAAACGGGGAAGGAGTTCCCGCTCTCCTGCATCGAACGGTGAAAGCACATAGTCCGCCATCACATCGTGTGTATGGTTTGACGGTAATGTCACACCGCCGACTCCGATCCGCAGTCGGGGAACCAGATCGCTCTGGAGATGGTAGATGATCGATGCAATTCCATTATGCCCGCCGTCACTTCCTTTGGGCCGGAGCCGCAAGGTGCCGAACGGGAGCTGGAAATCGTCGAACAATACCAGGATGTTTTCCAGCACAAGATCGTATCGCTGTCGGATCTCGCGGACCGCAACGCCGCTGTTGTTCATATATGTCTGCGGCATCAGGAACGTGACCGGCGAATCCACAACCGAAGCCTGATAACACTCGAACAATTCATTGCTTTCTACGTGCGACGCCTTGAACGATGTGATCATCAATTCCAGCGCTAGAAAGCCGATGTTATGTCGAGTAAAACGATATCTGCTGCCCGGATTCCCTAATCCTACGATGCATTTCACGGAGGAACTCCGTTGTCAAAGAACTGTTGAAAATATTATTTTTTTGCCGGAGCGGCTGCTGCTTCGCCTTCAGCAGGTTTCTTGCCCTTGGCAATGACTTCCGGTTCTGCAGGAGCTGTTGTTGCCGCTGCTGCTGTAGCATCTGCTGCGCCCGGTACTGCCGGTGTCTCTTCCTTAATAATCGTCGGAGGAACAACTGCAACGACGGCCGCTGATTCGTTATCAAGGATCGTTACGTTCTCAATCTTGATGTCGCGAACGTGGATAGAGTCGTTCATGCCGAGTTCAGCTACATTCAGTTCAATGTGTTCGGGAATGAATTTCGGCAAGCAGGAAACACGCACTTTGTGCATGATGAACTGCAACGTACCGCCGTCTTTCACACCTTTTGGGCTGCCCTGGAGGATGACAGGGATCTGAACGGTCAATGCTTCATTCTCTTTCACGCCCTGCAGATCAAAATGGACCGGACGATCGGTGATCGGATCGAACTGCACATCGCGGAGGATGCACGTTTTGGACACGCCGTTATCCAATTTTAAGCTGATCAAATGTGTGTTGGTCGTGTAGATCAGCGGTTTCATGGCAAGCGGGGTAGCCGTGATGTTGATGTTCTCTTCTCCGCGGGAGTAATATACACCCGGAATCTTATCGTCGTACCGCAGACGATTCGCTGCTTTGCCTTTTTCACTGCGCACCGTTGCATTCAATACTACTTCTGACATTGTCTTTCTCCTTACTAGAACAATAGATTAATTAATTATCCAAACTTTTATCTTTATCCACATCGAACAAAGAACTGATCGATTTGTTGTGGAAGCAGCGTTCAATCGCTTCCGCAAACACTTGCGATACCGACATCACTTCGATCTTCGGCGATTCAACTCTCAACGGAATCGTATCGCACACGATGATCTTTTCCACATCACTTTGATTGATCCGCTCCAGTGCTTTGCCCGATAACAATGGGTGGGTGCATGCGCCATATACCGACTTTGCGCCAGCTTTCTTCAGCGCCGCTACAGCATTCGTGAATGTTCCTGCCGTATCAATCAAATCATCGACTATCAGAACATTCCGACCTTCTACATCGCCGACGATATTCATCACTTCAACAACATTCGGTGCGGGACGGCGCTTATCAATCAGTACCAAATCCGCTTCCAAACGTTTCGCATATGCACGGGCCATTTTAATCCCGCCGACATCGGGGGAGACAACGGTCAGGTTCTGAATCTTTTGCTTTCGTAGGTGTTCCACAAAGACCACTGACGAATACAAATGATCCACCGGAATATCGAAGAACCCCTGGATCTGCGGTGCATGCAGGTCCATGCAAATCACCCGGTCCGCGCCGGAAGTAGTGATCAGGTTTGCGACAAGTTTGGAAGTGATCGCAACGCGCGGCTGATCTTTGCGATCTTGCCGGGCGTATCCGAAATACGGGATCACCACTGTTACTTTCCGTGCCGAAGCCCGTTTTGCAGCATCCACAGTGATCAATAACTCCATTAGATTATCTGCAGGAGGAACTGTCGTCTGAATGATGAACACATCCGCGCCGCGAACATTGTCAATGAACTTAACCCAGATTTCGCCGTCACTAAAGTTCTGTAATTCTAACTTACCAAGCGGCTCACCCAAATGATGAGCAATTTTTTCGGCCAACGGACGATTAGAACGTCCCGTGAACAACTTCAATTGTGGCATAAATAGGGCAACTCTTTTACCGTGAGGTTAAAGTGTATTTTAGTTAACAAAAATAAGAAAAATTCACCATAGAGTCAACGTTTGACCACTGTAAACTTGAACACTGACGCCATATTGACATTCCATCAACCTTTGGGTATTTTGAACACGATTTATGGGCGAAATTTTAGAGAAGCAGTTTACACTCCTCACTCCATCGGGAGCACCATTACGGGGCGATCTACGATGGAAAAATGAGTTATCGGATTCCCGTGATGCAAAACTTCCAGTGGTCGTTATTTGTCACGGTTTCAAAGCATTTAAGGATTGGGGTCCATTCCCCTCTATCGGCAGATATTTTGCAAATCACGGATTCGTTTCTGTCACCATAAATTTTTCCCATAACGGGATTGGAGAAGAACCGAGAAAATTCGTCGAGCACGAACGATTTGCAAATAATACCGTTTCCATCGAGATCGATGATGTGAAAACGGTGGTAGATGAGTTGTGCAGGACGAAGTTTGGATATTCGTTGGTCGACGAAAACAGGATTGCACTGGTCGGTCATTCTCGTGGAGGAGCGGTCTGTTTGATTGCCGCAAAAGAGGACAAGAGAGTCCGATCCGTAGTCGCTTGGTCAACTATCTCCAATTTTAACCGATATACTGATGAGCAACGACTGCGCTGGAGAGAGAAGGGATTTGTTCAATTGCATTCGGTCAGCGATCATAAGGTCTTCCGCATTAATACCAATCTGCTTGATGATATTGAACAGAATGCAGAACGACTTGATCTGGTGAAGGCGGTTGAAGAGTTGCGGAAACCGTTGCTCATTGTTCACGGCACTGCGGATATCCCAGCAAAGTTTCACGAAGCGGAACAGCTGTATGCCGCTTCGGATAAATCGTTGACGGATTTTATTCCGTTGGAAGGCGTAGGACATATGTACGGTGCGAAGCATCCGTACAAGACAGAAAGTCCGACAATGAATCATGTTCTTGAAATAACAACTGCTTGGTTACATAAACATTTATCACTGGAGGTTTAATGGAAGTCATTCGTAAGAAATTCTTTTTGGATTCGACAACAACCACATCGACAACTCTCGCACAGGCAGGCTGGATCTCGCTGTTTGCCGCAATGACGGCAATCGGAGCACAAGTGCAGATTCCACATCAGCCGATACCGTTCACCTTGCAGACATTCTTCGTATTGTTATCGGGCGCATTTCTTGGAATGCGGAATGGTTTCATTGCCCAGGTAGCATATATTGCAGCCGGCGCAATTGGTCTTCCGGTCTTCACCGGTGCGACGTTCGGTCTGGTGAAATTGTTTGGCGTTACCGGCGGTTATCTGATGAGCTTTCCCATTGCCGCTGCATTGGTTGGATATCTGGTACGCATCCATAAAGGATATCTTTGGACATTACTTTCTATGACGCTCGGATTGGTTGTGGTATTCACGCTCGGAACATTGTATCTGAATTTCATTGCAGTACACAATCTGCAGCAAGCATTGGCGGGAGGGTTCCTGATTTTCTCGTGGTGGGATATTCTGAAATTGTCCGCCGCTGCAGCCATTTATTTCGAATTTTCGAAACGATATACAAAGCTGCCGGCATAATACCTACACGGTAGTACGGAAATGCATTGGATCCTCTCGTATGAGAGGATCCGTTGTTTTAAACCTTTCGGTCAACAAATGATATGCTGTAGCTGGAAGGAGTGAAAAAAGATTTGATATCGTTAACTGCGAAAGTTAAGGTACTTATCCCACCGTCGGTACAGATCGGCAGTAGCCTGCACATCACCGTAACAATATTCGGCAATGGCGCGAAAGCGTTTTGCTTCATATAATGCACGCATGTCCAGTCCTGTAATCCCTTTTGCTTTCGGACTTTCGATGCCGAACGATTTGCAATAGAAATCCAGACTGAATCGGCGCGTCGTCTGATAATACGTGAGTTGTTCCAGAAGATCGCAATGAATATCGGCATCATATCGGTACGGCATCATATTTCTGCTTGTCTGAACGCCAAGTTTGGCCGAGCGGAGCATGACGAAGGGACAATCGAACCCTCTGCCGTTGAATGTGATGAACTGATCATACTTCGGAATGACTTCCCAGAAGCGCTGCAGAATCTGTTCTTCCGTTCCGGAGATGAACTGGCATTGTCCATCCTCCGACGAATATTCTTCTGTTCGGTCGGATTGATAGAACACTTTCCCTTTGTGTGAATCCGGATTATAGAGGGCAATACAGAGGATTTGTGCGGACAGGGGGTGGAGATTGAGGTTCTTTTTTACCTCTTCCACCTTCTCTTCTGTGTCGGCAAACCGGAGGAGATATGTCTGTGTTTCCGTATCAAACGACTCCAGCGGATAGCCGAGCGATTCAATATCAAAAACGATTCTGCTCATACTTGCGTAATTTTATAGTTTTTCAAACCCCAATTTGTTTCTTTTGCCGTGACGAGAATGACTGTGTAGATCGGAACAGCCAACACCATTCCCATTACCCCGAGCGTTTCATTACCGATAAGAATCACTAGAAACATCGTCAGTGGACTAATATCCATGATCTTGCTAAAAACAGACGGTTGAATAAACATCTGATCAATCTGCTGCACAGCAATTGTCGCAATGACGATAGGAAGCAGCATCCGCAAATCGCCGAATTGTACGATGGTCATCAACAGTGTTGGGACTGCGCCGATGAATGGACCGGCAAATGGTATCACGTTGGTAAATCCGCCGATCAATCCAAGTACTGTTGCATAATTGATTCCAAGGGAAAAATAGATGATCGCATAGACTATTCCAACTAAGAGGGACTCGATCACTGTTCCACGGATGTATTTGCTCAACTGATCCTCAATTTTGTTCAGGATATTGAGTGACATTTCGAAATACTTGTTCGGCATGTTTTGAATGAACGATTTTTGCATCGTATAATAATCGCTTAGCAAAAAGAACGTGATGAATGGTACCAGCGCCAGCGTTGCAACCGTACCCAACAGACCGGACAATGCTTCTCCTGCACCGTTTCCGAATGATACCAGCGTGCTGTTTAATTGGTCCCTGATTGCTTCGGATTTCAGGAACGGGATCTGTGTAGAGATCTGTGCACTCAAATCGTTCAGCATCACGGTAAGATGTTCTTTGCTGAATGCCGCGGTGATCTGTCCCACCTGTAAAGAGATCACCGGGAACAGCATCACGACTCCCAACACGGAGATGCTTCCCAGTCCAATGAAAACAAGCATGACAGCGAACCACCGCACTGCACCGAGGTTCTCAATATAGTCCACTACGGGACGCAGGATGAACGTGAGCGCAAAGGAGATCACGAGGATGAGAAATAGGTCCTCAAACGTCGATAGGACGAAGATCGGCAGGGCGATCGCCATGGTAACAAGGAATACTTTCCATTGTCGGCTGCGAAAAAAACTCTTTTCTTCTTTCATTCTTTCACCAATTGAGATGCGATTTTACCGGAGAGAGAGGAATCATATCCCCGGCGGAGCAAATGTTCGTAGATCCGTTTTCTCTTAGTCAGCGCGGGAAGAGAAGCAATTCGTTTATATTTCCGTTCCCCTTCTTTCAAGGCAAGCGCAGTTTCGGACTCTGTTGTAAAATACTCTGAAAGGAGCGCTTCGATGGTTGTTCGGTCGATCCCTTTTTTCATCAGCACTTGTTTCATAGTCAGTTTCCCGACCGGTCTCAACATCATCCTATCCCTGCACAGCATCCGCGCGTATTCCGCATCGTTCAGCAGGTTATTTTCCTGAAGATATTGCAGAGCCTGCAATATGTACCGTTCATCAAACTCTTTCTTATGCAGATAGTCGCGAATCTCTTTAGTGGACCTGGCCCGATACGAGCGGTACCGGAGCGCGATCCTTTTTACCGAAGATTCCAGTTCCGCATGTTCAATCTCATCCCGTTCTTCTGCAGAGAGTGATTGTCCTGTATGCAACACAAAACGGGCGTAAACATCTTCACTGACGCTGAATGCGTATTTCTCATCGGCAAAAATTGAAAACCGCTGTTTGTTCTTCTTTTGTCGTTCAATTTTTGTGATGATCATAAAAAAACAACCTTCCGGATTTTGAAAATCCGGAAGGTCCGCAATAGGTTACTTTGCTTTCTTTGATTCTTTGGCTGGTGCAGCTTTCTCATCTGCGGCGTGTGCCTTTGCCGGAGGTTCGGCAGCAATACCCAGTTTCACGCGCACTTCAGAATCGATCTGTTTTGCCAGCGCTTCATTACCGGTGAGAAACGCTTTTACTGAATCACGTCCCTGGCCGATTCGTTCTTCTTTATAGGAGAACCATGAACCGCTTTTGTTAATGATATTATGTTCTACAGCAACATCAATCAAGTCGCCCAGTTTGGAGATTCCTTCATTATAGAGTATGTCAAACTGCACTTCTTTGAACGGGGGAGCGACTTTATTTTTTACTACTTTTACTTTCGTCCGGTTACCGATGATATTGGTGCCATCCTTAATCGCTTCAATGCGGCGGACATCCATACGGATGGAGGCATAGAACTTCAGTGCATTGCCGCCGGTGGTCGTTTCAGGATTGCCAAACATGATGCCGATCTTCATGCGGAGCTGGTTCGTGAAGATGACGATCGTTTTCGACTTTGAGATTGCCGACGTCAACTTCCGGAGGGCTTGCGACATCAATCGTGCATGGACGCCCATCGTTGGATCGCCCATTTCGCCTTCGATTTCTGCGCGGGGGGTTAATGCAGCAACGGAGTCGATGACGACTACATCCAGCGCGCCGCTGCGGACGAGTGTTTCCACGATCTCCAGTGCCTGTTCGCCGTATTCCGGTTGGGACAACAGCAGTGCGGAGGTATCAACGCCAAGCTTGCGTGCGTATGCGGTATCCAAAGCATGTTCCGCATCGATGAAGGCACAGATGCCGCCGGTTTTTTGAGCTTCAGCGATGATGTGCAAACAGATTGTCGTTTTACCGGAAGACTCCGGCCCATAAATTTCAACCACACGACCGCGCGGTACACCGCCGACACCGAGTGCGGTATCCAGTGAGATCGATCCGGTCGATATTGCATCAATTTTCATAATCGGACCATCCTGCAACCGCATGATGGAACCTTTTCCGTGTTGCTTTTCTATTTGTTCAATAGCGACTTTCAGCGCTTGAACTTTTGCTTCTTTATCTTCAGCCATGGTGTACCCTTTATAAATAGATGTGTTTTGAAAATTGATGGTGCAAAGTAATGTTTTCGTTTTCCTGAATCAAGAATCAATTATTGCATTTTAAGGAGTTTTCGCCTCAATAATTCCAGTGCAGCCTGCGTTGCGCGTTCCTTAAAGCGAATCCGGTTGTCTCCAAAATTGAATTTCATTGCGAACGTGGAACCCGCATCAGAATATCCAATCCAGCAGAGTCCGACGGGCTTTTCCGATGTGCCACCGGTTGGCCCTGCTATTCCCGTCGTTGAGAGTGCGATGTCAGCTTTTGCCGTCAGACGCGCTCCATTTGCCATTGCTTCCGCAACTTCTTTACTCACGGCGCCATAATCGGAAATTAACTTTTCCGGAACTCCGAGTTCTTCACTCTTCAACCGGTTATGATAAACAACGAATCCTCCGAGGAAATATTCGGAACTGCCGGAGACGTTGGTGATGCGATTCGCCAGCAGACCGCCGGTGCACGACTCTGCCGTTGACAGCGTTAACGTTTTTTTCTTCAAAAGAATTCCAATGATATCTTCGAGATCCTTCTCATCATCAGAATAGATGTACTTCTCCGCCTTTGACCGCAACACGCGTTCCGCATTCTGTAACTTTGCATGTGCAGCATCAACAGAAGATTCCTTTACTGTGATGCGCAATTTCGTTCCCATCGGATTGGGAAGGAAGGCGAGGGTGATCGTTCCGTCCGTACCGATAACTTCTGCGACATCGCCGATCTCATTGGCGAGCATAGATTCGCCGATGCCTGTCGTTTTCAATGTGCGGTGACGGACGACAGAACCGGTATTTTTCTTTTCCAGGAATGGAACGATCCACGAATCGATCATCCCTTTCATTTCGAACGGGACACCGGGCATGACGAAGAAATATTTGTTTTCCCTTTCGAACATCATTCCCGGTGCTGTGCCGAAAGCGTTCGGAATGACTGTGCACGATGCCGGAACGAGTGCCTGGTCGATATTGGACTGGATCATAGAGATATTCCGCCGTTGGGCGATCGCTTTGATCTGTTCAAGAGTTTCGTCATGCATTACCAAATTGGTTTCGAAAAATTCGCAAACCATTTTCTTGGTGATATCATCGTGTGTCGGTCCCAGACCTCCCGTAACACACACAACATCCGAACCTTTAAATGCTGCTGTGAATGCTTCGGTGATTGCTGCCGCAGTGTCTCCAACCGTTGTCATCCGATCGCAATAGATGCCGACGTTATTCAACTGTTCTGCGATGTACGCTTGATTGGTATTGATGATCTGGCCGATGAGTAATTCATCGCCGATCGTAATGATCTCTGCGTTCATTTAGATGAAAAGGTTGATGCGAAGTGCCAGCTGTATGATGATATTGGTATAGATCCCGGCGATCACATCGTCCAGCATGATGTTCCAGCCGCCAGAGCGCTTGTCAAAATCTGCCGCAGGATACGGTTTGAGAATGTCTAAGATTCGAAAAATGACGAATGCCAGGCCGAAATTCAGATACGAGAACGGTACGAACCACACGCTGATCCACATTCCCACAATTTCGTCGATCGTCACCTGCGACGGATCCTGTCCGTACACTTTTTCCATTTTGTCTGCCACACGTCCGCCGATGAGAAAGAGAAGTATCGTTGCGGGAATGATGACAAAGGGCGTCGTGAAATTCGGGATAAAGAAGAAGGCGCACGCTGCCAATGATCCGAATGTTCCGGATGCGGCGGGGGCATATCCGGTGTAGAATCCTGACGCAATGAACTTCGTCAGACCATCCACCGACGGCTTTTCCTGTTTAAAGGTTTCCGGATTCTGTTCCTGTTCCATTTTGTTGACGGGTAAATAATTCGACAATAATGTTGCTGTTTGCGATCAGATACAGGATGCCAGTGAGTGCTGTGAGCAATGTCGTAATGCTCATCAGTAAATACATGATTACCGGCGTAGCGACGATATCGAACAACCAGCCGAACTGCGCATTGAGCGACTCCGATGTCCGCACACTATATTCGACCAGAAAAAGGTAGATCACCACTAATTGGAAAAATGTTTTCGTCTTTGCAAAACCGCTGGTGTTGATCGGCTTGCCTTTAAATTCGGCATATCCCCGAAGGCCCGTAATAAGGAAGTCCCGGATGACGATAACCCATACCATCCACGCTGCTGCATAGCCGATAAAGATGAATGAAATGAACGCAGCCGAAGTTAAAATCTTATCGGCCAGCGGATCCAGAAATTTTCCCCAACGGGTGATGAATCCCCACCGGCGGGCGACATAACCGTCATACCAATCCGTAATCGCTGCAACAATGAAGATGCCCAGTGCGATCTGTTTGTCCACCGGATTTGCAGAAAATAAAAAATACAAAAAGACCGGTGTCAGTATGATTCGGAACAGTGTTAATTGATTCGGCGGAGAAATAGGAATTGGGAGCATAATTGTTGCCTAAAATACTCTATTTTCAATCATCAATCAACAATTTGTTCTTGTTTAGGAGCGCAATTTTATCTTTATTTATACAATTACTTTTTTGGCAGCGAAGATTTTCTAAAAGTAGAACATATGAACCGCTCCTTTACTACCGCAGTTCTGACAGCATTCCTATTCTTCACCGTTCCTCACCTGCAAGCACAAACCAATCCGGTGCCCTATAATCTCTCCGGCGGTGCTTATACGCTTACAGACTGGCCCAGTGCAAGCACGGCAGGAACTTATCCACCGAACATGATCTTTCATCGCTCCGGGACGCAGGATCCTGGATTAGCGATCGATATGAATGCGGATTATACCGGCGCATATAATGGAACGTCCGGTGCTCGGATGAATGGATTGGGCACCGATGGTTTCAGCTGGAGAAATACCGGGACATCGGGGAATCTTGGCGCCGCAGTGCTTGCACTCAATACGACGGGGCTTTCGAATATTGCCGTACTTTGGACAGGAGGGACAGTAGCGGTAGATGCGACAACGCGCGAATACCGGATCCGGCTGCAGTACCGCGTCGGTACCAGCGGTGTTTTCACGGATGTTCCCGGACCGGTTGAGTACGTGGTTAATGCCGTTGCAGGACATTCACAGAATTTTGGTCCAACAATGCTCCCTGCAGCTGTCAACGATCAGCCGGTAGTCCAGCTGCGCTGGAAATATTACTCCGTCGGCGGATCGAACACTCGTCCCCAATTGCGTGTCGGCAATATTACTGTGCAAACTGGTGCGGCTTCCGGAAATGGCACGGGAAGTGTCCGGATCGACCCCGATACATTAAACGGCGGTACTTCTGGTTCGATCAACTTCATCTATAAAAGAGATACAACATTCTCGGTAAACGGACTAAAGATCGTCATACCGTCCGGCTTTACATGGTCTCAAAGTATCGATGATGTTTCATTCACCAATATGACTGCGGACAAAACAATAAATGCCGATACTATTACTATTTCCAACATTGTATTCGACAAAGATTCGACAATTATCACGGTCAATAATATCACTTCGCCAGACGTGACAGGCTATTACACGTTTAAATTTCAATCACGGCAGGATGGATTTGCTGATGTCATGCCGCAACCGAAGGTGGTCGTTTTTGGCGCGCCGCTTTCGATTGCAAATGCCAAAGCGAACGACGCGAATGGCGTTATGCTGCATCTGAACCAGCTTATCACCGTACGTGGGATCGTTACGGTTGCAAATCAATTTAACGGACCGTCGTTCATACAGGATAACACCGGCGGGATCGGAATTTTCGGATCTGCATTCTCCACAGCAGTGAATATCGGTGATGAAGTAGTGGTTTCCGGCGTCGTACAGCCATTCAACGGGTTAAGCGAAATAGTAAATCCAATATTGCATTCAATTGTCAGTACAGGAAACAACGTCGAGCCGGTTGTTGTCAATGCCAGCCAAATTGTTAACGATGGAGCCGGTGGAGTAGAGGAATTTGAAGGAACACTTGTTCGAATGAACGGCGTTACCATCACCGGCTCAGGAAATTGGACAGGAAATACGAATTATCCAATTTCCGATGCGACCGGCGCTACGGAGATTAGGATCCCGAACGCAACAAATCTTGTAGGTTCTCCCGTTCCGTCCGGCGCAATCGACCTGATTGCTGTGGTGGGACAGTTCAAGAATGCGCCGCCGTATATCGGTGGTTATCAGCTGATGCCCCGATCGAAAGCGGATATTATCTCTTCCGGACCGATCATCGAATCCTTGCCGATAGAAACGAGTATTCTGCAGACTTCGCTGACAATCGGTTGGAGTACGCTGAATGCCGGAACAAGCAGATTGTATTACGGAAAAACCCCCGCGTTGGAATTAGGGATTGTTGCAAACGATACGATCACCAGAACAAAACATTCTCTCACGCTCAGTGACCTTTCGCCGGCAACATTGTACTATATCAAAGTGTTTTCTGTCTTGGGACCTGATACGAGTTTTGCGGGAACACTTATTTCAAGCACTTCATCGCTCAGCTCTACGGGGAAAATGAATGTCTATTTCAATTACAGCGTCAACACGACTCTTGCCCGTGGTGAGAATGCTCAATCCTTAGGGGGCGGGATCGTCACGAAAGTCATTAACCGGATCAATGCCGCATCATCTTCCATCGATGCTGCATTGTATAGTTTAAGCGGAACAGTTGGAGCGGACATTGCCAATGCACTTGTTGCGGCGAAAAACCGGGGAGTACTTGTGCGCGTGATTGGGGAGAGCGATAATAGCGGAACGGCGCCGTGGACGACGCTGACCAATAACGGCATCCCTGTTATCTTCGACGATTTTGAACCGATCAATTATGGATTGGGGTTGATGCATAACAAATTTATCGTCTTCGATGACCGTAACGACGAATTATCGGATACACTTGATTGGGTTTGGACAGGATCATGGAATCTCACCGATCCTGGGACGAATGCGGATGCGCAGAACATTATTGAAATCCAGGATAGGGCACTCGCTCATGCATACACGGCAGAATTCAATGAAATGTGGGGAAGCAGCAGTGAAATTCCTGACGCCTTCAAGTCACGGTTTGGCGCACGAAAGACGGACAATACGCCGCATCGCTTTATGATCAATGGAACACCCGTTGAATCATATTTCAGTCCGTCCGATCATACCAACAGTCAAATTATCCGTACGATCAATCACGCAGCGGCATCCATTGACATTGCTCTTCTTTCTTTTACACGATCGGATATTGCCAATGCCATTATTGCGCGGAAACAAGCGGGAGCGAAAGTTCATGCATTAGCCGATATTAAATCGGATAGTTGGTCCGTGTTTACAACGCTGGAAAATGCCGGAGTCGATATGCGTCTTAAAGGAAGCGATGTGACCGGATCACTTCATCATAAATACGGCATCATCGATGCTGAAGTGCCGTTTGCTACTCCATACGTCATCACAGGGTCGCACAACTGGAGCACTAACGCCGAAACAGGCAACAACGAGAATACAGTGATCATTCAAAGCGCTCGCATTGCCAATCTTTATCTTCAGGAATTCGGCGCACGGTACGCCAATGCTGGGGGAACGGATGTTTTGTTACAAGTGAAAAACAGTACCAGTCAACGACCGAATGCATTTGCTCTGGGACAGAATTATCCGAATCCCTTCAATCCGTCCACGACAATACACTTCTCTCTGAAGAATGAAGGATTTACTTCGTTAAAGATCTATGACGTGATCGGCAGGGAAGTTTCAACGATTGTAGCGCAGCATTTGTCGGCGGGGGACTATACGGTGGATTGGAACGCATCACAGCTTTCCAGCGGCATCTATTTCT
>Ga0172379_10007755_pt1 | contig 13790 bp, 9 predicted proteins | sample GrowelOW334metaG_FD_119756 | JGI IMG/M metagenome (GOLD analysis project Ga0172379, IMG submission 119756) | Groundwater microbial communities from an aquifer near a municipal landfill in Southern Ontario, Canada - Groundwater well OW334 metaG | ecosystem: Environmental > Aquatic > Deep... | reverse complement strand
GCTATTTCCTTTCTCCTGGTCGCGGGAACGACTGGAGTTAATAATAGCAGTGAGTAGCCATTTCGGCAAAGCCTAATAACTATGACCCCGCCCAGAGGACGGGGTTTTTCAGAATGGAATAAATTCGCGGTTATTTGCGCAGCGGGATTTCCCGCTGCTTTTTTTGCTTCACTGAGCAGAAATAAAGAATGGAGCAAACTTTTTCTTTGCAGGAAATATGATGGGGAATGTTGATTTTTTCGCAATTTACACCTATATTATAAGGATTATCAGTTTGAATGTAATGAACCCCGTGCGAACCGGGGGCTGTCGCGCAACTGTGATCAGCGGAATCAAGCCGCTGTAAGCCAGATCTTGCATCAAATGATTTGTCCGTCGGATCTTTCCGCGTCAGAAAGCAATACGGCAGTCGGCTGCAGCCATTCTGCTTCAGTACCTTTCAACCGGAACAATCCAGATGTGCGCGTCACACAATTTTTTCAGGTTTAAAAGGTAGTAAAAATGTCGAAAAAGAATCCAGCCGGGGATCGTTCATCTGCGGTCCGCAATCAGTCCGTCACCAGCCAAATTTACGTTGCAAACACTTGCAGCAGAAAAAGTTTCACACTCATCGAACTCCTGGTTGTGATCGCCATCATCGCGATTCTCGCAGGCATGCTGCTGCCGGCGCTTAATTCCGCAAGGGATAAAGGCCGAAGCGCAAGTTGCGCCGCCAATCTGCGTCAATTTAGCATGGGGTTGCAGGCATATACTGTGGACAATAGAGATTTTGTGATGCCTGGTTCGTACGACAGCCACACCTATTGGTTTGGCAAAAGCAATGACCCGGCAGGCTACACTTCAGGCTTCATGTATCCCTATCTTCAGACTAAAATGGGTAAAGGCGTATATGAATGTCCTTCAATGCCCAAAGAAATGTATATTGCGACAAATAACACATATACAACCACATACGGCTACAATGCCGCACTGCTTTCCGGCAGGGAAGGCTATGATACCCTCCTGCCGTGGAAACGCATAACTCAATTTAAACAAATGTCCAGAAATTTTGCTTTCGGAGATTCGGCCAATTACGACTCCTGGGGTTCGCCGGCCGGTTTTAAAAATAATCCTTTTCTTGACGGTCCCAAATACCCCTCCTGGTCTCCGCCGGTTGTATGGTATGACGGCAACACCAGTCCGACCTCGCATTTCCGTCACCAGGGCGCGACTCAAGTGGTTTTCCTTGACGGACATGGGGAATTAAAGAAAGTTGAAGGAGGAAGCATTCTCTATAACTTCAATAATACCGGCATCGGCTGGGTCGGAACAGGCAGTGATGTTTACTATTATCAATATAATTAATAAAAAAACTATAAAATAGTGGAACTTTATAAAAAATGCTTTGTCAGTATGAAGTATACAAAGCATTTTCTATATGCTTTCTCGACCCCTCAGGCCTCCCGCCTCCCCCGGGAGGCCACTTTTTTTTAAGGAATTAAAATCAAACTATATTTTTGCGGGCTGTCCGCCGGAAAGTTTTGCCGCTATAATCCGGATTTTGCGTGAAATGTCTATGCCGTAGCGGCATGGGGCAAATTCATTATTGACGTCATGGGCAATGGCAGGTTCAATTATTTCCATAAAGTCGGCGGAGTTCTCTGCAAACAGCGATTCCATTCGCTGCGCATTGCCGAACCATTTCCCCAGATACTGCCGCAACGCATAAATTCCAGAATCCACAGGGAGAAAATCAAACATCTGCCGGTCATATTTGCCTTCCAGTTCAAACAAACCTTTAAGCAGGCGTGCTTTACGTCCCGCAAGCACGGAGCAATTCGGGCACTGGCGGCAGACATAATTACCCAGTTCCGGTGCATTGGCAAGAACCAATTCGGTTTCCGCATCAGTCAGCGGCCCTTTCGCCATTACTGCCGCATCCGCATCAAGCAGTTCCACGCTGTTAAATCCGCTGACTATGCAGTCCGGATTATAGCGCAGCGAGTAGCGGAAAGCATTCTCGATCGACCGGTACAAATAACCGTCAGCCAGCGCTTTCATAAACAAAATACCGGTTCCGCGACTGCGCAGATCCGGCAGTATTTCATCAGGGATTTCCGGATAATTGCAGAAATCCAGGTAATTGCCCCAGATCAGTACCGCCTCAAACGGAATGATTTCAGCAAGTTGCGGCAGGATTGCCGGCCAATGTGAACTTATGGCAAAATGCTTAACCATTCCTTCAGTCCTTGCCCGGGTAAATGCTTCAAGCGAACCGCCCGCCGCGACAATGGCGCCGGCATCTTCAAACGTATTGACACCATGAAAAAAATAAAGATCAAGATGATCAGTCTGGAGCGCTTCCAGGGTTTCGTTAAGTTCACGCCAGGCGCCTTCGGCATCGCGTTTTACTGTTTTAGACGCCAGAATGAGTTTGCGGCGATGCTTCTTTATCGCCTGCCCCAGCTTGGTTTCGCTGGCCCCGCTGCCGTAACTTCTGGCAGTTTCCACATAATTGCCTCCAAGTGCGACAAAATGATCCACCACCTGCCCTACAATGTCAGAATCCACTTCACATTGATGAAATCCGCCCAGTCCGAGCGAAGATACTTTCAGTCCGGTATTGCCCAGTTTGCTTTTTATCAGTCGTATCGTTTCCTGTTTCATCAGATTTATCCTTGATAAATGCGTAAAAATTCATTAATTATTCTTTCGATAATATGCCTTGTTTTAATCGAAAAAGCAACAAGTTCTGTGCGCGAACTATTAAACCTTTTTTTGAAACTCCATTAGGACAGAAGTGAAATAACGTATATATTAAAAGTTTTAACAACTTTCAAGAGTCACAAAAATACGGAATATGTTGAATTTTATTTTAGACAACTGGATGTTCTTAACCAGCGGCATATTGCTTGGCTTCTCAGTCGGAATCCTTACCGGATTTTTCGGTGCCGGCGGCGGTTTTATTGTAACTCCGGCATTGAATATATTGCTGGGTATGGAAATGAATTATGCAGTCGGCACCAGCGCCTTTCAGGTAATGGGGACTTCCGCTTTTGCATTATATCACCAGATGGACCGGCGTCTCATGGGCAGCCGGATAGCGCTCTTCATCGCCCTCGGCATCCCCCCGGGCACTTTTTCCGGTTTTTATGTAGTGCAGACCCTGAAAGGCAAGGCCGCATGGCACATCCTTGGGCGGACAGTTGACCCTGTAAATTTCACTCTGCTTTCCGTCTTTGCCGTATTTTTGATTGCAATTGCCTGCTGGCTCATTTATGACAACTTCATCCTGCGCAGAGACTGCGGCGATGACGAAAGTTCGCATGTGGGACTTCTTTCTCCCGTAAAACTGCCTCCGGTAAGAAGATTCCGGACTATTCCGGCAGGGGAATTCAGTATTACCGTTTTAATTCTGCTGGGTGTTTTTATCGGTTTTATGAGCGGACTGCTGGGAATCGGCGGCGGGGTTATTCTGCTGCCGGTGCTGTTTTATCTGGTCGGACAAAGCACCAAATACGCAACTCTGACTGGAACAATGCTGGTTTTTGCTTCCGGCTGCTGCGCCACGGCGTTTCATGCGGCTGGACACAACATAAATTATCCGATGGCGGCGGTGCTGCTGCTGAGCGCAGCCGGCGGCACTAAACTGGGCACAATACTTCATGCGAAAGCCTCCGCCAAGTCAATCCGCAAATATTTTACTTTCGTAATTCTGGCCGCATGGCTGTTAGTGGTTTACAAGTTGATCAGAATCATGATGTAATCAGATTTTTTTCCCGCAGCATTTTTTATATTTGACGCCGCTTCCGCATGGACACGGAGCATTTTTACTGTTGAGGTCGCCAAATTTGAATGCAGGCAACACATATTGGTGCGGATTGCGTTCTTCAATGATGTTTTTAGCCAGTTCTTTGAAGCGGTTGATCGTATGTTCGTAGAACATTTTCCAGCCGGAGCATAATACACTTAATTCATCTGGTATATCACCGCGTCCGGGCCGGTTCTTCTGGCAGCAGCCGGCGCATAGCGCGTAATAACGGCAGACTGAACATTGTTTGGCAACCATACTTTTGCGTTTGCCGAACTCGCGGCATAACGGCAGATTTTGCAAAGCCTGCCAGTCAACGTCGCTGACATTGCCGAGACACCACTCCGGCTGAACGAAGAAATCGCAGGGATAGATACTGCCGTCATGCTCCACCACAAAATACTGGCGGCAGTTGTCGCCGAGGCTGCAAACATTGGCAATCCCGTCCACCATTTTTGCCAGGATCGAATCGAACAGGCGGATCGAGACCTGCCGGGTGTCGTGTGCATACCATTCGTCAAAAATCATGCAGAGAAACTCGCCCCACGCTTCAGGAGTCACCGAATGCGGCAGCAGCTTTCCGTTGCGGTCGAATTCAACACATTCTATATACTGGTGAAACATTATTTTCAGATCATCGCGCAGATAACGGTAGATATCCAGCGGACGTGACACGCTGTGCGAATTAACCAGCGTCAACACATTGTATTCAACATGGTTGCGGTTCAAGGCGGCAAGTCCGCGCATCATCAGTTCATGGCTGCCGGTTCCGCCGGCGGTAAGACGGTTGAAATCATGAATCTCCGGCGGACCGTCAATACTGATCCCGACCAGAAAGTTATACTGGAGCAGAAACTGACACCATTCATCATCCAGCATGGTGCCATTGGTCTGAAGACCATTGGAGACCTGTTTCCCGGACTGCCCGTACTGCTTCATCAAATCAACCGCTCTGCGGAAAAAATCCAGCCCCGCCAGCGTCGGTTCCCCGCCCTGCCAGCCGAAAGCGTAACACGGCATGTCCAGACGCATAAAAGACGAAATCATCTGTTCCAGAACGGCATCAGACATCCGATGCCGTTCCGCTCCGAACATTTTCGTTTTTTCCAGGTAGAAACAATACCGGCAGCGCAAATTGCAGTCAAATGACGCAGGTTTAACCAGTAGCGAAAACGGCTTCATAAAGCATTCCTTTGTTTGCCTTGATGAATCTACATTACCCCCTGCCCGATGCAAAACTTGAATTGCAAGAAAAGCGTAAAATAGTGTCTATTTCCGGTTGAAAAATCGCCGTTTATGATATAGTAATAAAGGCTGAATTCTGAATTGAATCATTATCACCAAAAAGTCTATATTTAATGAGTGAAGAAATCAAACATGAATGCGGCATAGCATTGATCAGACTGCTGAAGCCGCTGAGTTTTTACCGTGAAAAATACGGTTCCGCGTTCTACGGACTTAGCAAGTTATGTTTATTGATGGAAAAACAGCATAACCGGGGCCAGGACGGCGCCGGCGTCGCGGTTCTGAAACTTGATCCGGAACCCGGACAGCGTTCTGTCAGTTGCGAGAGGTCCAACCAGGGCGCCGCGATTAAGGATATTTTCTCCAAAATCAACCTTGAAATGAAAGATCTGCTGGACAAGAATCCGGGCAGGATCGGCGACCCGGAATGGCTGAAGCAGAATGCCAGATTCTGCGGGGAATTGTATATGGGCCATCTCCGCTACGGCACATTCGGCAGAAACAATATCGAATCCTGTCATCCGTTTGTGCGGGAGAGCAACTGGCTCACCCGTGCGCTGATTATTGCCGGCAATTTCAATCTGACCAATGTCGAAACGCTGTTCAATGTGCTCATCGGCATCGGTCAGCATCCGAAACAATATTCTGATTCGGTCACGATCCTGGAAACGATCGGATTCTTCCTGGACGAAGAAAATGACGTGCTGGTCAAACGTTACAAGAATGACGGCTATCCGCGCCATGAAATATCCCAGTTGATTTCCAAGAACCTCGATGTTCTGAATATTCTGAAACATGCCTGCCAGAAATGGGACGGCGGTTACGTCATCAGCGGCATAATCGGGCATGGCGACGCTTTTGTGCTGCGGGACCCGTCCGGCATCCGCCCGGCGTACTACTATCACGATGATGAAGTCGCGGTAGTTACCTCGGAGCGTCCGCCGATTCAAACCGCGTTCAATGTGCCTTGTGATGCGGTCAAGGAACTCCCGCCCGGCCATGCTTTCATTGTCAAGAAAGACGGCCAGGTCAGCCTGGAGCGCTATACCGAGCCCAGGACCAAAAAAGCCTGTTCCTTTGAGCGTATTTATTTTTCCCGCGGCTCCGACAAGGATATTTATCAGGAGCGCAAAATGCTGGGCAGATGCCTGGTTCCGCCGGTGCTGAAGGCGATCAGCGAAGATATTGAGAACACGGTATTTTCGTTCATCCCGAATACTGCGGAAACCTGTTTTTACGGCATGGTCGATGAGCTCAAGGAATTTTGCAAGAAAATTCAGATACGCCGGCTGATGGAGAATTCCAGTTGGACGGAGGATGAACTGGATAAAGTTTTGAGTTTCCGTCCGCGGATTGAAAAAGTGGCAGTAAAAGACGCCAAGCTGCGCACCTTCATTACTGATGATTCTCAGCGCAATGAACTTGCGGCGCACGTTTACGATATCACTTACGGCGTAATCCGCCCCGGACTCGATTCGCTGGTGGTCATTGACGATTCAATCGTCCGCGGCACCACCATGCGGGAGAGCATCCTGAAGATTCTTGACCGGACCGGGCCGAAAAAAATTATTGTGGTTTCATCCGCGCCTCAGATCCGCTATCCGGACTGCTACGGCATTGATATGTGCAAACTGGGCAACTTTGTGGCGTTTGAAGCCGCCGTGGCGCTGTTGAGCGACAACAAAATGGAATCGCTGCTGGATGAAGTCTACCACGAAGCCAAATCCATGCTGAAACTCCCGGCGGATGAGATGACGAACTGCGTTCAGAGAATATACAAGCCTTTTACCGCGGAGCAGATTTCCGAAAAAATCGGCGAACTGCTGACCCCGAATACGATAAAAGCTGAAGTCAAGTTCATTTATCAGTCTATTGAAGATCTGCACCGGTCCTGCCCGAATCATCTCGGCGACTGGTATTTCACCGGGGATTATCCCACTCCCGGCGGAAACAGAGTGGTCAATCAGGCCCTGGTGAACTTCGTGCAAGGCAATAACGCCAGGGCATACTAATCATAACCAGTGAGGTTTTTATTTTATGGAACATAACTACGATTGGAAGACTAAGAGAGAGAAGAAGGCGTTTCTGGCGCTGGAAGACGGCACCGTGATGCGCGGATACTCCGTCGGCGCGGAAGTTGACAACGAAGGCGAAGTCGTCTTCAACACCGGCATGACCGGCTATCAGGAAATCATCAGCGACCCGTCCTATGCCGGACAGTTCGTCACTATGACTTATACCGAAATCGGAAACTACGGAGTCAACGCCGCCGATATGGAATCGCGCAAGCTTTTCCTCAACGGCTTCATCGTTCATAACATGAACGAGCCGAGCAGTTGGCGCGCGGAAAAATCCCTTTCCGATTTTCTGGTGGAACACAAGATCCCGGCGATCGCCGGCATTGATACCCGTGCTTTAACCGCAAAAATCCGGACAACCGGCACCTTGAAGGGCTATCTGCACTGCTCAAAGCAGGATATGACCCAGGAACAGGGTGTCGAAAAGGCCCGCGCCTGGTGCGGACTGGACAATCAGGATTATGCGGCGAAAGTCTGCTGCGAAAAACCCTATCAGTGGGACCCGGACGGTTCGCTGACCATGAGCTGGGGTATCGCCGCCGCGCTGCCGCCGGTTGAATTCAAGGTCGTCGCGTTTGACTTCGGCATCAAATGGAACATTCTGCGCAACCTGAGACTTCAGGGCATGGACGTGACCGTGGTTCCGGCGAAAACTACTGCCGAGGAAGTGCTGAAAATGAAGCCCGACGGCGTGTTCCTGTCCAACGGCCCCGCCGATCCCGCCGCCGTAACTTATGCAATCGAAGCTTCAAGAAAGCTTATCGGCAAAGTTCCGGTCATGGGGATCTGCCTCGGACACCAGATATTGGGAATAGCCTGCGGCGGTGACCGTTTCAGACTGAAATTCGGACATCACGGCTGCAATCATCCGGTCAAGAATCTGCATACAGGCAAGGTCGAGATCACTTCCCAGAACCACAACTTCGGCATTGATCATGATTCGATTCCGGAATGCCTGGAAATCACGCATATCAATCTTAACGACAATACCGTTGAAGGCTTCAAGCACCGCACTGAACCGATGTTTGCCGTGCAATACCATCCGGAAGCTTCGCCCGGTCCGCACGATCCCGGCTATCTGTTCACTACTTTCCGCGAAATGATGAAACGCTGATTATAAATCAACGTATATGTAAAACAAAAACCCCGGTGCAAACCGGGGTTTTTATTTTAGGTTCTGAATTCCGGATCAGCTTCTCTCCGGACTTCTGAATTTACACTATTGTTGAACCTGAGGCGAAGAAACGGCTCCAGTGGCCGCCGCCGTGAATATCCGGCACAGCTTCATCCAGTTCGGCGATGCCGCTGATGGCACCGTCCAGAAGTTCACTGATTCTGACCGCGATTTCCTCATAGCGTCCGATCTGCGCATTCAAACGCAACTGAATGACTTCAAAGCCGAACGGTTTATTGCGGCGCATCCATTGCGTCCGGAATGATTTAAGCAGCTTTTTCAAGGCTTTGACCATTGCCGGAACCATAACCCGGCTGATTTCATTCAGGTCTTTTTTATTTTTCTTCGCATAAGCTTTGAGCAGGGCCTGGCGGAATTCCAGTTTCATGATCAATACTTCAGCCAACAGTTTGCCGTGATTGACATCGGCGTTCTTATTGTCTTTGCCCGGATTTTCCAGCGCGGCGATCATTTTGCGGTAATTCTTTACGGCAAGACCGGCCCAGCGGGGATTGACGGTGGTGTTATTGTTCCAGTTGATGCCAAGCAGCGGATCGTCCCACAGCAACAGATGGCCGGGAATATTTTCCACGCCGCAGGGATATTGAATAGCTCCGAGCGTAACATGATTTTTGTAATTGCCGGAACAAATCGCCGCAAACTTTTTGCCGACCACGTCATCACAGTCGCAACCGTAAGCCAGTTCCGCCGCTTTGCAGAGCCCGGCAAGCACGGAATCATATTCGCAGTAAGCGCCGTCATCGCCCCAGAGCGTAAAGAACAGTTCATTGACTTTCTCTTCCAGACAGGCTTCAATGCAGGGTTTGACGGTATCAAGCGACAACTGGTGGTCATACCATAAACGGGACCACGTCCATACTCCGGACCCCATCAGCGGCTCATAGCCCAAGTCGCGGTGCCGTCTGATCCAGTCAACATAAAAATCTTTATCCTTATGGTAATAATCCCAGTAAACCAAATCCACTGATTTCGGGATTTTAGCTTTGACGTCTTCAGGAATTACGGTGTCCTTGGCGTAATAATTCATATCTTTATTGCCCATGCGGAAATACATATCGGACCAGATCATCGGTTTTAATTTGTATTTTTTGCAGATTTTGGAAACCTTATCCAGATGGCGGTTGAAAATCTCGAAGCCGCGCTCATAGCCGAACATATCCATGAATCTGCCGCGTCCCAGGTCGTGAGTCTCGTCCATGCCGACATGAATGCGGCGGCTGCCGAAAACCCGGCTCCACATCGCAACCATCTTGTCAATCAGCTTGTAAGTGCCTGCTTCGTCAACCAGCATTACGCCGGCGGTGTCTCTGATTTTGCCGTAGGGCGCCCAGCGCAGAATTTGTTCCAGATGCCCCAGGGTCTGAATGCAGGCAATCATTTCAATGCCCAGCGCCGCGGCATAGGTGTCTATCGCTTTCAGTTCATCTTCCGTATAGGCGCCGCGCATATAGCCGAAATACGGCTCGTCCGGCAGCTTGTAGGTGTCTTCCGTGTACAGCATCGCCTGGTTGTAACCCATCAGCGCCAGTTGACGCAGCCATTTTTTGAAATGCGGCACGGTCATTACCGCATTTCTGGAGCAGTCCAGCATAATGCCCAGCGACTTGAAGACGGTGCTTTCTTCAGACTCAAGCCCGGCCAGCAGCGTTCCGACAGCCCTGGACGCCATGCTGATGCCGCCGTATTCAATCGTGGCGCTGCCGCCTTTGCAGGAGACTGCGGAACGTCCGGAAGTTTTTGATTTAATGAATTTTACCTGAATGCCGTCTTTGCCTTTGCCGGCAACCACCGGATATTCCTCCGCCAATGCGGACAACATGGAATGGAGTTCAACCGGAGCGTCCTGTTTTGACCAGTAAATCTGTTTAATGGACATTCTGTCCTCCTGAAAAATATTTTTAATGAATATCAATCTGTTAAATATACCACTTTATCCAATAAAAAAAATGGATTTTTCACTCATTGCAATGACAAATTCAACTTTCTTCATCCCTGCCGGTTATCTGATTCTTGTAAAGATTATGATTTGTTTATAACTTAAATGAGGTTATAGTTAATTTCCATGATGGTTTTTACGCTGTCTGTTTTTATGGAGAAGTAATGGATAATGCTTGCAAACAACCTGTTGTTTATCTGCTGGCGTCGATCATTTATATTGTTGCGGCGGAATGTCTGGCGTTGAACTTTGCGCCCGGCGTCAGCGCCCTGTTCTGTCAACCGGCGGCCTGGCTGACGCATGCAGTCACCGGGTGGCCGCTGAGTGTGGATGACCATGTCTTTGTGCTGGAAACTCCGGATATAATGCTGCGCATTACGGACAAATGCTCCGGCTTCTCGTTTTTTCTGACGCTTCATGCGGTGATTCTGCTGGCATTGGCATTGAAAAGCCGGAAATTAATGATCATTTCCATTCCGCCGGTATTAGCCGCGAGCTATGTCCTGGCGGTCTCGCTGAATGTTTGCCGCGTAATGTGCAGCTACCAGTTGAAACGGCTGCTGCCGGGCGATTTTTTCATCCCCTATGCCGGAATTCATCTGTTTATCGGAGTAATGATTTTCATCCCGGCGCTGATCCTGGCTTTCATCTTAATCAATAAAACACTATTAAGATTTGAAAACAGCTTATGTACGGTAAATAGTATTCCAAACCGGAAGCACGGAGAAACAAAGTAAAAAATGTGGCGGATCTGCATTAAATTTAAATCGGGAAATATATTTTTCTGTGCCTCTGCGGTTAACTTTTAAGAAAGGTATGCAAAATGAGTCTGTTCAAGCACAAAATCGAACTCGGGCCGGCCGCCGATCCGCACTGGCTGCTGCTGACGGTGTCACTGCCGCAAATTATCGTCGTGGCGATCCTGATGAGCGGGCTCGGACTGATTATCGGCGACATCACCTCGGCGCAACTGAGCAAATACGTCTGGCTGCTGGGAACCGCCTCGCTTAATATCCTTTTCTGGACGGGGTTCAGCATTTACCGCTGCTGCCGGAAGAAATCCACCGGGCCGCTGGTGTCGCTGTTTCTGCTGTGGAGCCAGATACTGGTGCTTGCATTCAGCCTGCTCATGCTGTCGGAGGCGGTGCCGGGAACAGTCAATAACTTCATCTTCCCGGTCGAGACTTATTACGGCTATCTGTTCACTTTTTTCATGCCCGGCATCTTCTATCCGCTGCTGATTTTCGCGCAGACGCCGCTGCACATGCAACTGAAGAAGGAAACACTGATTTCCATCGTCATTATCGCCGCCGTGACCGGACTGGTTTATGTTCTGCTTTATCTGTTCCGGATGTCCAGCTACCTGTTTACCTCGGTCATCCTGCATCAAATCATGTTTTTCTGTATAGTAGTCGTGGTAATCGTGCTTTCGGTAATCTTTTTTACGGTGCTGCTGCGCCTGGCGGAACTCGTTTACCACCGGATTGAAACGCATCCGGCGCTGATGGTTGCCTATACCGCCGTGATCGCGCTGGTGCTCCCGCTGGCCGGACTGCTGCTGAATATAACCATTCCGTTCCCGGTCGATTTCCAGGACTGGCGGGTTTACGCGCTGACGATCCTCAACGGTATCGTGCTGCTGATTCCGTTCGGACGGAACCGCTGGCTCAATCTGCTGCTGTTTTTCTACAAAGCCATGCTCTACCCGTTCTGTTTATATTTTTTCCTGGTCTTTCTGCCGTATCTGCCGCTGGCGCTGTTTGCGATACTTGCCGCCGGCATGGGTTTCCTGATGCTCTCGCCGACGCTGCTGTTCTATGTGCAGTCCAGACGGATTTACTGCGACTTCAAACTGCTGTCGAATGACTTCAGCAGGCAACTGCTGCTGATTACCGGCATTGCCGGGATACTGCTGCTGCCGCTGTGGTATACAGCCGGAAGCATCTGCGACCGGATTGTGATAAACCAGGCGCTGGATTTTGTCTTCAGCAGCGATTACGCCAAAAGCGCGGACGGCATTGCCGCCGGCAAACCCAGGATCAAGTCGGTCATCGCCAAAATCAATGACTGGAAACACGGCGTGGAAATGCCGTATCTCGACTTTTATTATCAATGGCTGGTGTTCGACAACCTGACCATTCCCGACAAGAAACTGAAGGAAATGTACGAGAAGATATTCGATGAGGAATTTAAATCCGGCTGGCGGCATTCTTCTTTCCGGCAGATCCGGCGGTTCCCCCGGCAGCGCCTCTCCGGACTGGAAAAACATCTGCCCAACCCGCAGATCGCAATCATCTCCGCGCAATCCGGAATCAAGCCCCTCGGCGACGGCACGGTCAAGAACCGTGTCCGGCTGGAGATCAAAAACAATTCCGGCAGCGGCAACTCGGAATTTGTGACGGAAATCAAACTGCCGCGCGAGGTTTTCATCAGCGGATTCTGGCTGAAAGTGGACGGACAGGAAGTTCCCGGCAAAATCTTCGAGCGCAAGAGCGCGCTGTGGACCTACGAAATGATTACGGAGACTTCCCGCCGCGACCCCGGCATCCTGTTTTATAATACTCCGCTGACCGTCAGACTGCACGTATATCCGTTCAGCAGCGGCGAAACCAGACAGGCGGATGTCGAATTTCTCTATCCGGCCATGCTCCGGCCCGACATCAGCATCGGCGGCGTCAGGATTGACGCCGGCCCCGGACAAAATGAAAGCGCCGACAACGGCAATCTGGTGGTGATGCAGCCGGAACAGATCGCGGACATGCCGCTTTTCGAGCGCCAGCCCGTGCTCGAATTCGTCATCAACCGGCGGGATATGGAAGCGGCGCTGAATCATAACGGGCGCATGCTGAAACGGATCGCGGAACTGTTCAGGATCAGGGAATACAATCTCTCGGTCGCCGCACTCGACGCCAAAGTCCTGCTGCACAACCGGGACATTGGCAATCTGCCCGAAGACGTCAAACTACTGGAGCAGGCGCAGCCCGGCAGTCCCGCCGATACTGGCTTCATGCCGGAAAGAACCATCAAACAGCGGCTGCTGGAATGGGAGCAGAGCAAATCCCCGGATAAGTTTCCGGTAATCGTCTATATCTGCTCCAAACCGGAAAAGATCAATCTGCGCGATTTTGACTACTTCGATATGCTGATGCCGGAAACCGGCTTCTTTGTCGTCTCTGACATGGCGGGCAATCTGCAGAAATTCGATATTGCCGGAAACCGTGTCTCCGCCCTGGACATCCGTCCGAAATTAAGAAAAACATTCCGCGTCGGCATCTGGCAGATACTCCCCGCGGACCAGCCTTATATCACCGCCGTGGCTAAAGACAAACCGATGCTCTACAAACAGGCGCAGGAAATGCTGAACAACTACACGGTGATGCTCTACAATCCCTCACTGAAAGCCCGGACTTATCCCCGGCTGGTCAGTGAAAGCAAAAAGACCGGCATCATGCTGCCGCTGACGTCCTACATCGTGCTTGAGAGTTCCTCGCAATGGAAAATGCTGGAGCGCGTGGAAAAGCACAAATTGAGAAACCGTTCCGAGCT
>Ga0172379_10007754_pt1 | contig 13792 bp, 11 predicted proteins | sample GrowelOW334metaG_FD_119756 | JGI IMG/M metagenome (GOLD analysis project Ga0172379, IMG submission 119756) | Groundwater microbial communities from an aquifer near a municipal landfill in Southern Ontario, Canada - Groundwater well OW334 metaG | ecosystem: Environmental > Aquatic > Deep... | reverse complement strand
GCAGGATTGTTAGTCCATCCAACTTTAAAGAATGAAAACAATACTTTAGTAAATGGCTTGATTGCAATAAGACCAGAAATTAAATTAGTTGGTGACGATAGTATTAGACCAGGGATTGTTCATCGACTTGATAAAGATACTTCGGGACTAATGATAATTGCAAAGAACCAATCTACTTTTGAAAAATTGAAAGAAAAATTTCAAAAGCATCAAATGCACAAGACTTATACAGCTTTAGTTTTTGGAAAACTAAAAGATCATAATGGAATTATTGATAGACCAATTTTACGATCAGGATCAAAATTCAATCGTCGAAAAATTGGAATTGAACCTAATGATGGCAAAGAGGCGATAACAGAGTATGAAACAATAAAAAATTATGGAAAAGTTTCTTTAGTAAAGGCTTTTCCAAAGACAGGTAGAACTCATCAGATTAGAGTCCATTTTGCTTCCATGTCTAATTATGTAATAGGAGATACAGAGTATGGATCAGACAAAATTAATCAAGAATATGGTTTAAGTCGACAGTTTTTGCATGCTTCGGAATTAGAATTTTCGCTTAAGAGTAAAAAGTACCATTTTAAATCGAAATTACCTGAGGATTTGCAAAAAGTCTTAGAAAAATTATAGATGGTTGACTAATCAACGTTTTTTTGGTAGTATAATGAAGATCTTAACTTAATGATTATAAATTAACTAAAATGACAAAAAGTATTTTTGCAATAAATGATACTATAAAAGCTGCTTCTACTTCTTCGTTAGATAACGTTAAAGCAGGTGATACTGTAAAGATTTTGATGAAAATCAGAGAAAGTAACCCTGACAAAAAGAGTAAAGGTAGCAAAACCCAAACTATTCAAGGTTTAGTATTAGCTAGAAAACATAATAAAGAATTAGGGGCTTCAATCACTATTCGAAGTATTGTTGATGGTGTTGGAGTTGAATGAGTTTTACCACTATACACTAGTGATATTATGAAGGTTGATATTCTAAAATCTTCAAAGGTCAGAAGAGCAAAACTTTATTATATCAGAAAGAAATCTATCAAAGAAACCAAAGCTAAATTGAGAAAAGAAACCAAAGCAGTTCAAGAAGAGATGAAACAAGATAAAGAAATTACCGAACCAGTTGAAGAAAAGCCTGAAGAAACAAAATAATTATTCAAAAGAACGGTCTAGAATATTTCTAGACCGTTTTACCTATTGAAATTTTGATAAAAAACTGTTAGAATAGTCAAGCGAATTGAAAAAAGCCGAAGTGGCGGAATTGGCAGACGCGCTACCTTGAGGTGGTAGTGGTGGCAACACCTTGTGGGTTCAAGTCCCACCCTCGGCACTTAATATATATTAAATTAAGAAAGCAATATGAATAGTAAAAAAATCTCAGCTATAGCTATTATACTATTATTTCTAGTAGGTAGTTATGGAACATATCTATTTATTGGTAGTAGCCCTATCGATAGTGCTAGCGTCGAAGTCAAAGACAATACGAGTACTACAGTAACTACTTTAGAAAATATTAAAGATGAATCAGTTTTGATTTTTTATTCATCCTCGTGTCCCCATTGTGAAGTCGTGGCTGAATATTTAAAGACCAATGGCTCAAGTTTGAAAGTTGATGTTCGAAAATTAAAAGTGGATGATCCAAAAACTGATAAAGCTAATATTGAAATAGCTTTGAATAAGATCAAAGAATGTAATTTAAAAGATAATTGAGGGGTACCATTACTATATCACAAAGGCGCTTGTATTATGGGCGACCAACCAATCATTGATTATTTAAATCAACAGAAGTAAACAATTAAAAAATGACCCTAACGGTCATTTTTTAGTTCTTTAAGATAAAGTTTATGATGATAAGAAATGGCAAAGCGGTGAGATTCGTCTTGGATAGCTTTGAGCAGATTGGCTAATGCTCGGGATAATTTTGAAAGATCATAATAGACTATTTCGTTGTTTTGAAAAACTAATAATTGTTTTTTCCCTTTAGCTAAAGACCCGAGCAAAACATTTTTGAAACCATGGTGAGTTGAAAAAACTGAAATGGCAGTTTTAAGTTGGGCAATACCTCCATCAATAAGGATGAGGCCAGGTTGTAATCACTGAGGATTTAATACTCGTCTTTGAAAAACTTCTTTAAGCATTAGAATATCATTGGGTTCTAGTTTGGTATATTTAATTTTGAATTTCTTGTAGTTAGCTTTGTCGGGTATGCCTTCGGAAAACATTACTAAAGACGAAACTGCAAATTTACCACTGATATTTGAGACATCATACATTTCAATTGTTTTGATTTTGGTTTTGGTTTTGAAAAGAGTTTGCAATTCGTTAGTTAGAGTTGAATAATCAGTAGAATCAGTTTTGTCAATAAACTGACGATGTTTGAAAATGTTTTCTAAAGCAAGAATTTGATTTTTAATAACTTGGGCTTTTTCAAAGTTTTGATTAGCAACAGCTAAAGCTATTTGTTTTTTTAAATCTTTGGTTAGTGAATTATTATCACCACTGAGAATTTTGGTAATACTTTTAATATTATTCAGATATTGTTTTTGCTGATCTTTAGAATAAACTACATCTTTAAGACAACAAAAACCTAAACATAAATTAAGCTGAGAAGACAAGCAAGGTTTTTTATGTTTGGTTTTACAATTGCAATAGGGAAAGACTGGTCTTAATAAATTTAAAAGTTGTTTTAGATGGGTGCCAGAAGTAAAAGGGCCAATTACTGATCCAGTATTATCACTTCGATGAATGATAGAAATTTTTGGGAAAATATCATCAGAAATTTTAACAAAAAAATAGTTTTTGTTGTCTTTGAGAACAACATTGACCCTGGGAAGATGTTTTTTAATAAGTTTAGATTCTAAAATCAAAGCTTCAACATCGTTTTCAGTGATAATCCATTTTAAATCAGAGGCATAGTGGCTGATAGTTTGGTTTTTAGAATTATTTAAATCCAAGTAGGATTTAAGACGTTCTTTGAGATTAGAAGCTTTGCCGATGTAAACAATTTCGTTTTTGTTTACGAATAGATAGACTCCAGATAGATTAGGGCTGTTTTTAATTTTGGATGTTATTGTTGAGTTCATTGTTGTTTGATAAATTTAAGGTTTTAAGAAGAGATTGACCAGTCATTTGTAGGGGTTGCTTAATACCAAAAATATCCAGAATAGTTGGGCTAATATCAGCCAAAATACCAACAGCACTTTTTTCATTGCGTTGAATTTCGGCTAAAGTTAGTGGTAGTGGATTTTTTCATTGGCTAGCTATAAGATGAATTGGAACAAAATTGTCATCATGCTTGAATTCAGCTTCGCCAGTCAGAGGATTTATCATTCTTTCAATATTGCCATGATCAGAAGTAATGATAAAAGTATAGTCTTTGGAAATACCATAATCTACTACTTTTTGAATCTCAGCGTCAATGATTGAAACTGCGGTTTTGGCAATATCAATATCGCCAGTATGGCCAGCCATATCAGCATTAGGATAGTTTATCAAAAGAAAATCATAGACGTTTTCATCCATAATTTGCTTAGCTCGTTCAGTAATATTTGGAGCTTCTAAATAGGGATTTTCTTGAAACTTTAAAGAAGTATCAGATGGCAAAATGAATCAATACTCTCCTGGAAAAGGTTTTTGATTTAAACCATTAAAGTAGTAGGTGACGTGAAGAGATTTTAATGATTCAGTTAGGTGAGCTTGACGTTTTTGATTTTGAGACAAAACCATTGACAATGAATACTCGACTTTTTCATTAGGAAAAGCAATAGTTGCATTGAGGCTTGGTTTCATATCAACAAAACTTGCGATTTTAAGATTGGTTAAGCCAGAGATATTGGTATTGAGTTTTTGAATCAAATATTCAATTGGAAAGAAGTTGGGTTTCAAATTGAAAAGAATAATACTATCGTTGTTTGATATTGGCTTAAAAGAATTTTTTACAGCAAAGGGTTCGATAAATTCATCAGTGATAGTTTTTTGTTGCAATTCTAAAAGATGGGGTAGTAATTCTTTGGAAAAGTTAATGGAATCACTGGACAAAAGAAAATTACAATATTTGTCTAAATACATTTCACTATGATCGTTAAGAGCATAGAATCTACCAGAAATTGATCCAATAGTAATTGCTCCTAAACGACTGGATTCATTGTTGAGTTTGGTAATTAAATCGATGATTTCATTTTTGGGACCATCTTTGCCATCGGAAATTAAATGCAAACAAATATTAGTAACTCCGTTTATCTTAGCCATATATATTAGAGAAATTAAATGACTAAAAGATGACAACGAATCGCTAGAACTAATCATGCCTAATAAATGAAGGGTAGAGTTGTTTTGCTTGGCATGGTTGATAGCAGTCAACAAAACTTGATTAGTTAAAAAAGTATTATTAGAAATGCTTTGGTCAATTCTGGTTTTAGCTTGGTAAATAACCTTACCAGAACCAATAATTAGATGACCAACTTCGCTAGAGCCTTCTTCTAAATAGTTAAGACCACTAGCAATGCCAGAAGTTTGAAGGGCATAATAGGGATAATTTTGTTTCAAACTGTCAAGATAAGGTGGTTTATTCAAAAAGATAGGATTAGTATGATCGTTATGACCAATACCCCAGCCATCGATAATGATTAGACAAACTTTTTTGTTCATAATATTAGCTATGTTAAATTATTGATTTTAGTATATCATAAACGTTGATTAAATACAAAATTTTTGATAAGCTAATAGTATAATAAAAAACCAATATGAACCTAACTATAATCATACCAGCCTATAATGCCGAAAAGTTTATTGAGAAAACTATCGAAGAATTATTAATAAATTTTCACGATGATGAAATAATTATAATCAATGATGGTAGTACTGATAAGACTTTGGAAAAACTTCAAAAGTATAATGATAAAATAGTTATTATTAATCATTTGAAAAACGAAGGGAAGGGATCAGCAATTCAAGATGGTTTTAAAAAAGCCATTGGTGAAGTTGTGATATTTACTGATGCGGATTTGCCTTACGGAATTGATAATATCAAAGATATGTATAACTGCTTGAGTAATACTGATAATGATATTGTGATAGCCTATCGTACAAAATTCCGAGAAAATTTCTTCAGACACATTACTCATATGGGAATAAATATTATGATACAAATTCTATTTTGATTTAATGTTTATGATACTCAATGTGGATTAAAAGGATTTAAAAAAAGTTTTATAGATAGAATTAAAAATCAATTAATTTCTAAAAATTTTACAATTGATATTGAAATTCTACATTTAGCAAAGAAATATGATCAAAAAATTGCTAAATTATTGGTGTATACTAGAAATATCAATAAAGACAGTACAATAAAACTGGTTGATATTATTGTGATGATGATTGAAATATTAAAAATACGTTTTAATAAAAATTATATTAAAAAGTAATATGTGAAAAAATAAATTAATGAATATTGTAAAATCACCATGATTTATTAGTATAATAATTTTATTACTATTATATATCTTTTTATTTGCTCAGATACCTTGAAATTTAGTTTTTAAAGATACAATGATATCAGGCGGAGATACTGGATCTCATAATTATATTGTATACAAATTAAAAAGTATTTTCCCAACAATCAAAACTTGGACCCATGATTGGTACGGTGGTTTTCCATTTTTGTATTTCTATCCACCCTTGATGTTTGTAATAGCAGTGCTTCTAAGTTTTGTAATGAAATTAAATATAGCTTTTAAAATTACGACTTTATTAGGTACTTTGATGCTACCAGTTTGTGTATATTTGGGATTACGATTTATGAATTACAAAAAATATATTCCAGAAATTGGAGCTTTAGGCTCAATTCTGTTTTTGTTCTTAGAGGCTTTTAATATTTATGGTGGAAATATTCCAAGTACTTTAGCGGGAGAATTCTCTTATTCATTTTCTTTTGCATTATTCTTTTTGTTTATAGGGCTATTGGCAAAAGGAGTTGAAGAAAACAAGTATTTAGTAGCTAATGTAGTTGTACTAGCCATAATGGCTTTAGCCCATCCTTTTCCAGTGATTAGTGCTACGATTTATGGCGGCATTTTGATATTTCTTGGGAAAGATTGAAAATCAAGAATGGCATATATCATGAAAGTATTTTTCATGGCATTTTGTATTACAGCTTTTTGATCAATACCGTTTTTGTATTACAAATCATATACTAGCGTAATGAATTGATACCAGACTATAAAATTAGAAGAAATCTTTCCAAGATTTTTAATTTTGTTCCAATTCGGAGCCATATTAGGGATATTCTTTTCGGTTATCGAAAGAAATAAAAAGATTTTTAATTTTCTAGCTATTGGGGTAACTAATTTTGTTTTGTTTATGGTGATAAACAATTCACCAATTTACAACACAAGATTTTTACCATTCTTTATCATGAGCTATATTCTACTAGGAGCTGTTGGTATTGGTGGATTATTAAATGAAATTTTTTCAGATAAAAAAATAATTCATTTGATAGTGGTATTGGTTTTTATGGCTTGAGTTTTAACAGCGATCAATCCGCAGATGATTTTGGGAAAAAATACTAAAAGGGAATCGTTAATAGACTACATTCCAATGTGAATGGATTGAAATTACAAAGGATTTGAAGATAAAGAAGTTTATAGAAACAATGCTTTGCCATTGTTTGAGTATTTGAAGAATTTACCTTATGGAAAGATTATGTGAGAATACCGACCAGAATATGATGCTTTTGGTACTCCGAGATTTTTAGAGAATTTGCCAGTATTGACCAATAAACCAACTTTTGAAGGATTATTGATTGAATCGTCGGTTTTTGGACCATTTCATTTTATCAATCAAACCGAAACTACTCAAAGTCCAACTTCAGCTATTGCTGGGTTTGAATATCCACCATTTGATTTTAAAAAGGGAGTTGAGCATTTGAAATTATCTAATGCAAAATATTTTGTAGCCTATACTGAAAATATAAAAATATTAGCTAAAGAAAATATGAAATGATTAAAAGATGTCGGAGATTTTTCAGTGTATGAAGTACCAGAAAACAATGTAATTGATGTATTTAGTGATTTCAAAGTCATGAAGAAAGAAAAAGATTGAATCAAAACTTCGATTGATTGATACAAAAATGGCAATTTACAAGAGCCAATAGTATTTTATATGAATAACAAACAAAAGGATATATTGAGTAAAGTTGATGACTCAAAGACTACTAATACAGTTGAGATAATAAACCTAACTGATACAGAAATTACTTTTAGAACTAATGATTTAAATAAATTACATATGATTAAAGTTTCATATTTTCCTACTTGAAAAGTAAGAGGGGGAGATGGTCCATTTTTGATTTCACCATCATTTATTGGGGTAATACCTAGGCAAAATATCGTGAGTATCAAGTTTGAAAACGGAATAGTAGATAATGTTGCTTATTTATTAACCTATATGGCTTTAGCTATTGTGATTATGAAAATATTAAAACCGAAAAGTATTAAATTTTTGTAGTTGCAGTATTGCAAAAAAAGTGGTATGATATATTAATGAAAAAATTAATTTAAAAACATAATATGAATAAAGATCAAGCACGCAAGCAAAAACCAGAAGGACAGCATAAAGATACTGTAATCTGATCTTTTTTAAATGCTCAAGAAAGGACAAAAATTCATAATGTAAAAACGATAGAAGAAATATCGAAAATATTAGAAATGAGCAAAAGTCATAATTTAAGCGTTGAGAATCAAAAGATAATAGACGAACATATAAAAATCGTTACAGGAATAGATGCTAATGCAAAACAATTGAAAAAAGATTTAAATGGCACTCTTGACGATAGTATTTTTCAAAGACAGGATCCTTTTGAAGCTTTAAAAAATATTGATGAGCCAAGAATTATTCATAGCATTGTTGATATTTTATTAAGAGATGGGGAAATAAAATCATATATGGCTTTGGCATGAAATAACACACAAGATTTGACTGATGAAAAAATCAAATGACTAAAGACTATGTTAGAAAATACCGAGAGTAAAACTCTTAAAACTAATGCAGGGGATTTATTAAATATATTAGAAAACTTAAAAAAACCTGATTCCAGTCAGATGGATATTTTGAAGAATAGATTAAAAAAATCTGAAGAAAAAGTCCGCGAGCAAATTGATGGTAAAATTAATTTGGATTCCATTTTGAAAGACAATCCTAGTTTTGCAAAAGAATTAACGGAAGAAATTGAAGAAAATATTTTTGATGTAACTTTTTTTGAAGAAGAAATTGGGGATGAAGAGGGAGAAGAATACCAATATACCGTAATTAATGATTTCTATACTAAATTCTTGGCTAATGGTAATTACAAAAAATCAGTAGTTATGGAAAAGGAAGAATTAGAAGCATTAATAAAAGATATAACTGAATGCTTAACAGAAACAAATATAGAAGATAAATGTCCTTCTTTAGAAGTGTTTCTAAGTAAATTAATAGAAATAGACAAGGAAGCTATTACTGTAGAAAGAGAAGTAGCAGCTAATCCAGAACCAGTTAAAAAACCAATCTCTATGGAAGATTGTCGGGTTATGATTGCCGAAACAGCTAAAAAAGACCCGGATGTCATTACTTTTGGACAAGGATTAAAAGCAGGGGCCACTTTGTTATTCTGAAAAACATTATGCAGCGTTGGTTCGTTCTTTATAGGTGGTGGAGTGAGTGCAGCAATATATTTTTCACAAGAATTATTAAAAGGTGGCAAAAGTCCTAGCCTTAAATTAAAAGACCCAGGTTGAATACTGGGTCCTAAGGATGAAAAGAAGAAATAGATTTTAATTCTTTTTAGCGCAAGAGATGCATAGATCAGAAGCAGGATTGACTTCGAGTTTTTTTAGTTCAATTTCTTTATGACATTCTTCGCAAATACCAAAAGTATTAGTTTCGATCTTATGAAGTGCTTGGGTTATTTCTTTTAAGCGAGATTCCAATAATTCTTCAATTGATAGTTTATTCAAATATTCACTGACTTCTAAAGCATTGTCTTCGTCAGACAATCCAATGTTAGGAATGAAAGAATCGAAATTATTTGGGTCGTTAATTTTCACAGCGCCAATTGAAGATAATTCTTGTTGAATTTTTGATTGCTCAGCTTGCAATTGTTGTTTGAAAGACTGGATTTGTTCTAGAGTAAACATAGTATTAGTTTAAAGGTTTTTAAGTATTAGGTATATTGTTTCAAATTTACAATATTTTGTCAACAGACATTGACTATTTGAGAAAAAATGATATACTAATATTCATAACGCGGGTGTCGTATAGTGGCTATTATATCTCCTTGCCATGGAGAAGACGGCAGTTCGATTCTGCTCACCCGCTCAGATAGATTAAATTTAATTTAAAAAAGACTAAATTAGTCTTTTTTAAGGTTGATTTAGTCAAAAACAATTTTAATTAAAAGCTCCTTTTGATCTCTAAGAATTTTTAATTTGATAGTATCACCAAGACAAATATCTTTAAGATAGTCGTTAATTGGATGTTTTTGATCAATACGATTACCATTGAGTTCGAGGATTATATCGCCTTCCTTAATACCATATTTCTCAGCCAGACTATCTTTGATAACACCAGGTTGATTAGTACTATAGACTACGAAAGCACCATAGTTTTTTGGCAGACTATATAGTTTCTTAGCGGTTTCATCAACGATGATATAGCGAACACCAAGAGATACTTGTTTGACAATACCAAAAGATTTAAGATCACGAATAATCTTTTTTACAGAATTGATTGGAATAGCTAAACCAATATTTTCAACACCAGAAACAGCTAGGGTAGTAATACCAATGACTTCACCCTTGAGATTGATCAGAGGCCCACCAGAATTGCCAGGATTGATAGCAGCATCAGTTTGAATCAATCCTTTGTATTCTAAAGTGCCTTTATAGTTGCTATCAGCTTTGACATATCTGGATAAGCCAGAAACAATACCTTTAGAAACAGTTTTTTGAAATTCGTCTAAAACATTACCGATAGTTATGACTGGTTCGCCTAAAGAAATCTTGGAGGCGTCACCCAAAACCATACTAGGAAAATATTGTTTGTTATTAGTTTGCAATTTTAAAATGGCAATATCATTGATATCATCATAATGAAAAAGAACACAATCGTAGAAATTATCATTTCAAAAAATTTTGTAAATTAGTTGACGATTGAAAAGGGGATGGTAGTTAGTAACTACTAGTCCATTAGAAGTTACGATAAAACCTGAAGAATTACCAACTTTTTCAAAATATTCATTTTTAATTTTGATAATGGTATTATCGACAGTAGGATGGTCTACTAGTTTTAAGGCAAAAATACCGACAATAGAGGGCAAAGATTTTTTAATGATGTTGATTATTTTTGATTCAGTAGTTTGGAAAATCATGGTTGGATAATTAATATTGTTATATATGTAAAAATATATCAGAGAATTTGAAAAAAAACAATAAAGACAGGGGATTTAAAAATATGGACATACCCTTTACATTCGTTTGATTATTTGGTATAATAAGGTAAATAAAATATCATGCTAAACCTAATCAAAAAATTCATAACTCTAATCTTGGTTAATTGACTGGGGCTATATGTTTGCCAGAAGGTTTTTCCAGAAATAGCAATAACTAAGGATATTAGAATATTATTGACATTTTTGATATTACTATCGATTTTAACGGTAATTATTAAACCAATATTAGATATATTACTAAAACCATTTATAATACTAACTTTAGGAATATTATCAATCATTGTAAATATGGGAATAGTATTATTGGCAAATAATTATTCTAAAGCGATAATTATAAATAACAATTTTTCTTTGTTCAAAGTAACTTTGGTATTGGGATTGATTGGGTTTCTGGTCAATTTAGTAATAGGACTTAATAGTTAATTAATAATAAAATATGTATCACAAACTAGTATCTATAATTCAAGTAATAACTTCCTTTATGCTTATTGGCTTAATAATGATTCAGCAAAAGGGTGGTGGCTTATCAAGCGTATTTGGTGGATCTTCAACCAATTACATGAAGAAAAGAGGTATTGAAAAATATCTAAATATTTTTACTATTATTTTAATAGTTATATTTATTGCTGTTTCAATTTTGATATTTATTGTCTAATACAATAAAAAAAGTATCATGAATGTTTTAAAAAAAATCAAGAGCTTGTGAAATAATTTTTCTATTAAGGAGAAAATTTTAAGTTGCATTTTTGCAATCCTAATTGTTTTAGGAATTGCTAAAACTACAACCTTGTTTTTAGATAAAATAACTGTAAAAAGACCAGTTGTTGGAGGAACTTTGAATTATGGGATTTGAGAAACGCCAAAAACTATTAATCCAGTTATTAGTCAAAACAATGATGCTGAACAAGAATTGATTAATATTATTTATAGCGGAATCATCAAAGAAGATGGCAAAGGGGGCTACACTAATGATTTGGCTAAAGAAATAAATATCAATAAAGAACATACGGTATATGAAATTAGCTTGAAAGAGAATGTCTATTTTCATGATGGTAAGCCATTAACTGCTGATGATGTTATTTTTACAATAAGTTTGATTAAGAATTCGGATTATAGCAGTCCACTATTGGGTTTGTTTAAAGATATCAAGGTAGAAAAGTTGGGAGAGATGATGATTAAAATCACAGTGCCAAACAATCAAACTAATTTCTATAACTATCTAACTTTTAAAATAATTCCTAAGCATTTGTGAGAAAAAGTTGATTTTGATCAATTTGCCATTAATGAATTGAATATCAAACCTATTGGTTCAGGACCATTTATGGTTTCAAAAGTACAAAAGAATAGAAGTGGTAAGATAACTAGTATTTATTTGAAAAGGAATAAAAAATATTTTGATAAAGTCTATATTGAAAAAATAGTTTTTCATATTTTTGATAATATTGAAGAAGCGTTTGTGGCTTTTGTAAAAGGCAATATTGATATTATCAAAGAATTGACTCCTTATCAAAAAGATTTGATTAAGAATAAAAACAAAATACAAATCAATCATACCATCTTGCCAAGGTATTATGCTATATTTTTGAATCAAAAGAATCCATTGTTTACTAATACTAAAGTAAGTGGGGCATTGGATTTAGCATTAGACAAAGCTAAAATTATTGATTTAGTATTTTTTAATGAAGCTGAATTATTGAATGCACCAATCAGTAGTAGTTTTATTGGCTACAATGAAAAATTAAATAAAAATCAATTTAATTTAGCTTTGGCTAAAGAAAAATTGGGTGAAGCAAAGTACGAGGACAGAGATAAAGATGGAGTTTTGGAAAAATGAAATGGCAAAACTAAAACTGACTTAGAATTTTCTTTATTACTACCTTCCAATAATGAATTAATTCATTTGGCTGATATTATTAAAACTAATTGAGAAGCAGTTGGTGTTAAAGTAAATTTGCAGATAGTGCCATTTGATGAATTGCAAAAGGATTATCTGAAGACTAGGAATTATGACGCATTATTGTTTGGCGAAACTTATACCACTAATCCCGATTTGTATTATTTCTGACATTCTAGTCAGGTAAATAACCCAGGATTGAATTTGTCTACTTACAAAAACCTTACAGTTGATTCTATTTTAGAAATTAATCATACGACTTTTGATAAACAACAATTAGAAAAGAATTTGATTGATTTTCAAGACATCTTGAATACTGATATGCCAGCAATATTTTTGAATAATCCTTATTATATTAATGCTTATTACAAAAAGCTAAAAGTTGAAGACAAACAAGTATATAATTCATATTCTTCGTCTTTAACTAATATCAATGAATGATATATAAAGCAAAAAAGATCACTAAAATAATGGTAGATAAATACCATTTTGAGCCGAGGTGGTGAAATTGGTAAACACGCAGTGTTCAGAACGCTGTGCCTTACAGCATGTGGGTTCAAATCCCACCCTCGGCACTTAAATTTTAAAATTAAAAAATTTAACAAAACCACTTTTAATAATATTAAAAAAATAATTATGATAAATGTAAGTGAGAATAAAGATCAGAAAATAAATCCATACAGTAGTGTAGGGAGAGTTGGAGCTAGAAAAATAGTTCCACGTCGATATAACAATACTTCTAGACCAGCTATAGCTAGACGACCAGTATCGATATTAAAAGCTAAAGAAAAGATTAGCGACGGCGACCCAGTGAGAATTATGGCTTTGGGTGGCTTGGGAGAGTTTGGTAGGAATATGTTTGTGATTGAGTATAAAAAAGAATGTATTATTGTTGATATGGGACTTCGGTTTCCTGAAGAAAATATGCCAGGGATTGATTTTATCATTCCAAGCATAGAATACTTTGAAAACAATAGGGACTTAAAAATCTTAGGAGTTTTCATATCTCATGCTCATTATGACCATTTAGGAGCAGTACCATATTTAATTTCTAAATTAAATTATCCACCAATTTATACCACACCATTGACTAAAGAAATAATTCTAAAAAGACAAGAAGAATTTACCCATTTAAAGAAATTGGATATCAGAGTCGTTGATGCTGAAAAAGTAAATAAAATTGAATTAAATAATTTTATTGTTAGCGTATTTCACGTAAATCACAATGTTCCCGATTCAGTTGGTTTCTTCATTGAAACTCGCCAGGGAAATATTATGTATACTGGGGACTACAAAATTGATTTCAATCCAATTTTTGATAGACCGGCGGACTTAACTCGAATAGTTAAATTAGCTTCTTTTGGAGTTGATTTATTGATGGCTGATAGTACTGGAGTTGAGCAAGAGGGG
>Ga0172379_10007753_pt1 | contig 13793 bp, 13 predicted proteins | sample GrowelOW334metaG_FD_119756 | JGI IMG/M metagenome (GOLD analysis project Ga0172379, IMG submission 119756) | Groundwater microbial communities from an aquifer near a municipal landfill in Southern Ontario, Canada - Groundwater well OW334 metaG | ecosystem: Environmental > Aquatic > Deep... | reverse complement strand
TGTATAATTTCATGGTAAAAGCTATCTTTAATTCAAGAACAAGATACAAAGAAGATTTTGAAAAACCAAGGATAAATAGCTGATATTCATATAATTTATAGACTAAAGACAGACTCTAATTAATTACCAAAATGGAGAAAGATAAACGATTTACCTTCAAAATAGCAAATGAACAAAATGAATTTCAACAGATTCATCAACTCAATTATGCAACTTTTGTGGACGAAATCCCACAACATTCTCAAAATCCAGATCTGTTATTGATTGATAAATTTCACGAAGGGAATATTTACTTTATTTGTTTAAAAGATTTGAAGGAGTTGGTCGGAATGATCTGTGTCAGAGACCAAAGACCATTTTCATTGGATCAGAAAATCCAAAACCTGGATGATTTACTTCCCCGCAAGGGACGTACATGTGAAGTGAGGTTACTTTCGGTGAAAAAAGGATATAGAAATAGCAGGGTGTTTTATGGATTGATACTACAGCTCAGTCATTTTTGCCTGGAGAAAGGCTTTGAAATGGCTTTAATATCCGGCACTTCAAGACAATTAAAACTATATACGCACCTCGGATTTAAACCTTTTGCTGATCCGGTGGGTACTCCTGAAGCTTTATTTTATCCGATGTATATCGTAGCCGAGAATGCATTGCCTGCACTTATATCTGATCAACCAGTATGAATACCCATCCCAATGATATTATTCATTTGTTACCGGGCCCCGTTGAATTGGAGGAGCAGGTAATTGATGAATTCCACTGTAGGCCGGTCTCTCATCGCAGCGATGAATTTATGTTGGATTTTCAATATCTGAAGGCAAAACTCAACCATTTGGTAAATTCAAAATATGTGGAAGTTCTTTCCGGATCAGGCACTTTGGCAAATGAAACTGTTGCCGCTCAACTGTCTCAAAATTCAGAACAGGGGCTGATTTTAACCAATGGGGAATTTGGGGAAAGGTTGTTATCACAGGCAAACAGGTACAATCTAAAATTTTTCACATGGTCTGTTTCATGGGGTGAACCATTTTCTTATCAGGAGCTGGATGAATTTGTAGGGAAAAACAGACAGATTAAATGGATTTGGGCCGTGCACAGTGAGACTTCAACTGGGGTGCTGAACGATTTAGATACGCTTAAGGGGATATGTCAGTCACGAACTATAAAGCTTTGTCTGGATTGCATCAGTTCCATCGGCATTATTCCGGTTAATCTGGAAAACGTTTATTTGGCCTCTTGCTCAAGCGGGAAGGCCCTTTGTTCATTTCCGGGACTTTCCATGGTTTTTTACAATCATGAAATAACAACCTCCCCGGATATTCCTAAATATCTCGATCTTGGCTATTACAGAAGCGCCGATGGTATTCCGTATACGATATCATCCAATCTGGTTTATGCTTTGACCAGAGCTGTGGAATCGTTTTACAAACAGGAAAATATTTATTCTTCCATTGAAAAGAACTCGGCAATGATCAGAGCGGGATTAATTCAATCCAAGATCAGGATAGTAAATGCAGCCCGAACCTCTTCCCCGGCTATAGTCACGATCGAATTACCATATCAAATAAATAGCGTTGAATTTGGCAATGATTTGAAAAAAAGAAATTGTTTAATTAGCTATCAAAGCTGTTATCTGGTAAAAAGGAACTGGATTCAAACTTTTATAACAAGAAATACAACCAAGGCGAAAATTATCCGTTTTCTTGAAATAGTTAATAGCAAGCTGGAAGCTCCCGTAAATCACCCTTTTACAACTTGATACTTCATCAGGTAATCCTTATCAACATTGCCTCCAGAACCCGGTCCTGTCGGTACTTTGATGGTCCCCTCTTCGATCAAAAGAGACGAAGTTTTGCACTCCAAAGGCAGTTCTTTGTTGTCTCCGGTTCTTCGAAAAGATTGTACTTGTATTCCTGAAGCAGTTTCCCAATTTTTATTGACTCTTTGGCATCGTACGATCCGTTGGAATCGGCAAAAAGATGCATGTCATCCCCAAATATTTTCCGCACGAGCGGAATCAGCTTTTCGGATCTGCCTACCGGAAATTCAGGATGGCTCATTCGTCCGCCAACTTTGAATTTCAGCGCCTTAGTTTTTGATGCAGCTACCTCCTGCTGAAGGTGTTGGAGCGCCTCTTCCCCTGAAATATCCCGTTCGCCGTTGGCCTGGTAGAAGGATACGGTTGGATGATGTATCTCACCGAGCAGTAGCCCCAATGATTTGCCGGCCATGCGACCCAGCATATCCAAAATGGCAAATTCGATGGTGGCGACCGGTACCCATAGCGCCAGACTCTGAAATTTGTAGTTGCTTTGGTAAACATAGACCTCTTTGAGCAGAGCCTCCAAATCCCTGGCATCTTTCCCGATAAAATAGGGTTGCAACCGGTTGACGAATACCGGGTAAAACGTCTTCATCGGACCATCGTTCGCAAAAGATCACCCCTCTGCACCATCTTTCGAACGCACCCGGCACAAGAAACTATTCTTATACCGTAGTAATTCAAGCGATTCGATGATGACAGGCGCGGTAAACAGCTCCTTTTTCAATACCGGTTTTTGAAGAACTTCATCGAGTTTGGTAAAGGTAGTTTCAATGACTGCATTGGAATTTTTACCAATTGCGGAGCCAGGCAGTACAGCAGCCAGTCCGCCTGAGGGAGGTGGCAATAAATTTACGTCGGTTGGTAGGCATAAAATTGATATTTAATGGTGGCGTAATCCTTGAGACCAATCTTATCCAAATTTAATTGAAATTATTGTGATTTTTCGGATTGATACGGCTTTGTTTTCTTTTGATTCGGTACCCGGGACAAGGTGCCAATCTTTGGTGGAATTGCGAACAAAGTCTGAACCGCTGATTTGAGTGATTATGATGATTGGAGTGATTATGATTAATCTGATTGGATGTTGACGTTACTTAAATATAATCAAAAAAATCGTAATAATCAAACGAATCAGTGATCCCAACTACAGTGCCCTTTTCGCCTTCCATGTCGTGGCAAACGTTGCAAAAGCGACCACCGAAACTGAGCTGACCGGCATCAGGATGGCGGCAACGACAGGAGAGAGCTCTCCCGATAGTGCATAGGAGAGTCCGACCAGGTTGTACAGGAAAGAGATGGCAAAGCTGATACGGACGATGGAGAGTGATTGGCGGGCAAAGAGGATAAAACGGTAGAGCTGTCCCAGTTTAGATGCCTCCACAATGGCATCTCCGGCAGGGGAGAAGTGGTAAATGTCGTCGGCAATAGAAAGGGCTACTTCACTTTGCAGGAAAGCTCCCGCATCGTTGAGGCCATCGCCTGTCATCAGTACATTTTTCCCTTTTTGCTGCAATTTTCGGATGAAATCCATCTTCTCCTGCGCTTTCTGGTTGAAATGCATTTTTGCCGGTTCAAAATAGTGAGACAGCTTCTCCCGTTCCGAATCGTTATCACCCGACAAGAGATAAATATCGAAATGGCCCGTCAGTTCATGCATCAGGTTGTCAAATCCTTCGCGGTACTGATTTTGGATGGTGAAATACCCTTTAATTTTCTCATCAATGGATAGATATACATTGGATGCGTGCTGCTGGGATGTATCAGCCATTCCGGTGACATATTCCACCGAACCCATTTTGCAGCTTTTGTTCGCTACTTTTCCAAATATTCCCCTACCGGGGATTTCAACGAAACCTTCTGTCTCCATGGGTCCTATCGATTGGAAATTGCGGGCGATGGCATTGCTCAAAGGATGGGTGGATTGCCTTGCGAGGGAAAAGACAGCGGCGATTTCTGCTTCCGTCAATTTCTCTCCGACGAATTCAATTTTGTTGGCATCAGGCTTGGTAATGGTTCCGGTTTTGTCAAATACGATGGTGTCGATCTTCACCAGCTTCTCAATGACAGTTGTATTCTTCAGGTAGATTCCTTTTTTGCCGAAGATGCGCATCGCAGTACCCAGTGTGAAAGGAAGTGACATGGATAGGGCACAGGGACAGGCAACGATTAATACAGATGTGAAAACTTTTAAGGCAGTTTCCAACGAATCTTTCCATATCCACCAGGAAAAACCAAGAACCGCAAGTGCCAGGATGACAATGGTAAAGGTAACACTTAGCCGGTCGGTTAGGTTGACGAACGATTTGGCAGCATTTGATTTCTCCTCCTCCTGGTTCCAGAGCTGGGTAAGGTGGCTCTGTTTGACGGTTTTTTCCACTTTGACCGTGATGGCGCCTCCTGTCTGCCGTCCGCCTGCATAGATAAACTCTCCAACACTTTTTCGGATGGTCGTAGACTCACCGGTAACGAAACTATAATCAATCAAGGCTGTCCCACTTACAAGGATGGCATCGGCCGGAATAAGTTCTTTGTTTCGTATCAATAGTTCGTCACCAACTGCGATCTCCTCCAGTAATGTGCTCTGTTCGAGGTTGTTCACCATCTTGCTGACAGCTACCGGGAAATAGGATTTGTAGTCGCGGTCAAAAGTAAGTGCCTGGTAGCTTTTGCTTTGGTACCAGCGGCCCAAAAGCAAAAAGAAGAGAAAACCCGCCAGTGAGTCGGAATAACCCGGCCCCTTTAGGGTAAATACATCAAAAGTTGTCACCGTAAAAAGCGCGATAATTCCCAGTGCGATCGGAAGATTGATGTTGACAATTCCCCGTTTCAGACTCTGCCAGGCCGAGATCAGGTAGTCGCTGCCACTGTAAAAAACGAGCGGAATCAGCAAGGCATAGCTCATGAAATAGAGGAAGGTTCCCAACGATTCTCCCAAGGGTTTGTGGTTGAGGTATTCAGGAAGGCTGTAAAGCATCACATTGCCAAAGACAAATCCGGCTACCCCAATTTTGTACAACAAGGACTTATCTCCGGCAGCTTCTTGCTTTTTCTCGAGCGTCTGCTGCGAAATATCCGGGATATAATGAATAGCCACCAATAGCTCTACCAATTGACGCAGGGTCATTTCGTCATAATTAAAGGTAATTGTGACCTTCTTCGAAATGAAATTGACAGTTGAGTTGGAGATCCCGGGATTGATTTTATTCAGATGTTCCAGCAGCCAGATACAGGAGATGCAATGGATAACCGGAATGTAGAGAGTTACCTTGGCAATGTTCCCTTCGTGAAATTCAAACAGTTTGGACTTTACCTCTTCCTTATCCAGAAAAGCATATTTGCTGTCGTAGGACAAATCTTCCAGCTTAATACCAGGCATCTTTTCAAGCGCGTAGTATTGGGTCAGTTTGTTTTCATGCAGAATGCCATAAACAAGACTACAGCCATTGCAGCAAAATTGATTTTTCCCAACCACAACAGGTACTTTCCCGCAATCGGAGCCACAGTGAACGCATTGGTTATCGGACGACATTCGATTGATTTTTACATGTTATTCCCATATTTATCGAACCAATCTCTTACCGGCCTTTCAACTCCTTTAAGTTCAGATAGCATGCCCATATCACATCGTATTTTAAGTTTTTAAATGGTATTTTGGCTAGTTTATTGGTCGGTCAAGTCTATAGGGATTAGAAATTTCTGACCTTGAAAATAGTTGTATATACCCTTTTTTTGAAGCCTTCCAATTATCATGGCAGGGTGAGTATTGCATGTTCTTGCGTACTCCATAACAAAGTCTTCTGTTATATGGAATTGTTCGAGAAGTCCACTTTCTTGCTCTTCTGAGAAAGTCCATTTGACAGCAAACTGATCTGCTTCACGCTCCTTCTTGAGATCTTTGTCAGTATAATCAATGTCTTCCAGAAAAATATCTTTTGTACCATGCAATAGGATATGGCCAGCTTCATGAAAAAAGGTAAACCAGAATATATCGTTCCTTTTGTACCTGCCGGACAACTGAATAAGAGGAATTCCCTCGTTCAACCAACGTGTTGAGCCACTAATTGGCGCTTTGGGAAGACACGGGGTATGGACCACCTTTACGCCAGCCTCAAGACATAAATGCTGCAGCCTATTGAAAAAATTATCAGGATGGTTTGCCATCAATACTTTTATCTCATCAAGATTCGCCTTGAATTTCTTTTCGTCATAGGTGGGTGCCTTTAATTCAGTCGACTGCAAATCACCTTTTCTGAGCCATGCAGAAAGCGAATGCGGTTCTTTGGTATGGGCCAATGAAATGCGGAATGCTACTTTTAATTGTTGTCCGTAATAGTAATCCTCCCATGCAGCCGGTGTTGAAAATCCAAAGAAGGTAAGCAATGCATAGGCTCTGTCGGTGGCCGATTTAGTCGCTTCGATCCAGCCTTTTTTCATCATTGCATTGATTGGAAAACAAAGCATCCACTCGACACTCCGTTGCAATAGTTCAATTTGTTTTTCACGCGCCTTGTACTCATCGAAATTCCTTTGACTATTTAACCAAAAGTGCGCCGGAATACGCAGTACATTCTCGAATTGCACAGCCATATCCGGGGTAATGGAACTTTCGCCCTTCAGAATTGCGGTTATGGTCTTTTCCGGTTTACCTGTTCGTACCGCAAACTCTTTGGGACCCATACCCAGTTCTTCCAATTTTTCAACCAAGGATACTCCCGGATGTGGACGAGATTGCGGAAAATATGCATTTGGCTTTGTCATAATTATCTCTCTTTATGATAGTTCGTAATTTCAAGTATTTCAACTCCTGTGATTTCAATCCAGATATAACAACCATGCTTGTCGGTTGGAATAGGATTTTCGTGTGGTTCAAAAATTAGTCGGTATGGTTGATCCAGGTCGCAAGACCATTGCCCTTTTCTATTTGTGGTTAAATCGTGATAGTTACCTGCTAAATACCTTACATCTTCTAATGTGGAAGCATCTTCTAATTGAGACAATCGAAGTTTAATTTTATCGGCTCTTAATTGCCCAAATTCCTTAATTAACAATCTGTCATTGTTAACTAATTTCTCCAATTTTTTACTTTTAAAAGTAATATTCATTGCAAAGATATGTATAATTTAATTAACACAAAGTGTAAATCAAAATAATTTTAATTGATTCACGTTTTTTTGATATGACAATCTTGTTCATCAATTCTTCTGATAATCAGCCATTCCGAAAAGAGTACTACCCAACACCTGTTTTGCAATCATTCTAATTCAATATTAATATATGGTATATTTCACTAAGTGTCTGATTATCTGATTATTTTTAGATTTTTTATTAATGTGTTATGTCAATCTGAATAATGATCTTTAGGTTTTGATTTAGGTTTATTAAATTATATAAAGCTAAATCTTATAATAATATGATAAAGCCCAGTAACAAATTTCTTTGAAACGGCGTCAATTTTCTTCAAATAATTTACGTTTAATTATTCCGCTTTCTTTATTTCAGGGTGACAACAGGAGTTTTCGATTGTTTTAGTGACACTCACACTGTCCTTTTTCATTTGAACCGTGGGGGCAAGTTTCTCTTTAGGCGGACTCAAATAGGGAATTCCTAAGCTTAATCCTCTGAGGATAAATATCATTCCGATCAGTACAATGACAACGGGTATGACCTTGTTGATCAGGTTATGGAGGGTCCGACTAATGACATTCCCCAGCAGGGAGATCAATAGTAGCATGGGCAGTGTGCCAAGTCCGAACAGAGCCATATATCCAATGGCCAACAACAGATCGGCACTTGCAATGGCTCCGGCAATAGCAAAATAGACCAATCCGCAAGGCAACAGACCATTGAATATTCCAATCAGAAATAGCGCCCGGTTGTTTTTTCCCTGTAACAACCGCTGCATCCCTTTTCGGATGGGATTAAAGATGGAAAGCAAAGCACTATAAGTAAATTTTTTAAGGAACGATGGCAGGATGACAGAAAGAATCATTCCCACTCCTATGGCAATGGAAATTATCTGCTGATAGCCAAGCATTTTAAATCCGGTGCCTATCAGTCCGAAGAGAGCCCCCATAAGGCTGTAGGTTACTATCCTGCCGAGGCTCCAGAGTGTGCTGCCCCAGATTTTCTGGAGGATTGTATTGCCCCGCAGCGGCAAACTCAAGGCAATGGGGCCGCACATGCCAACGCAGTGAAGGCTGCCCATCAGGCCAAGGATGAAGGCGGTTATCAGGATTGTCATAAAATGGACATTTGCTATATTTAAAGTGTTTAAAGTGTTTAAAGTGCCTAAAGTATTTAAAGTGCCTAAAGTTATGGACTCCGAACAAATAATGATTGTGGCGTAAGTACTCTAGGCACTTTAGACACTTTAAATACTTTAGGCACTTAATCGACATCAAGTATCTTCGTAATACTATAATTTTCGTTCTTCAAGCTCCATGAGAGGTACACCTGGTACCTCCCGTGAATCAGCCTTTTACTATCAATCAGAAATGGCGATTCTGCTGTTTTGAAAGTCAACCAGAGATCTTTCGTTTTGTCGGACGACCGGAAGAAATAAACCTGTACGGAATCGGCAGATTTCACCAATCCTTGGGACAGAGCAATTTGCACCTGGTTACTGGTTGAGCTGATTTGAATGCTATCCTGGTAAGGAAGCGACCTTTGGTTGATGTTGATCTGATCGGTGTATTTGGCGCCTTTCTGGTAATAATCATCCGATACAAGGTCAATGTTTTGCCGCATCGCAAAAAAGACAAAGGAAAAAACCCAGACAAAGAAAATGATAAAAAATATAATGAGAGCCCTGCCCCAGTTGATTTTCATGATAATCTGTATTTCAATTTAGTGAGAGTAATCCTTTGTGAACCTTTGTGACCTTAGTGTCTTAGTGGCAGAGAAAAAATAGCCACAAAGGCTCCAAGACACTAAGATTTCACAAAGTAAAATTCTTATGGTCCAAGGAAATTAGTTGTTACTGTCTCCTTCAGTTCATCACCACTGAACAGACCAATTTTGCATTCAGTTTCTTTTCCGGTTAAAATGTTCTTTTTCAACTTGATGATTAACGCCTCCTTCATCTTTCCTCCGGGAGGCAATACAACCTTTCCATCTGCTATCGAGACTTCGCCGTCAGGAATATTGAGTAACCGAAGTGTCAATTCGAGTGGTTCATTTCCTTTGTTCAGAAACATGATCTGGTAAATATTGGAATAAGTTTCGCTGTCAAGTTGTTGGTAAAGAGTTCCTTCGCAAGTACCATTTGCCCTGAGGTTTTTTGGCATTGATCCACTTTCGCTGACACGTAGCGTCAATGTTGTTCGGCCGGTCCCGAAAATCCTGATCGCTTAGTTTGTCCATGAAGGTTATTTACACTCTACTCCTTGCGGCGCTTTTGCATTTGGCGGATTCGATCCAACTAAAGTACCCAAAATATATGCAGTAACACTTTTTATCTGGGCTTCGGTCATCATACTTTTGTATGGCGCCATCCCTTTTGCTGGAATGCCGTCTGTTATCACCCTTTGCAGATCCGTGGGTTTGCACCCATTGATCCAGTATTTATCTGTCATGTTCGGACCAATGGCGTTTCCTTCACCTTTTGCGCCATGGCAGGCAATACACCCTTTCTCTGTGAATAGTTTAGCTCCTGCATCCATTTGCGCTTTGTCCATAACGAAAACTCCGGCTTGTTCTGAAGGATTTTGGTTTGACTGCTTTCCGGCCATGGCCATTTGCTTGTTGTATTCGCTGTACTGGTCCCGGCCATTGTCGGGATAGCCAAAATAGCGGACAGCATAAAAGAGCGAAAAACCAATGGTTCCCAGAAAAAGGAGGAGAACCCAATAGGGTGATGGATTATTTAACTCTTTGATCCCATCGTAATCATGATCTGAAAAGTATTTTTCCTGTTTTGGGTTGTCGTCCCTATTTTGCTTGATGTTATCTGCCATAACTAATATTTTAAAGTAATTCTTCTTTTTTCACATTTTCTCCGTTTCCCCGTTTCACGGTTTCTCAACCTCCTCATGATCAAAAATTGAGGATTTGAATTTGATCAGATCTTTTTTTGGAATGGTGTAGGTATGGATAACCATTCCGATAAACAATCCGAAAAATATGATGATGCCTACAATGTAGTACCACTCTATTCCGTCAATTTTCGACAAGGTATCGTTTACAAATCCCATGATGATCTATTGTTTCGGGTTTATGGCAGGTGATCCTGCAGGCGAAATATCCCTTCCAAGTTTGTGCAGGTAGGCAATAACGGCAATCACCTCTTTGGTCGGTTTGATGTCGACGCCAGCCAGTTTAAGTTCATCCGCTATTATTTGGGCATCTGCCATATAGGAGGCAACAGCTTGTTTGTCAAAGCCTTCCTGGTAAGGTACCCCCAACATGCGCATGGCCCTGATCTTTGCCGGAACTCCGTTTACATCCACTTCGTTTACCATTAAGAATGGATAGGCTGGCATGATCGATCTTGGATTAACTGCATTGGGCTTAAAGAAGTGGTTGTAGTGCCAAATCGATGTTTTGTAGGTCGAACTACCTATATACCCGGCTCTTGCCAAATCAGGTCCGGTCCGTCGGGAACCCCACTGGAACGGGTGATCGTAAACGAATTCACCAATCTTGGAATATTCGCCGTAACGATCAGTCTCGAAACGCAGCGGACGCACCTGTTGCGAGTGACAGTTGTAACATCCATTGGCAATGTAGATGTCTCTTCCTGCAAGTTCAAGCGGGGTATATGGTGTCACAGTGGAGATAGTCGGAATGTTGGACTGAACCTTCATCATTGGGATGATCTCAACGATCCCACCTATGGAAAGGAGGATAAACGCGATTATGGCCAGACGTACGCCTTTTCTTTCCAACCAGCGGTGAGGTGTTTCACCTGCTTCTGCCCTGGTTTCGGTATTGATCAATGCTGGGGCTTCTGCTGCTTCGTTTGGTACAATGCTACCAACAGCGATTGTTTTGACCATGTTGACCAGAAAGATAATATAACCGGTAAAGTAGAGCGCTCCCCCAAGAATCCGGATGTGGTACATCGGTAGAATCCGGTTGGTGGTTTCCATGAATATAGGATAAGCAAGTAGTCCATCTGGTGTATACTCCCTAAGCATCAGCCATTGTGTAATTGCCGCCCAGTACAATGGAATCGCAAAAAGCAGAATTCCGAGTGTGGCAATCCAAAAGTGGGTATTGGCCAGCTTTTTGGAGTATAGGGGCGTCTTGAATAGCTTTGGAACCAGCCAGTAAAACACACCGAAGATCATGCCGCCATTCCAGGCCATCCCGGCAATATGGGTATGGGCAATGGTCCAGTCGGTGAAGTGGCTGATGGCATTGACACTCTTGAGCGACATCATTGGCCCTTCAAAAGTTGACATACCATATGCTGTTATAGCAATTACCATGAATTTTAGTCCGGGATCTTCCCTGACCTTATCCCATGCACCGCGCAAGGTCATCAGACCGTTGACCATTCCACCCCAGGAAGGGGCAATCAGCATGATGGAGAAAGTAACTCCCAAAGCCTGTACCCAGTCTGGCAGTGCCTGATATAAAAGATGGTGTGGCCCGGCCCACATATATAGGAATATCAGTGACCAGAAATGGATAATTGAAAGCTGGTAGGAATATATTGGCCTGCCCGAAGCCTTTGGCAAGTAATAATACATCAGGCCCAAAAACGGAGTTGTCAGGAAGAAGGCCACGGCATTGTGTCCGTACCACCACTGAACTACTGCGTCCTGTGCCCCGGCATAAATAGGATAACTTTTAAGAAAGGATACCGGAAGTTCAATGGAGTTGACTACGTGAAGAATGGTTACACCGATGAAGGTGGCAAGATACCACCAGACCGCGGCATAGATATGTTTTTCACGACGTTTGACGACCGTCCCGATCATGTTTATCCCGAAACTGAGCCAGGCAACTGCAATCAGAAGGTCGATAGGCCACTCAAGTTCAGCATACTCTTTCCCGGTAGTGAAACCGGCAAGTAGTGTAACAGCTGCCAGCAAAATGATCAATTGCCATAACCAGAAATGGAGCTTTCCAAGCACGTCATTGAACAAACGGGCTTTTAGTACCCTTTGCAATGAATAGTAAATGCCTGCAAACATGGCATTTCCGATAAAAGCGAAGATGACGGCATTGGTATGAAGTGGCCTGACCCTTCCAAATGAGGTGTACTCTATTCCGAGATTAAGAGCAGGAAAGGCCAGCTCAAGCGCGGCAACCAACCCTACCAACAGGGCGACAGCACCCCACACCAGCGTTGCAAGAATAAAATTCTTTACAATCGCATTGTCGTAGTTAAATTTTTGCACTTCCATAAGCGGTTTAAAATGAATTCTATAGGTTTGTTAATTTCTCATTTCTTCTTCATCTTCATCGAACAAAATACGAATCGAAGGGGTATAATTGTCATCGTACTGGCCGGTTTTTACGGCCCAAATAAACATGGCCAAAAAGATAAGAGCTGCAAACAGACTTACACCAATCAATATAAATAGAATGTTCATGGATTGAATTTTTTGACCCTGAAACGTCAGTATATTTGGCGGATCAAAATTAACAATAATTTTAAAATGTACCACAAATGTCAGTTTTTTGAAGCTCGGGTTGGGTGGTATGCCATCACACCCCGGGATCATCGTTCACTGCATATTTAATGAACAGCAAACTAATACGATACATGAAAATATTGGGCATATTTCGTGCATTTTTGTTCGCTTTTTACGGTCATTTTAATGGTCTTGGCAGAAATTTAGAACCGTTACAAATACCATAATTGGTTTTGTAAGCAGATCGAATCGCCAATGTTGAATGGAAATGGAACAATTCGGATTTTCGAGGTCAGATATCCCGATGAAAAATTCTGAATTTTTTGTAGACTTTTCCGCCAAACTTCTCCATCTCGGCCCTGACTTTGGTATTGTACTCCAGCTCGAGGTGCGAGTCCATCACGACCTTTCCAGCGTCCCTGGCTGATTTGACCAGACTAAGTCCCATCCAGACATCCAGTCCGCGTCCCTGGTAGCGCGGGTCGATGGCTCCCAGAAGCAGATTGATCTGTTTGGTCTTGCGGGCAGCCGCGAAAATTTGGAATATCCCGAAAGGGAAGAGGTAGCCTTTTGATTTTTTGATTCCTTCACTGATATCGGCCATGGCAACAAAGAGGGCGACAATTTCGTCTTGCTCGTTGACTATCAATTTTACAAACCTGGGATTGATCAGAAAGAGATATTTATTGGCAAAATCATCCATCTCCTTTTCGTTGAACGGGATAAAACCATATATGTCGACGAATGTTTTATTTACCAGTTCGAGTACCGGATGTATCAGTGGTTTAAGCTTCCGCCTTGAAGTGAATTGAAGCAGTCTTAAGTTGGTGTTTTGCTTCTCTGCACGTTCCAGTATTTTCTGATGAAGCGGGGGAATCTCATCCGGAATCGGAATCTGATAGACGACACAATCAACCTTTTTGGTAAAACCTGCCGCCTCTGTCAAATCCACCATATAAGGGAAATTGCAGTTCGATGCGATCACGACCGGCTTGTCGTAGCCCTCAATTAAAAAACCCTGCGGGTCTTTATCCGAAAAGGCCAAAGGTCCCACCATCTTATCCATTCCGAAAGATTTGCCCCAATCGGCCACATAGTTAACCAAAGCGTTAAAAACTTCAGGATCGTTATAGGTCTCCAGGTTTGAGAATCGCACATGGTTCTCATTGTGCGACTTGTTGTAGTCCTTGCTTATCAGACCCATGCAGCGACCCACACACTTGTCGCCCTTGAAGGCCAGTAGCAGGAGATGCTCGCAATGGGCGAACAACAGATTTTTCTTTGGGTTGAAATATTCCCACTCATCCATGTAAAGTGGTGGCACCCAGTTTGAGTGATCTTTGTGAATTTCGGCAGGGAGGTGGATAAAAAGACGAAGGTCT
>Ga0172379_10007752_pt1 | contig 13795 bp, 13 predicted proteins | sample GrowelOW334metaG_FD_119756 | JGI IMG/M metagenome (GOLD analysis project Ga0172379, IMG submission 119756) | Groundwater microbial communities from an aquifer near a municipal landfill in Southern Ontario, Canada - Groundwater well OW334 metaG | ecosystem: Environmental > Aquatic > Deep... | reverse complement strand
ATAAAACGGTTTGTTTAAGATTCTGCTGGCTAACCAGGGCGGTCTGAATATTGGCCGGATTAATCTTCGGTTTACTTAAGGAACGCCAGGCTCCCAAGGCCACCAGCAGAATAACAATCGTCCAAATAATTCGTTTCCGAGTGAAAAGTTTACGAATGCTCATAAAAAATAAAAGGTTAAAATTATTAACAATTAGCTTAATTTATTAATAGATAGTTTAGCACCTAAACTAAATTTTGTCAATCGAGAAAATATTCTTTTGAGTGCGTCAGGCTAAACAAAAAAGCGCCGATTTTAAACGACGCTTTTAGTAAATTAACTCTAATCAAACAATATTATAATTTTTTTATTAATCAAATAATCGATGTCTGACTTCGTAGAAGTCCAGTCGGCTCGTTCACTAATATATAAGTAGTACAAATTTCAGAAAAAAGCTTTAAAGAATACTCACAATTCTAAATTTAAAATTATTTTAATAATGTTAAAATGAGTTTTATCATTTTATCCCTCTCTTTAGGATTGCTTTCGGCGACTAGAATAGTTAGAGCCGTCAAAGCCGGCGGGGTTATTTTAGTTTTATCCAATATTCCGGCTTGCCGTAAAAACCAGGCAAAAGAAAACGCGCCACTACGCTTATTGCCGTCGGCGAAGGGGTGATCTTTAACAATGAAATATAAAAGATGAGCGGCTTTTTCTTCGACACTACCATATAATTCGCGCCCGTCAAACGTTTGCATAATATTGCCGACAATTCCAGCCAAAGTTCCCTTTTTCTGTTCTGAACCAAAAAAATCAGTGGCTTGATTCTTTATCACTAGCTCTTGTTTGAGTTTATCTAAATTTTCCGATAATATTTCTACGGACAGAGCAACACGTTTTTTAATTACACCCCTAGCTTCAAGATTTCCTTTATCATAGGCATCGAGAGACATCCAGGTGCTGGCGAACATATTGACGAGCTCTAATACGTTCTCAGTATCAATATTCGCTCCTTTCGGCAAAAGCTTTTTAATATCATCTACAGCTTCTAAAAATTGCTGATAATTAGTAGCCACGCGATTCTTATTTATAACAAAACCATTGGTAATATAAGCACGCAAAGTTTTGGTTGCCCATTTGCGAAATTCAATAGCTCGAGAAGAATTTGTGCGATAACCAACTGACAAAATGATATCCAAATTATAATATTGCACTTGATATACTTTGCCGTCATTTCCAGTATGTGCAAATTTTGCACATACTGATTTTTTGTCCAATTCTTTATCAGAAAGTATGTTTTGTATGTGTTTTGTGATTACTGACCGTTCAACGTCAAAAATCTCCGCAATTTGTGCTTGGCTAGCCCAAATCGTTGAATGCTTAACATCACTTTTAATTTCCAAAGCGCCAGATTTAGTTTGATAAACCACCGCTTGTTGGTCCTTTTTTATTTTCTTCATAATATTTATATTTCATAGATAGTAAATGACCCGGCTGGACATAAATTATTTTTAAAAATTGGGGCACCAACCTGCTCGTTTATTCATAAATCTTTTCCAATTCTTTTAGAATATTATTAAGCTGGTGCCGTTCTCGACTTAACTCAAAATTTTCCGGAAAATAGCGGCGGGCAGTTTTAACAATACCAAAAAGTAATTTTACTTCTTCTTTTGAACAAGCTAATAAATAAGCACTTTTGCCGGAACCCATGATAATTTCTTTTTTAAATTTCATATTATAAAAAATTTCTATCTGAATTACCAATAGCTTTATTGCTATTACCATTAATCCGCTTAAAATTTTCCATCTTGGGACAGCATCTTCAGTTGTTCCATTTCTTAGGACAACTGACTCTCCTGATATTATAGCAAAAGCACCCTTAAGTTCTCATAAAGTTTTGATAAAATTAAAATAAAGTTTACAAAAATAAAAAACATTAAATATTAGCTCATTAATGGTTTTTTAACCTGCAACTAGCCGTCTTCATCTAAACGGCCAAAAATTTGGTATTTTTATTATTTATTTCCATTAAATAAAATACCAGTACAAAATACTGGTATTTTATTTGTGCGGGGAGTTCGGGACGCACTGGGAACGATAATAATGTTAAACTCCAATTTAATTTAATAATGATTCTATTCTTATCAACAACTCGTCAAATTTTGTATAGCCCGCTCTTTTATTAAAATGACCGGCGTTAGGAACAAAAGAAAGTTCAACCCCTAATTCCCTGGCTAGTTCTTTGCCATTACCAAGCGAAACGTAAGGATCATCATCTGACTGAAACACTACAAAATTACTAGACTTAGACTTAATGATTGGCCAGTCAAAGTCAAATCCGCTAAAACTACTATCTCGATCATAGTTTAAAATTGGTTTCACCCCGACTGGCGTGCCTATAAGGAAAACGGCTTTTACGGAATGCTTCAATTTTTCTAATATCTTAAGAGTAAAAACTCCGCCTAGACTGTGGCCGATAAAAGCCGTGTCTTCATTAATATACTGATCGTAATCTTTTAGAACATCAAACCATTCACTAATTTTTGCTGGGACAACAGGTGGAGATGGGAATTGAGGCACAAAAACTTTATGTCCTATTGATTCCAGTTTTTCTTTAAGCCACGGGAACCAATTTTCTTCGGGGCAGCCCTCTGTTCCGTGGAAAACAAAAATATTACTCATATATATTTATTTCTTAAACAGATTCAAGTAGGCTTTAGCGATAAATAATCTATTTCGAGAAAATCCGGTCACTTCTTGCAGGATCTTTAAAGATTCTAAATCATTTAGCAGGCTATTAGCGGTATTAAAAGTTATTTTAAACTTATTCATGATAATCTTAGAATTCACCGCCGGCTGAGAAAATAGGAATAATAGAACTGCATTAGCTAACTTAGCTTTCTTGCCTAAGCCCAATATTTTAATTTCGTACTCGCGCCGCAATTTTATAATTTGTTTAAATGTTTCTTGACTCCCCTTAGCAGTCTCCACCACGCCGGTTAAAAAAAATTTGATCCATTGTTCTAGGTTGTTGACTGCCTCACAACAGTTAAAGAATCATAATATGAGCCTTTGTTCTTTTCAAAAAAGGCTGACAAGTATAATGTCGGTTGGTTTAAAATTTTCTGCTCAATCAGTTGTAAGATGATTATCAATCTCCCCAAACGACCATTACCATCTAAAAAGGGGTGGATGGTCTCAAACTGATAATGGGCAATAGCAATCTTAATAAGTTGGGGAATTTCTAAATTTTTATTATGCCAAAATTTTTCCCAATCGCTTAAAAGATCGGGTAGTTCATCGTTATGCGGCGGAATAAAAAAAGCGTCAGCTAAACTTGAGCCTCCTATCCAATTTTGGCTATTTCTTATGTCGCCCGGATTCTTATGCTTGCCGCGGACATTAGATAATAAGATCTGGTGGGTATTTTTAATAACCCTCATTGATAACGGTAATTTATTTAATTCGGAAATAGCAGAATCCATGGCATTTATATAGCTTTGCACTTCTTGCCAGTCATCTCTTTTTTCAGGATCGACTTCCTCTTTTGGTAATACCGCCTCATCAATTCCTGTTTTAGTGCCCTCAATACGGCTGGAAATAGTCGCCTCTTTCATAGCGTGCATTTTGATAAAAAAATTTACATCCGGGACTAAGTCGGAATAAGCATTTAATTCTCCTAAATACCTAGTAGCTTCTTCTAGTAATAAATTGATTTTTTTATCAACCCAAATAAACTCTCGATTAATCGGGCTGGGGCTAAAACTTTTATATTGATATTGCTGGATATATTTACCAGCTGTAAATTGTGGCATATCTTGAGTTATAAATATTTATATCTCAAGTTTATGCCTTTCCTTGAGATATGTCAAATCATATCTCAAGTTAATTTACCGTTACGACTAGAACTGGACTTTGGAACATAAAAAACTTGAAATGTTAGCTTATAAATGGTTGATGCAATAACAAAAATCGCAAACACTCCTTAACGACGAAATAGCAAGGTTCGAACTGAGAAATACCCCCATAACAAAAGGACGAAATGAGCTTCTAGACTCGCTTCGTCCCGTTCTGCGGAGAGAGAGGGATTCGAACCCTCGGTACCTTGCGATACGCAGACTTTCCAGGTCTGTGCACTAGACCACTATGCGACCTCTCCTAATTAATCTTCCCGGCTACCACCGATTTCAAACCGCTAATCTTATCCCCATTACTATCCACAAAATCTTCATAGGGCCGGGCCCCAATAATCATTTCATCACCGATGAACATGGTCGGCGCTCCTTGAACACCATAACCTTGCGCTTCCACGACTGATTGTTCTATTTTTCCTGATTTTGTTTGATTAGTCAAGCAAGCCGTGAAATCACTGGTATTTAGGCTGAGCTGGTTTTCATAATTAGCCAGATTATCAACTAACAACTGCTTATTCTTGGCCTGCGCAAATAACAGGGCGCGCATTTCTTTCCACTTCCCTTGCTCACCCGCGCAATCAACCGCCTGAGCTAGTTGCTGGGCCGCTTCCAAATTATTAACAACATAGGGTCGTACAATAATGGCCGCCTGATCGCCCATTTCCGCCTTAATCTTATCTAAAGTATCAGCCAGATTAGCGCTATAAACACTGGTGTAATCTTCATAGACAAAAATTTTGAGCGCTGCCTCAGCGGAACCAAAAATCTTGTCGCCATTTCGAAACGTCGGTGAATTGCTAGCTAAATAGGTTTGAGTCTGAAGATCACTATTAGCTCCACTTGAATTAACTGACTCGAGCGCATCTAAATTGGCTCGCGCTAACAAACGGCTGGCAACAACCGTCACAACAATCGCGATCACAATTAACACGGCAATGATTAAATACCAAGATTTTTTTTGCATATTATTTTTTTTCTAAAACTTTAGCAACCAACATAATTAATTTTTCTTGTAAGCGTGGGGCGATCAGTTGGGCCCCCACCGGTAGTTTTTTCCCATCCTCAACTTCCACTAAACCGGCCGGGACTGATATTGCTGGCAAGCCGGCCAGCGACGCTCCAGTCACAAAAACATCTTCCAAATACATGGCCAAGGGATCATTGACCTGCTCGCCAATCTTGAAAGCCGGATGCGGGGCGGTCGGCGTTAATAGCAAATCAACTGATTTAAAAGCCTGGGCGAAATCATTAACAATGAGTGTCCGCACGGCCTGCGCTTTTTTATAGTAAGCGTCATAGTAGCCGGCGCTCAAAGCATATGTTCCGAGCATGATGCGGCGTTTAGTTTCCGCGCCGAAACCGAAGCCGCGATTCGTTTTATAAAAATCCTGGAGATTCTTCGCTTCATGCTTAGCTAACCCCCAACCGATGCCATCGAAGCGCGCCAGATTGGAACTTATTTCCGATGGTGTGATTAAATAATAGACGGGGATGCCATATTTAGTGTAGGGCAGACTGACTACTTGTAATTCCGCTCCGGCCGCCTCTAATTTATCAGCCGCTTCTTTCAGACGAGCCATTACTTGTTTATCTAAATCTTTCAAATAATATTCTTTAGGCAAACCGATTTTCAAACCTTTTAAACTTCCCTCCGCTTGGCCAGGCTCGCTATATTTTTCAATTGCGTCCGGTAAAGTCGTCGCGTCTAACTCATCATCTCCGGCGATTACCTCTAAAACCATGGCCGCATCAGCCACGGTTTTAGTGAGTGGTCCGATCACGTCGGTCGAGGAGGTCATTGATAGTAATCCGAAGCGGGAAACCCGCCCATAGCTTGGTTTTAGGCCCACCAGTCCGCAAAAACTGGCCGGCTGGCGAATTGATCCTCCCGTATCAGAACCCAGGGCAAATAGACACATATTGGCCGCTACGGCCGCCGCACTGCCACCCGATGAACCGCCCGGTACCCGAGTCAAATCAAGGGGATTCTTGGTTGTGCCATAGGCGGAATTTTCCGTGGAGGCGCCATGCGCAAATTCATCCAAATTTGTTTTGCCGAGCAAAATTGCTCCAGCCGCTTTTAATTTTTTAATAACCGTCGCGTCATACGGAGCGATATAGTTCTCTAAGATTTTCGAAGCAGCGGTGGTTTTTAAACCTTTAGTCATGATGACGTCTTTACAGAAATAGGGGATGCCGAGTAGGCCGCCTTTTTCACCCTCTTCCAGGCGTTCGTCCGCGGCCTGAGCGGCCACGAGCGCTCCGGCTTCATCAATTAGCAGACAGGCATTTAGGCTGGGGTTTAATAATTTGCTGTGCGCTAAACAGGCTTCGGTTATTTGCGTAGCCGTAATCTCACCCTGATCGAGTTTGGCACGCGCCTCTTCAATTGTTAGTTCGTTAAGTTGCATATAATTTTACAAAACCCGTTTAACCTTAACCTGCCCACCAGCTAATTCACCCTGCTGTAAAGCATTCTGCACTTCCGCCTTATCCCACTCTTTCACATCGTCAGTTCGTAAAACATCGACTAGCCCGCTCACCTGCGCGGTCGCTTCGACTTTTTTAGTGTCGACTTCTTTAAGTTGTCCGACATAATCCAAAATCGTTCCGAGCTGCTCTCCGAATTTATCGATTTCTTCTGGAGTTAATTGCAGGCGCGATAGTTCCGCAATATGAATAATGTCTTGTTCTTCTATCTTCATATAATTTAACTTTAGTTTATCTTCAGGGGGTTTTTATTTGATTAGCTGTAATAAATCTTCTTCACTTAAAATCTTAATTCCCAGTTTCTTGGCGGTTTCATATTTCGAACCGGGCTCGCTGCCAACCACAACATAGCTAGTATCTTTGGAGACACTTTCCTTAATTTTCCCGCCCAACGTTTTAATTTTATCTTTCGCTTCCTCCCTTGTCAAACTGCTCAGCGTTCCAGTCAAAACAAAACTTTGGCCGCTTAATTTCTGGCTAACCGCACTCTTGGCCACCGTGAGCGCCAGATGCACCCCATTAGTTTCAAACTTCTCTAAAACAATGATATCATTTTTATTATTAAAAAATTTCACAATACTAGTGGCGACAATCGGGCCAATATCGGCGAGCTGCTCTAACTCTTCGCGCGACCACGACTGAACGGCCTTAATTAAAAGGCGAACCTCGAACTCTCCACCTTTTTCCAAGCGTTTCAACTCCGCACTCCGTCTTAATTCTCCGGCCAAAGTCGCGGCCGTTTCTTCACCCACATGCCGGATACCCAAGCCATAGATAAATTTAGCTAGATCTAAAATCCGGCGCGAATTAATCATCTCAATGACGTTATCCGCTTTCTTCTCAGCGAATCGTTCCAGGCTTAACAACTCTTCTTTTTTAATTGCATATAAATCAGCGGCGTTTTTAATTAAACCAGCGGTTAGAAACTGTTCGATCAGCTTTGGTCCAAGCCCTTCTAAATCAGCCGCCCCTTTCGAGACAAAATGGATAATTTGCCGTAAATTAACGGCGTAACAACGCTTGTTGGAACAGCGATAGGCGACTTCCCCGTCGACTTGAATAACTCGACCACCGCACATCGGACAAAGTTCCGGCGGGGCTACTTTTTTTTCTTGGCCACTGCGTAAATTTTTCAAGACTTCCATGACTTTAGGAATCACGTCGCCAGAGCGTTCAATAATTACCGTATCACCCAAGCGTAAATCCAAACGTTTAATTTCATCAAAATTATGTAGGGTTGAGCGGCTAATAACGGCTCCGCCAACTTTCACCGGTTCTAAAACCGCGGTTGGCGTGAGGGCACCGGTCCGGCCGACCTGCCAAACGATATCCAAGATTTTAGTCGTGGCCTGTTCAGCGGAAAATTTATAGGCCATCATATAGCGCGGCGCCTTACCGACAATACCGAGCACCGGCCACATTTTTAAATCATTTATTTTCACGACCGTCCCATCAATTCCAAACGGCAAACTCGCCCGTTTCTTTTCCACCGAAGCATAAAAAGAAAAAACTTCGTCTAAATCACAGCAAATTTTATTCTGCGCCAAAGTCTTGAAGCCTAATAAATTCGCAATCTTATCCGCCTGGTCACGTCGCGCAATTATTTCGCCTCGTTCATAGTTTTGCCCGTTAGTTGCGCCACCGCGACTATCCGACAAAAGTAAATCATAGGCATAGAAAACCAGTTTTCGAGACGCAGTCACGCGGGAATCAAGCTGGCGGATAGAACCAGCCACACCATTACGGGTATTGGCCAACTCGGCTTTCCCTTCTTTCAAGTATTTTTTATTTAATTCATTAAAAACAGCCGTCGTCATAATCGCTTCGCCGCGAATTTCAATAACGCCGTCGTCAAGCAGATGTAAAAATTGCTGAACGTCGCCTTCCGTTAATCCAATCTCGACCAATTCCTTTAGGCTTGGCCGACGCAATTTTAAGGGCACGGTTTTTATAGTGCTGATATTTTGCGTAACATTTTCGCCAACCCGGCCATCACCGCGCGTCGCCCCCTGAACCAGCAAGCTTTTTTCATAACGCAAATTAATCGCCAAGCCATCTAATTTTAATTCACAATAATAATCGGTGTTCAAGGGTCGAGACAAATAATTAATATTCCGTTCTTCCCAGGCGCGCATATCCGCTTCACTAAAGGCATCAAACAAAGAAATCATCGGTCGTGAATGAACCGCCTTCTGGAATTTAGCCAAGGGCTGGCCGGCGACCCGCTGAGTCGGCGAGTCCGGCATAATTAAATCCGGCCAGTCGTTTTCGAGTTTGAATAATTCATTTTTTAGACTATCTAAAGCCGCGGCCGAAATCGTTTCCCGGTCGAGAACATGGTAATTATAGCGATGAAAATCAATTTCTTTTTTCAATTGATCAACCCGCTTTTTGGCTTCAGATTTGGTCATATTTGTTTGTAGTTCTATTCTAATACTAACACAAAAACCCTGGTTTTAACAGGGCTTTTGGGTTTTGTAAATGTTTTTAAACGGTCGATTACTCAGCCGGAGTGGTCGCTGGAGCTTTGTTGGCGCCAGTTGCCTGATTGATAAAAGCAACGATGTCAGTCACGGTCTTGGTGTTTTGAGCGGTCGCCTGCTCTAGTTGAGACAAGGCCACGCTGGCATTGTTCAAACGAGCGTTAAACTGCCAAAACATCATCAGTAATCCACCTAGAATTAAACCGACTACCAAAGGAAACACAAATTCTCTTTTCATAGTATTTTTTTCAAGCTGACGGCCGGACATTATAGTCCGCGCCGGACTGCTTATATTAATTTTAGTCTTAGTTAGCGGTTTGATTGGTTTGTCCATTGAGGTTAGAGTTAAAGAAATTGACGATGGCGGTAATCTGACTAGAATCTTGAGCGACAGTCGTACTAACGGCAGTCAACTTCTTGTCCAGGCGATTAAGCGACACAAAAAAATAGACGAACAGGGCGGCCACCAAAACTACCGCGATGATAGTCAGGAGCGGACCCACTAATGTTTTTTTCATAGTGTTTTTAGTATCTGATCGGCTGACTTTAATCAGCCAGTAATCAGAAAAAATTAATCTTATTTATCAAGTAATATTATTATAGCATTTTGTAATTCAGGAGTCTAGACGGAAAGCACAAATTAAAATGGATCCCTTTCTACTAGAAACTATTAAAGTTTTCTAGAGAAAGGAATCCATTTGAATTGGCCGACCGGTTATTGCTTAATCACTCTTTTGGAGTTGATGAAATAAATCCCGGCAGGCAGTTCAGATAAATCGAGTCTGGTTTCGTCGTTATAGACTTGGCGTTGAATAAGAGCTGCGCCTTGCGTATTGCGAACCACAATCGTTTTATCCGTAGTTTTTACAGTGATCTCGCCGTAGGTCGGGTTGGGATAAACCTGAAAATCATTATCGACGGTTACCCGGCTAGGCGAAGGAGCGCTGGAAAAAACACCATTTCCCAGAATAAATAAATCACCGTTCAACGATATCGCCATGGCTAACGTTGTCCGATTAGAGACAATTTTCGTAATAGCCATGGTACCGGTCAAGAACGGCAAATCAATCTCACCATCCATCATGATGAATCCGGCCGGAGAGTTTGTGCCATTATCCAGGTTAAGAGCACCACCGAAGTAGCAGTGGCCGTTGAAAAAATGAACGCTTGATAAGGTTCCGCCCGGATAACTGAAGTCATAATCACCGACTGAGGCGACTCTTTCTTCCCAACTTTCCGTATAGCTAGGTCCAACGACACTGTATTTCCCTTGATAAGAGTCGGCATCGTAGGCTAGCAGAGGGATTGAGTCTTGCTTGACCCAAGTCAACCCGTTGTCGTTAGAGACGGCCGGCATTGAATGCCGACGATCTTGACGGCTACCTAAACGGTAATTGATCGCAAAAGCTCGAACTGTTCCGTCTTCGGCCGTCGACATAATGAAATCATGCGAACCGCCCGGGACACGGTCTATCCGGTACCAATTGATACCATCGGTAGTTCGGTAATACAGCCCTTCTGGAGCAAAGGCGAATAACGTGGAGCTGCTGGCAGAAATGTTGTAAAAATTCGCTCCACTCTTAGCCATCGTCCAGGTTTGGCAGTTCGTCGAAGAAATAACCCCCTCATCACAGATGATATAAACTTTATCCTTAAAGGTTACGGCGCTAGACAGGCCATAAGCCTTAAAAGGAATCGGGTACGAAACCCAGGTCTGACCTTTGTCTTTAGAGACGCTGGTCTGGCCAGGGATATAGGTCCCCACATTGGGAATACGACGGCCAGTCGAGAATACGTAAATCGTCTCGTCCGGGATTATAATTGCGCAGCGAATTGCCTGGCTCTGCACGCCTTGCGGAGTGCCGACAGGAACCCACTGATGATCAGTCGACTGAGCCTTCACCGAAGTGAAGACCAGGATCATGGCCAAAAGGCCAACCAGAGCACGTAGCCCTCTCGAAAACAGGTTTTTCATCTTATTTCGGTTAATTTTAGTTTCTGAAATTCTGAAAATTTATTCTGGTATAATTGTTAAATAGCATAGTAAACTTAAACTTAAGCTCACCCCAGACTATATCATATTTAATATGATATGTCAATACATTAGCTAATATACAACAAAAACCCTTATTTTATTGGGGTTTTTGTTGTTTTCTAACTTGATAATGAATTTAGAGCTTATTCATCGCCCATGCATTTCCCGGTACTAAAATCACAGGTTTGTGGGCTGAAACAAGAAGTGCAAGCTTGTCCACAATTACCTCTTTTTACCGCATCGGTAATCCAGGGGTCATAGCAACAGGGCTGAGGCTGACAAGGTTCATTGCCGTCGGAAACTAGGGCGTCAGCAATAATCTGTTTCGGTGGAGCAGCTTCGACAGACACTAACTGAGCGGCAAAAGAGAAACAGATGATAATTACCGCCACTACCGAGAACATCAGAACAGTTCTCTTAAGCATTGGGCTTTTCTTAAGCATAGATTTTTATATTAATTAAAATAAATTTTATTAATTAAACTGGGCTATAGGTATAAAACAAATCTTTAATTTACATATCTCCAGAACAAGAACCGGTTGACTGGCAAACTCCTAGTAAGCCAAAACAAAATTGACAATTCTCAACTCCACAGTTATCGCACAACCCTGAACAGTCTATTCTTACGGCAAAATGCACGCCATCCTTAGAAATCGCCGCTATTCTGACAATATCGTAATTGAAACGGAGCGGCGCCCTAGCCTCACCTGGAGGAATTTCTCCACAAGTAAACGACCAATAGGTATTATATGCATCACAACAACAAACATGGGGCGTACACCCCCCTCCACCTGTATAATAGCAAGTACTTCCGTTACAAGTATACCCGGTAGTGCAACTACCGCAACTGGCCACATAACGACTAACACCACAATTATCCGTGCCACTTAAAGATCCACAAGTATAACCATAGCGACTGCAGAAAGTGGCGTCCGACTCTGGAGTACAGCTCGTCACGCAGGTGTTTCCCGAACAAACTTGCGGCGAAGTACAGGTGCCGCAACTGGCGACCGTTCGACTAACATTGCAATTATCAGTGCCGGTTAAGGAACCACAATTGGCGCCATAACGAGCGCAGAAAGCGGCATCGGTCTCAGCTGTGCCTGGCGTACAAGTGCCACTCGTCCAGGTGCCATAGGAGCAGGTATCATTAGTATAATAAGCTAAACAAGCCCCAGAACCACAGCTACCGGCATGAGCCGTACTAGCACTATAACCAATACCGGCATTATAATCGTTACAGTCGTAAGAGTTATTACGATAGGTATATCCGCCATAGGAAATCGAGGTTTGGCCGGCACAGCTTAAAGTCGCCACATTCGGATCACCATAAGCATCGACGTCATAATCGCGATAATACCAAGCAACGCCCGGATCGCCAGTACAAGATCCCCAACTACCGCTTGAACAGGTTCTAGTGCCACAATTATACCCATCGGCATTACCATCACAGGCCTCCGTACTGCCGTTTGAGCAAACTCCACACACATAATTGTTACAATAGGGTGTTCCACCACCGCAGGTTCCGCAACTGAGCGTCCCACAGCAAGTATCGGAAGGACTACCGCAATTATAGCCGAGAGCGGCACAGGTCGGAGGCGTACCAGCCGTGACTGAACAAGCCCCCCAGGTGCTCCAACCAGCCACTCCCTGACAAGTTTGGTATTGCGTCCCCGTTCTTTGACAAGTTCCACAGCCCACGGTACAAGCTTGCGAAGGTTGAGTCAGCCCATTATCATTCGTACCGTCACAATTATCATCCAAACCATTACAGGTTTCGGCAACTGGCGTTCCGGGATTACACGTCGTTGGCCACTCACCGGCGCTAGTACAAGTAACTAAAGTCGAGGCGTAGCATTGACCAACGCCGCAATAGTTATATCGAGTTGCTCCGGGAGTACAAACGCCGCAAGTAATATATTGGTATTCAGTACCGGATAAACTACAGGCATCTCCACCACAATCAGCCGCTGTTGATACAGTTTTAGACCAAGTTCGAGATTGATATTGTTGACCAGCAACATAAGAACCGCAACTAGCCACATTAGACCAACCGCTATAAGAAGGGGCAGAAGGCACACAATGTACTTTCTGTACACTGATATTATCATCCACACAATCTAATTGCCAAGGACTACCGGCTCCTACCAGATTCTGTCTGGCCGTGTGTAAACTCGGGCAAGCGGCCGCGCCCGCCGCATAGGTATCCCAAATCGGATCGGTCTGGGCAGAATAGGCGGTCACTTTTTTAGCATAGCCATCGCCATCAACATCAGTCGCACACAAACTCCCTTTCACTATTGAGGGAGATCCATTGGCGACTATTTGGCCAGGACTAACCGCAAAATTTATCGTTTGTCCTGGACTCAGAACTAGAGTCGCTCCGGCGTTTATCGTTAACTGGCCGCCTGCACTCATGGTTAAATTTCCGCTAGCAACCCCCTCATACTGTGAAGTAATACTACAAACTCCGCTGATGGAGGTGGCGCCGACTTTAACGGCGTTCAATTCGCAATTGGTGGCCGCTGAAACAAAAGACCGGCTATTAAATATAAAAAAGCCGGTCGTTATAAAAATAGCCAATAAAACAAACAATGAGAGCTTGCCTGACTTTATTTTTTGTAAAATCATAACAATTATTTAACAATTAATTTTCCTTTATTATTTATATCATCGATATAAAAATTATAGGTTCCGACAGCGGGAGACGGAAAAGTAACTGATTTATTGCCACCGACTTTAGAAAATGTTAAATTGAGAGGCTCCATCACTTTATCGGTAAAAACAATTTTGTGCGTCGTGCCATCGTCGGCTTGAAAGATCCAATTAATTCTCGAACCGGCCGGGGCGCTAATAATTTTCGGACTAAAAGTAGTGCCGCTAGCCGTAATCGT
>Ga0172379_10007751_pt1 | contig 13798 bp, 15 predicted proteins | sample GrowelOW334metaG_FD_119756 | JGI IMG/M metagenome (GOLD analysis project Ga0172379, IMG submission 119756) | Groundwater microbial communities from an aquifer near a municipal landfill in Southern Ontario, Canada - Groundwater well OW334 metaG | ecosystem: Environmental > Aquatic > Deep... | reverse complement strand
GATGCCCTCGCCGGGCTGGCATTACTTTTCATAACTGAAAAGTAACCAAAAGGTTTTGAGGGACGGCAGAACTCGCCTCGCGAGAGGCTCAGACAGCTGGCGCCCCTCAAACTCCCATTTTTGGGTGTTTGTCGCGTTTGCCAATTGTCTGTCGGGGGTTCGGGGGGCCATCCCGAGCCACGCGAGTGGTTATGGGCCCCCGATAGTTTTTGGATACTTTTTGATAGCAAAAAGTATCGCCAGCCCGGCGAGGGCTCGAAAAGAATTATGTAATTTTTGAAAACTTTTGACAAAGAGTGATCCAATTTTCGACAGAAAGTTCTTGTGCGCGAGTAGTGAGAGTAAGGCCAAAAGTGATAATAGTTTCGGTTAATTTGTCTTTATTTTTTTTACCGATGAACGGGAGAATATTTTTAATGAGTAATTTTCGCCGATTGCTAAAACCGGCTTTGACCAATTCGAATAAATAATCACGCTCTTCTTTGGATAATGATGTCGAAACTGGCGTGAGACGAATAACGGCGGAATCTACCTGTGGCGTCGGCCAAAAAGATGTTTTTGGAACGGTAAATAAAATCTCGGCGCGGGCGTAATACTGCACCGCTACCGACAAAAGCGACATATCACCAGGAGAGGCGCAAATACGCTCGGCCACTTCTTTTTGCACCATTAAAACAAGCTCGGTGGGTGGATGAACGGATTCCAAAAAAAGCCGGATGACCGGCGAAGTGATTTGAAATGGTAAATTGGCAACGACTTTGTATTTTGAAAATTGAAGATTGGCCAGTGGAAATTCTCGCAGGACATTCCCCCATTGAATAGTCAGATTAGGAAACTGAAGGGATTTTTTTGCCCAATACTTTTGTAGTTTTTTCTCAATTTCAAAGCTGATAACAATACCAGCTTGCTGGGCTAATTGCATTGTGAGAACGCCAAAACCTGGTCCAACTTCTACTACCGCGTCGTCTTTGGTGAGCGCGGCGGCCGACATTATACTCTCAATTACCCCTTCATCAATGAGATAATTTTGACCATATTTTTTGGTAGGAGTAAGGCCATTGTTGCGACAAATTTGCGTTAAATAATCAACATTATAAAGTGATGACATAAACTTACGGTAACGTGCTCGTAGCCACTGATGCCACTTCTGATTTTAATCCAGCGGCGGTATATCGATTCGAAGCGTTCCACATGAGCCAACCAGCGTCGGTGTATTTATCAACCGCATCAATTTGTTGGCGAATTTTAGTACTATCATACACGGCGCCAATGCTAAAAGCTTGAATCCAAGGACGAACTTGCGCGCGAGTAGTGGAAGTAAATTGTGCCATACCAATCCTAAGACCATTTTCAATAACTTGACCGGGATGATCGGCGGGATTGGCAAAACCCAAATGACCGGGTGGATAGTGCGAAGGATACATCATTGGACAAATATAATCGGAAGTGTTCAAAGCATCGCTCAGTCTTTGACCAATATTCATATCATCTTCACCGTGCTTTTCCATCACAAACCCAAACATATCGAGCGACAACCACACTGGTTCATTGGCAAGTTCCTTACTCAAACGATCATAAAATGCCGACATGACCTTGTACTTTTTACCGGTACTACTACTAAACTTTACCTGACTCATATTTCCATCCGACGGAAACCGAACATAATCAAAATTAATTTCGTCGAATCCCAATCCGACCGCTTCTCGAGCGATGGCAATATTATATTTCCAGACCGCTTCATTACTAGCATCTACCCAAGCCAGCCCCTTGTTGTCACGCCATAGACCGCCTCTTTTGTCTTTAAGCGCCATCGCCGGTGCTTGTTCGGCCAACACGGGATCTTGGAAAACCGTTTGACGCGCGACGACATAAATATTGTGATCATGAAATTTTTGAATAACGTCAATGAGATTCTTTACCAGAACTTTTTTTGTTTTGTATTTCTGAACTAATGGTACTTGACTATCATAAAGTACATACCCCGTGTAATCTTTGATATCAATAACCACCGCGTTAAGTTCGGTACTGTCAATTAACCTTATAATTTCATCTACCTTTTTTGGATTACCCGTGGAATAAGCGGTTAAATACAATCCCTTGACAGTTTGACGTGGCGTCTTTGTGCGAGGGACGACTGGAGTAACGGCGACACTGTGAGTATTGTTAAAAGGACTGAAAATAATAGATTTTGAAAACGAATTTATTTCCGCGGCGGCAACAGTCCAGGAAGTATACAAAACTAAAAAGGCACCCAAGGAAGTAGCCGTTAAGGCGAGAAACGAAAGCGGATGATGGATGCGACAAAACATAGACTAAACTGTAACTACTATCTCACCCTGACGAATTATTTTTAATTTGTCATCAACAACACTCACAATCGTCGTGGGTGTATGTCGCGGGAGTTTCCCGGCCGAAAATAAATAATCCGGCATGAGTGTACGACCAGAAAATTGCGCAATCACGTCAGTACTATCATAAATATTACTAGTCTCACTTATATTACCAGATGTTGCCACCATCGGTCTACCGAGTTTGTCAACTAGTGAAGAAAGAAATGAATCGGCAGTAACTCGAACGGCAACAGTACCATCTTTTCCTAACACTCCAGCGGCCAGCTTGAAAAAATCTAAGCGCGCATCCCCCACCACCGTGAGTGGGCCTGGCCAATATTGTTTGGCGATTTTTTCAAGGGTTTCATTCCACACCAACACTTGCTTCGCCATCGCGACTGTCGGAACCACCACCAACAGTGGTTTGTCGGCGCGCCGTCCTTTAATACTAAAGATTTTTTCTGTCGCGTTTTGATTGGTCGCGTCACAACACAAACCATAGGAAGTTTCGGTGGGTAAAATAAAAGTTTTACCCGCCAAAAATTCAGCGAGGATAAACTCCGAATCAATTTTATTTAAAATCTTCATAATAATTTACTTGTCATCCAGAGGGGATCCACCCCGAAGGATCTCTGGCTCACCCAGTAATACCACTATATAAATCTTTCCAACCAGAATTTTGATCTTGAATTAATGTTATTTTTTTCTTTCGAGACCATCCTTTCAGTTCCTTTTCACGTTTTATCGCTTGCACAATATCAGTAAAGTATTCATAATAAACTAATTTTTTTGTTTGATATTTTTTAGTAAAACCATCATTTATTTCATTTTTATGTTCTTCTACTCGTTTTATTACATTATTAGTAACACCAATGTACAGTACCCGAGTGGTACTAGACATAATGTATACGTAAAATTGATAATTGGTGAATGACATGGTGGTGAGCCAGAGATCCTTCGCTTCGCTCTGGATGACAATGTTGATAAAATACTATTGCTTAATCCAACGCAGATAAGACTCAGAAAGTTGTAATAGATCTCCCTCCAACACCGACTCCGGATCCGTCGATTCATAATCCGTCCGATGATCTTTTACCAAATGATACGGGTGCAAGACATACGAACGAATTTGATTGCCCCATTCGGCCGATTTATATTCACCGCGTAATTCCAAGCGTTCCTTCGCTTTTTTTTCTTCTTCGAGAATAAGCAACCGGGATTTCAAAATTTTCATCGCCATTTCTTTATTTTGCATCTGTGAGCGCTCGTTCTGACACTGTACGGTGATGCCGGTGGGAATATGAACAATGCGCACGGCGGAATAGGTAGTATTGACACTCTGACCGCCTTTGCCACCAGCCATAAAAGTGTCGATGCGTAAATCTTTTGGATCAATTTCAATTTTAACTTCCTCGGCGATTTCCGGTAAAACCTCAATAAGCGCAAACGTGGTGTGGCGCATTTTTTCGGCATCAAACGGTGAAATACGCACCATTCGATGTACGCCGTGTTCGGATTTCAGATAACCGTAGGCATAACGACCGGTGACTTCAAAAGTAACGGATTTGTATCCCGCTTCGGCACCCCGTGATTCGTCGATGAGTCGGGTGCGCCAATTTTGTTTTTCCGCGAAACGCATCAACATGCGCAAAAGCATTTCCGTCCAGTCCTGCGCTTCGGTACCACCCGATCCGGCATGGATTGAAATAATGGCGTTATTTTTATCAAACGGTCCGTTCAAAAGTAAATAAAATTCGTAATCGCTAAATTCTTTTTCGAGCGCGGTTGTTTGTGTTTCTATTTCAGCTTTTAGACTACTATCCGACGATTCTGATAGTTCAATTAAATCCGTTACTTTGGTCGCGAGCGTTTGCCATTTGTCTACTTCGGATTTTATCGATTGATAATCTTGAGAAATATCTTGCGCGCGCGAAGTGTCGTTCCAAAAATTTGGCGCGTTCATTTGTTCGCTGAGTTGTTCCATTTTTTTCTGTAAATCGGGAACTTTAAGCAAAGCGGTAGTAGCTTCAATTTTGGTTTGTAGTGATTTTAGCCGCTCAAGTGACATACGCTAAAAAAGTTTTACCAGACCGAACATGAATCCTAAGGTGGCTAGGTTGCCAATGATGACGCCAGCGAAAAGATATGGTAGGGATTTGTGCATGGGATAACCGAGGATGAAGGCGATGAGAGAGGCGGTGTAGACGCCGTTGAGGGGTGATGGGATGCTGAGAAAAAATAAGATGCCGAAAAGGCCGTATTTTTCGTAACGGGCGAACTTGGCTTGGGCGTGGGCGACGGATTTGACCCAGGTTTTACCAAAAATACTGTTGTGATTGGAAATCCAATTGTGAAATTTTTCGGCCAAAAGAAGTATCGTGATTACCGGAATCATATTTCCGACAATCACCAAAAATATCCCCTCCCAAATTGGCATGTGGTAATGCAATAACGCGAACGATAAGGCGAAACGTTCGGTAATAGGAAAAACCGCCATGAGTAACGTGCTTAAATATGGTGGAAACTGGGTGAAAAAATGGATAACTGCGGGAATCATATTTGATATTTATTGTATTTCAATAGCACCATTCTACTCTAAAATATGCGGACTGACAAATCTAACCATTGACGAAAAGACAATTTTATAGTAAACAATAAACACCTGGGAATAATCCCAGGATGGAGGCGCACATGCCGAAACACCGGGATGTTGAATTATCTTTAGTCGTAGGCGGCGGGTTTCTGATCTTGGTAGGAATGGGACTCTCGAACTATGTGAGCACCTTCAAACCACAATCAAATCTGCTGGGTATAATCGGCATTGCCTGTATGGCAATTGGACTCGCTGCCATCGTCGTTTCGATTTGCTTCGAGCCGGAGTGGCCTGACGATCGTGAGCCGTGATGATGAAGAAGATCAACGCTGGGGCGACTACAGCGCCCTTCTAAGCCACCCCACGTTATAAACATTTTATTTATAGAATGTTTATAACGGGTGGCTTTTTTGTTACATGTATTGAAACCAACATCCCTGCCTACCGGCAGGCAGGCCCCTCGCCCTCTTCCGAAGGGGGATTTAAAAGACGCCTCACTTCGAGACGTCTTTTGACTTTATAGACTTTCTGACTTTAAGGACTTTCGTCTAGTACATTCCCCCGCCCATTCCGCCCATACCACCACCCATTGGCGGCATAGCTGGTTCGTCTTTCTTAGGAAGGTCGGTGATGACTGCTTCGGTCGTGAGGAACATGATAGCAACGCTCGCGGCATTTTGTAATGCCGATCGAACAACTTTGGTGGGGTCGATAATACCCGCGACAAACATATCTTCAATCGTGTTAGTAGCGGCGTTATAACCCAAGGAAAAATTTTGTTTTTTCTTTTGTTCCTCAATAATGCTAAACAAAGTGATTGAACCATCTTTCCCGGCATTGACCGCGATTTGTTTAATTGGTTCCAACACCGCATTATTCACAATACGATTGCCCGCGATGATACCGCTGACAAAAGTTTTTTCACCTTCGGCTTGAAGCAACTCGGCAAACACGTTAGCGGCAACGGCGAGGGCGATTCCGCCACCAGGCACGATACCTTCTTCAATGGCCGCGCGAGTGGCGTGGACAGCGTCATCGATACGATCTTTCTTTTCTTTCATTTCCGTTTCCGTAGCGGCGCCAACTTTGATGACGGCAACACCACCGGTGAGTTTAGCCAGGCGTTCCTGCAATTTTTCCTTATCAAAATCACTATCGCTTTCGTCTTTTGATTTCTTAATTTGCGCGGCGCGAATGGCTACGGCCTCTTTATTACCCTTACCATCGATGATGGTGGTCGATTCTTTGGTGGAAAGCACTTTGTGGGCGCGACCGAGATCTTCAAGTTCGGTTTTGTCGAGTTTCAAACCAAGATCTTCGGTAATGACTTTACCGCCGGTAAGAATCGCAATGTCTTGTAACATTTCCTTACGGCGGTCACCAAAGCCAGGCGCTTTCACAGCGAGCACGTTGAAAGTACCGCGGAGTTTATTTAATACAAAAGTAGTCATCGCTTCGCCATCCACATCTTCAGCGATAATGACAATTTCTTTTTTACCGGCTTGAGCGACTTTCTCGAGCAATGGCAAGACATCATGAATCGAAGAAATTTTCTTGTCGGTAATCAAGATATATGGGTCGTTGTATTCGGCTTCCATGCGTTCCGCATTCGTCACCATATAAGGTGAGACGTAGCCTTTATCAAACTGCATGCCTTTGACAACTTCTTTTTCCACGCCAAAAGACTGCCCTTCTTCAACGGTAATAACACCTTCTTTACCGACCGATTCCATCGCTTCGGCAATAATGTTGCCGATTTCTTTGTCGTTGGCGCTAATTGAAGCCACTTGAGCAACTTGCTCTTTAGTATTGATTATTTGGCTGTTCTTTTTTAATTCGGCGACAATTTGTTTTACTTTCTGTTCGATTCCAATGCGCAAATCAATCGGATTGACACCGGCCGCGACCATTTTCAAACCTTCTTTGATCATCGCTTGAGCAAGAATGGTAGCAGTAGTGGTACCATCACCAGCGACATCGTTAGTTTTGGAAGCGGCTTGTTTCACTAGCTCCGCGCCAATATTTTCAAATTTATCTTCGAGTTCGATTTCTTTCGCGACACTCACGCCGTCTTTAGTAACCGTTGGCGCGCCATAACCCTTGTCCAACACGACATTGCGTCCTTTTGGTCCGAGCGTGACTTTCACCGCGTTAGCCAAGATATCCACACCACGCATGAGCGCCTTGCGTGCTTCCTCACTATATAAAATTTGTTTTGCCATAATATTTTTATTTAATTATTTCTCAATCACCGCGAGGATATCATCCTGCGCCACTATTTTATATTCTTGTTTTTCAATTTCGACTTTTTCACCACCCCAATTTTTAAGTAAAACATGGTCGCCTACTTTTACTTCCATGGGCCCGCGAGTACCATTGTCGAGAAGTTTTCCGGTGCCGACTGCCACGACTTCACCCTCTGGCTTTTTTTCGTCTTTTTCCGGCAGAACTAAACCAAAAGAAGTGACTTCATCAGCCTTTTTCTGACGAATTAAAATGTTTTCACCAAGCGGTCTTATTTGCATAATATCCCAATTATTTATGAGTTAAATTTATCACTCTGATTTATAGAGTGATAAGAGTGGTACCAAGCATTGTAGCCTATTTTAAAAAAGTGTCAAGACCTGTAACAACCCTGCCATCCACAATGATTTTAGACAAAAAAATCCCTTAAATCAAAGGGATAAACTAATTAAAAAAATGTTACTAATTAAACCTCATTTTTTGGCAAAAAAATGAGTCCCATAACTACCCACCACAGCATCTGCCCAACATACATGCTCCACCAAAAATGATCAAAAAAAGAGGCGACGATTAGCGTTACAAATAAACCGCAATACAACATATTTTCCGCCCACATCTTTTTGCCAATCATAATAAATACTGCCAACCAAATAACAAACCCAACAATCCCCCATTCGGCCAAAATCAGTAGCCAAACATTATGTACCGGCTGAAGATCCCAGACATTAAGCAGTGGATTATTTTCAAAAAGTTTTAGAGTATAAACTTCCGGACCAATACCCAGGAATGGATACTGCTTAATTAAATTACCAGCGACGGCATACTGATTAAGACGCTCGGTAATTGATCTTTGCTCCAATCGATAACTTGGATCAAATCTTACGGCAAACAACGATTGAAAAAGCGTCGAAGCAAAAGCCACGATGATGGCGTAAAAAATAAGCTGTTTGAGAAATAAACCAACAGGGCGCATTCGCGACCAGAATGGCCGATGCCGAAACATGAACGCCTCAAACACCAGCCATGAGCCATATGTAAATAATCCCAGTGTCGCTGAAATCCAAGCACCACGTGAAAAAGAAAAAATAAGTCCGAGAAGTATGAATGCCTGACCAAGAGTATAAATAATTTTGTGCCATGGTTTACTTTTGACGTAAAGCAACAACCCAATGACGAGCATGAGCGCGAGATAGGCACCGAAAATATTTGGCGAGCCAAAACTGCCATAGGCGCGCAACCAACGCTCGGTATGTGTTTCGATAACAAAACTACCCAGTTGCGCCGGTGATTGATAAGCCAAACCAAGCCATTTGTTCGCGCCAATGTGCTGAGTGAAAAATTGGACGAGACCAAGTATTGATTGAAGTACACCGCCGCTCCATAGCGCCAGCATGAGTTTTTGTTTGGGAATGGCGGCACTCGCAATAACGATAAACAAACAAAGTCCCTCGAGTACGTGGAACACGAAATTGTAGGAGAGCGTTACATTTGTGCTGTGAAAAACTTCCAGTAGTAAAAAGCCGACAAAACCGAGTGTGATAAGCAAGTGTGAAAAGTGGGCGCGAAAATGAATTTTACCAAAAAGATGCGGCCAGTTGTGATGAAAAAAGAATTGCTCAATCGCGAACATAATAATTGTAAACCAGAGCAACAACTCGGTCGCGTACCAGCTAAGACTGCCATACTCCCAAAAATTGCCGTTCAAATAAGCCGGACCGTAAATCCACCGAGTCTGCCACGGCAAAAGAAAGAGAAACACCAATAATGACCAATGCCAGATTTTTTTAAACATATGATTTGACGAAATCATGCCGCGCAACGTCCGTTGAAGCGCGGCCGTTACACAAATTAACTTTTTCACAATTCTGCAACCACTCTTGTCGGATACGCTCGCGCGCGTCCGTTTCATGAAATTTTAACACTCCGTCAGTAGTTACTACTGCCGAGGCAACCGTTCGCTGTTTACCTACACTGGTGCGAGCAATTTTTCTTTGTTGTAATGTGCGGACAGTTTTTTCAAAATAATTTCCCACTCGACCGCCACCAGACCATTCAAACAAATTTTTTATGAATTTACTAAAAATAGGAATATTAATAGTAGGAAAAGGTTGGCGCGGATTGGTAGTTATCCATTGCTTTTGCCATTTATTCGCGTCCAAAAGTTTGTTATATATTTTTTCCGGATCATAAAGCGGTATTAGTTGTTTCAGCCAGTAGACAAGGTAAATATCATCGGGCGCAATGGCGAGCGGGGCCAGATCAAGATGCGCCTCATCAATATAAAATGAGAGACAAATACGATTGGCAACTTTTTTACCATGACGACGCAAACCAAAGATAAAGACAATGATATTCGTGAAAATTCGAACCAACCAGGCCCGACCGGCGTGAGCGATAATAAAAAAATCAATATCGCTTCCTTCATCGGCCGCTTCGGCCGCCACGGAATTACAAACAAAAATTGCTTTGAGAAACGGCACGCCGGCGATAAGTTTGGCCGCTCGATAGGCGCGCTTAAGTTTCTCGTCTACATAGGGAACGGCTCGCCGACGCTCTTCCACAATTGAAACTTGTCCGGGTAAAAAATAATAACTATATTTTTTATCAATAATACCCAAACCAACCAGTCGTTCGAGTTCATTCAAAAAATCAAAAAAAGATTGATTGGTCCCCTGCCACAAATTCAAAAACAACTCCGGCGCGGTGAGCGGGAAATTAAAAATTGAGAAATATGTTAACGTTTTTATTATGGCAGTTTGCTGCATACCGCTAGTATACCGTTTTTCGTTAATAAAAAAAAGCCCGGTTTGGGCTTTCTTAATATATTATGTCTTATTGCGTAATTGGATTGATTGAAGACTTTTGTACTGACGGCGTCATCGGTTCAAGCGTTGGCGATTGAAGTGGTTTCTCCGACTTCGGTGCTACCACTTTTATGACCGTATCTTCCACCACTACTTCCTGATTAGTAATTTTTTTAATTTGCGTTGGCGCAACATAATAAATCTCTCGCCCTAAAAATCGACCAACAATGTATTGTCGTATCTGATGCGTTTCAACGTCAATTTCCAGGTCGTGAATAGTACCAAGCTTTATTCCCAATTCAGTCACTACCGGTAAACGCATTAGTTGTTGTTGAGTGATTTTCATACTGATTTGAAACAGACGATTCAGTCCCCGCTTGTTACAGGGTCGGCCTCAAGGCCGGGGGTAGGTTTAAAATCCCTCCTTGAGGAGCCTGCCTGCCGGTAGGCAGGGGTGACCCGACTCGCGTCGGGTTGGGAGATGTTCGCCAACGGATAACATCCCCCTCGCCCCCCTCAAGGGGGGAATACATGTTTCGTAATTCACCAGTAAACTATTTTACAATCGTTCCTTCGATTACGCCCTCCGCTACTTTTTTATTACTGGAATGGTTGCGTAAAATCCACCATTGTTGAAGTGCCATGAGCGCCGTACCAAAGAACCAGTAAAGCGTCAGACCGGATGGAAACTTAATACCAATAAGAATTGTCATAACCGGCATGAAATATAGCATTTGCTTGTTCATCATGTTAGTCATGCTTTCATCTTTACCGCCAGTACCAGCTTCTTTTGGTACCGGTTTACGAATAAACATTTTTGCCTGGACAAACTGCGCGGCACCGGAAAGGACGGCTAGAACGATATTTGGCGTTCCTAGATTAAGGAAACCAAACGAGATTGGATTCAAAGTGCCGGGATTTTTTACAAATGAATATAAATTCTGAGCCAAATCTTTTGAAGCCAACCCATCTTGTAACGCCCAAAATAACGCGAGCAAAATTGGTAATTGAATAAGCATTGGCAAACATGAAGTCAGCGGATTTATTTTATGATCTTTATAAAGCGTCATAACTGCTTGATTTTGTTTTACCTTGTCATCAGCGAACTGTTTGCGTATTGCCTCAAGTTTTGGCTGCATGTCTTGCATCGATTTCTGCGCGTTAATCGATGAGGCAGTGATTGGGTATAAAATCAAACGAATGAGAATTGTTACTACGATAACAACCAAACCAAGATCATGACCGGGAATAACATTGTACAAAGCAACGAATAAATTTAATATTGGTTGATAGAGAATAACGTGAAAAATTGAAGTTAAAGAAGACATAAAATATAACAAGCGTTGATAAATAATTATTCTGCTTTGGTTACAGTTGGCACTTCAGCTATTTCTTCAGTTGAAACATCGGCAACCGCGTCGCTATTCACGACAACCAAACCACCTTGCTGAACCATGCTAATTTTCCAACCAACCAATTCCGAAGCCAGGCGGACATTTTGTCCGCTTCGACCAATCGCAATGGAAAATTGCTCCAGAGCAACGGTAACAGTAGCAAGTTTTTCCGCTTCATTCAGATCGGCGGAAATAATCTTGGCCGGAGAAAGAGCATGCGAGATATATTTTACCACGTCATCACTATATTGAATAACATCAATTTTTTCACCACCAAGTTCTTCGATAATGGTATTAATACGGCTACCGCGCTGACCGATACATGAACCAATTGGGTCAATCGATTCATCATCCGTGGCCACGGCCACTTTGGAACGAAAACCAGGGTCGCGAGCGACACCTTTGATTTCAATTACTCCGCTCGCAATTTCCGGAATTTCTTGTTTGAAAATTTCTTTGACCATGCCGTTATTCGTACGGGAAAGTAAAATTTCCGGACCACGAGCAGTCATCTGCACGGACAAGACAAAAAATTTCATGCGCGCGCCGGGGCGATAATGCTCACTACGCACAGCCTGATCCATCATCATGACACCAGTAATCTTACCAAGATCAATTAAAACCTTACGACCTTCAACACGCTGAACAGTACCGAGAATAATAGTATTTTCCTGACCTTTAAAGTCGCCAAATACCATCGTGCGTTCCGCTTCACGGATTTTTTGAATAATTACTTGTTTGGCGGTCTGCGCGGCCATACGACCAAATTCGTGCGTAATTTCCAAATCAATTTCCAGCACTTCGCCAACTTTGGCGCCTTTTTTAACTTTTTTAGCTTCGGCGAGCATCATTTCAGTTTTCGGATTGAAGCGTGGCAAATCAGCCGTTTCTTCATCGGTAAGTTCGCGTTTTTCTTCACGAGCTTTTTCTCGACGCGCGGATAATTCTTCCTGGGCTTTCTCAAGGGCTTCCGGTTCGATATCTTCGACAACGGTTTTCACATCCCAAGCTTTCATATCCCCAGTATCCGGGTCAAATTTCACTTTGATGTTTTGCTGCTTATTACCAAAATCCTTACGGTAAGCCGCGGCCAATGCCGCTTCGATAGTTTCCATTACCGCTTCGTAAGTGAGATTCTTTTCGTCACAGACTACTTGGATTGCCTTTGTTATTTCGGACATATACATTTAAATAATTAAGAAACAAGATACAAAGCCAATTGTTTTTGGATCTTGTATATTTGAATTTATTTTGTTAATAAAAAAAGCACCGATAGTTAATCGTGCTTATACTGTCAAATAGTATACCAATAAATGGGGCAGTTGTCAAGTTGTTGCTAGGGAAGAACGATATCACCTATTCCATCAGTCCGCATTATTTTTGCCCCCGCCCGTTCGAGATGGCGAATAGCCCGAAGCGTCGGATGGCCATATTTATTTGGTCCGACGGAGATTACAGCGGTTTTTGGTTTCACATAACTTAAAAATAGTTCGCTTGAGGCACCGTCGCTGCCGTGGTGGCCAACTTTGAGAGTGTCAGATTGAAGAGTGGTGCACCTCATCCCCGCCTTCTCCTGTGAGGAGAAGGAGATTGATTCCCCTCTCCTCACAGGAGAGGGTAGGGTGAGGTCTGGCGTACTCGAACAATACTTTTCCACCAACACCTTTTCCAGTGGCGCTTCCATATCGCCGGTGAAGAGAAAAGTTTCATTGTTGTGGGTGAGATGAAAAACAATCGAAAAATTATTACTATCCGCGGAACTGGTAGACATTTTTAGGTTGATATCAGGAGATAGAAATTCGAGCGAGGTGGATGCAATACTCCACCACTCGTGACCGGCAATCGTTTTGAGTTCAGCACCGGACGCTTGCATTATTCTATCCCACTCACGCCAATACGGATCCGCCGGCTTCCCGTGTCCATTCGTAATAATTTCTTTAACATGATAATTTTTGACCACATCGAGACATCCACCATAGTGATCAAGATCAGGATGAGTAGCCAAAACATAATCAATCGTCCGATCATAAAAGGGTAAGTTTCTTCCCAACGCCGAAAGAACGATTTTGCTCGCCCCACAATCGACAAGCATTTTTTCACCGTTTTCGAATTGAATTAGGGCGGCATCGCCTTGGCCAACGTCGAGAAATGTGACACGAAAAGTATGGCTTTGAATTTCGTAATACCGATAATATAAATATCCAAAAACACTTATAATCAACAAAATAACAAAAATTAAAAAAACGATTTTTTTATTTTGTTTAATTTTGTCAAAGATTGGCATTATATAAAAATACTTATTTTTTTTCAATTGTCATCTCGAGGGGGTTCACCCCGAGAGATCTCTGGCTTACCAGCGATGCCCTCGCCGGGCTGGCATTACTTTTCATAACTGAAAAGTAACCAAAAGGTTTTGAGGGACGGCAGAACTCG
>Ga0172379_10007750_pt1 | contig 13799 bp, 14 predicted proteins | sample GrowelOW334metaG_FD_119756 | JGI IMG/M metagenome (GOLD analysis project Ga0172379, IMG submission 119756) | Groundwater microbial communities from an aquifer near a municipal landfill in Southern Ontario, Canada - Groundwater well OW334 metaG | ecosystem: Environmental > Aquatic > Deep... | reverse complement strand
CTCATCTAGAGTAAATAATTAATATTGAGGTATTTTAGATACTTGAAAATTGACAATGGTCAATTTTCAAGTATTGATATAACGCATAAATTGATCGAACCGGTCGTCAATCAGGCTTTTGAGCGGCGTCTGATCCATGAATGTAGCCTTTATTTCGTAATTGTAGCGCGTCAGGGTCTGAATAATGCCGGAAAGGTCGACTTGGTTAACCTTGATGGTCACTATCAGCTCGGTGGTCGATACATTTGGTTTCCATGTATACAGACTCAAAATACGGGCATCATTCCCTTCGATGATCTGGGTGATTTGTGCCAACGAATAGTTATTCTCACACATGGTCAACTCAATGATTCCGCCCGGTTCATTGGGCGAAAAGAGAATCGTTAGCTGGTTGCTCAAATCATACCTGGAAATTGATCCCAGGTAGGTATGATCTTCAGTCAACACCGGAACGATAGATACGCCGCAACTGGAGGCCACCGCGGCCACCTCAAAAATATGCTGCATCGGATGTGCGTGGGGTTTGAGCAGCTGATCCGAGATGAACGATTCAAGCGGGGCGTCAAAATCATGGGCATCGAAAATCTCCTTGTCTGAAATGACGCCCAGGTACTCCTGATCGGACACAATGGGCAGATGAGATACCCTGAAAACATCCATCAGTGAAAGCACTTTAGAGGCAGTATCACCAGGGCTTACAGAAGGAATCGAGTCAGAAATCAAAGTTTCAGCAATCATGACCGAAAGTAAAGTTGTTTTTGAATGCGAATCATTTTGTAAATTGCAAACCTAATTAATTGCATGCAAAAATGACACGATTAAGCGTAAATATAAATAAAATAGCGACACTGCGAAACAGCAGGGGCGGAACAATGCCCAGCGTGACAGAAGCAGCAGTCAGATGCCAGAAGTTTGGAGCTGAAGGGATCACCATCCATCCTCGTCCTGATGAAAGGCACATCAGGTACAACGATGCCCGTGAGCTTAAACCCCTGGTGACTACAGAATTCAACATAGAAGGTTATCCTGATCCACGCTTTATTGAGCTGGTACTTGAGGTTCTTCCCCATCAGGTAACACTTGTACCGGATTCCCCTTCTGCAATCACCTCCAACGCCGGATGGGACACGCTGAAACACCGTAATTTTCTAAAAGAGGTGGTTGGAAAATTTCAAAAAGCAGGAATCAGAGTCTCCCTTTTTGTCGGAACAGATCCAGAAATGATTGAAGGAGCGGCTAAAATCGGAGCCGATAGGGTCGAACTCTACACAGAACCCTACGCCACAGATTTTCCGCTAAATCCGGAAAAAGCAATTCTTCCCTTCATCAGGGCCGCCCGAACAGCTGAAAAATTTGGCCTGGGACTTAATGCCGGCCACGACCTGAGCCTCGAAAACCTACGCTATTTCGACCTGCATATTCCAAATCTCCTGGAGGTCTCCATTGGGCACGCCTTGATAGCTGATGCCTTGTATTTGGGACTGGAAGAGACGATAAGGTTGTATAAGGAGTGCCTCAATCAAGGATAAAGGATAAAGTCAAAAGGATAAAGTAAGAACGCACTATCTATAATTGTTGAACTTTTATAAAACTCTATTTAACAGCTAATTAAGTACAAAACCCGGGGCTACCTTTATCCTTTTTACTTTATCCTTTATCCTTTATCCTTTTTACTTTATCCTTTATCCTTTTTACTTTATCCTTTATCCTTTTTACTTTATCCTTTATCCTTTTTACTTTATCCTTTATCCTTTATCCTTATTATTATTGGCTATGAACTTACATTACCGCCATTACGGTTCCGGAACACCATTGATCATCCTCCATGGCTTGTACGGCTCGTCAGACAACTGGATTACCATTGCCAGGCAGTTGCAGGAGCATTACACCGTTTTGCTTCCAGATTTAAGAAACCATGGGGCTTCTCCGCATACACCCACACATACTTATGAGGAGATGGTCGATGATTTGATGCAGTTTTATGAAGAGACAAATACAAAAGATGCCTATTTGATAGGGCACAGCATGGGCGGAAAAGTGGCCATGCGATTTGCAGCTGAACATCCCGAAAAGGTGAACAGACTGATGATTATCGATATTGCTCCCAAAAATTACCTAACGGGAGATCGCTCCTTCAAACACATTCGCCAACATGAATTAATTCTGAAATTGCTTGAGCATCCTGATCTTTCGCAGTTCCATTCCCGGAGTGAGCTGGATCACTATTTCAGTTCGAAAATCAAGGAAGAATCGTTGCGTCTCTTTCTTTTGAAGAATATTCACCGGACGCACCAGGGTACTTTTGAATGGAAGATCAATGCCAAAGTCTTGAGAGATACGTTTGACGCCACTGTCAGCGAAATGGATCTGTCGTGGTTCGAAGAACGTATGCCAATTTCAGCCTATCCTGTCACATTTGTGAGAGGACTGAATTCAGAATATGTCAGCGATGATGATTGGAAAGAGATCCGAAAAATCTATCCCGAAGCCAAACTGGTCGATTTTGATGGGGCGGGTCACTGGCTGCACGCAGAACAACCTTCGAAGCTGGTTGCCACTATATTAGAAAAAGTTTGAAAGGTTTGAAGGGTTTGAGGGTTTGAGGGTTTGAAGGGCTTGAAGGGTTTGAAGGGTTTGAAGGGTTTGAGGGTTTGAGGGTTTGAGGGTTTGAGGGTCATAACATTTCAAACATTTCAAACCCTTCAAACTTTTTAGTCTTTCACCCTACTCAGGCTCAGCGATTTTAACATCCAGTTGGGCAAATGTTTCTTTGGATTGCGCTTACGAAGATTGATAAACAATCCCAACTTCTTAATAATAGGCAACTTATGCGTTTCTACGAATTCTATCAAGGTTCCATCCGGATCTTCGATATAGGAGAAGTGACCGGCTGCTTCACCCATGTCGAAACTATTGCCCTCGTGATGGGCAAAGCTATCGACGGTAAATGGAAAACCGCGTTCGGCACATGCGGAGTTAAGTTCCTCCATGCCATTGATATCGTAGCACAAATGAATGAATCCGAGGTCTCCCCAGAAGCGTCCTTCAAAAATCTTTCGGGGCACACGGTCTTCAACTTCTACAAGTTCAATCTCGCTATTGCCTAATAGTTTTCCGAAGGCACCGGTGCGGGGCTTACTGTGTTTTAGCAGAACTCTCCTGAAACTGGAGTCTCCACCATTCAGGTAAGCCAGATCAGCAAATTTTCCATTTTTATCAAAAACTACCAGATCATAACCAAGTATGTCAGAATAAACCTTTCGGGAATTTTCAATATTGGTAACCCCTATGATCACACCATAAACTGAACCAGTCTGCTGCTTCCGGTTACCAAACCAATTTTTTGATTCAATAACCTGAAATACATTGTTATACGGATCATTGACAAAGAAAAAATTACGTCCGTCCGGGTCAACCTGAACATCGCTAATATTCAATTTCTCCTTCAAAAACCAGGAATGCGTGTAGTGCGCGTCACGTGTTTTAATTTTCGCCGCAAAGATACCCAGATCGCCCAATGCGGGTTCGAAGATTGGTGATTGCGGGACCCTGTCTGTGTATTGCCAGATTTCGAACCCTCCCCCTCCATTCATGTTCATCGCGAGAACAGCATGCCGTTTTCTGGGCAACCCACCTGTATAAGGCAACATCAGCGCGGCTGTAGCGCTCTCTTCAAACACCTTGATATCCATTCCAAGGTATTTTCGGTACCATTTCCAGGCTTCCGCAACATTTTTTACTCCAATACCAAGTTGCTGAATCCCGCTAACTACAATTCCTTCCATAAGATTTTATTTTTCGACACAGAGGATAATGTTATTTTTTATCAGTTATTCCTTCAGCCTGCAAATTGTAGCATCTGATCACGTTTAATGAGAAAATACCCGGAGTTCACTGAGTTTAAAAATCGCAAGCGATTTTTTTCTCCGTGTTACTCATTTCCTCAACTCCAAATCTAAAAATAGGGAGCTACAAGGTAAACTTCAAGTAATTTTTTGATAGAAAGAATTAATTACCTCTGTGTTATTTTTTATTGACATTCACCCAAGCGGGTTAATTCTTTGTGCTATTTGGTAAAAAAGCCAAGGAATGTACCGTTTTAGATAGGGCATAATTACATCTTTTTTCCCAATAATTATCTCTTTGCGATTATTACTGACAGCTTTAACAATCTTTTTGGCGCAATAGGCCGCAGAAACACCCTCTTCCTGCCCCTTGTCCATCAGGCCATGCTCACCTCCAGTAGCTGTGAGTGAATGGATTGAAATATTTGTCTTGACCATTCCAGGACATACCATGGTAACCCGGATATTATCCCTGAAATGTTCGAGTCTTAACGTCTCAAAGTAGCCGTGCAGCGCATGTTTGGCGGCCGAATAGGCCGATCGTTGTGGAAATCCGAAGAGGCCAGTGAGACTGCTGACCACCACGATGTGTCCTCCGCCACTTTTCACCATAAATGGAAGGATTTGCCTGGTCAGTCCGGCATGGCCCCAAAAATCTACCTCCATGATCTTTCTGGCAACCTCCATGGGCGTATCAATTAACAGTGAGCGCTGACTGATACCTCCATTGTTGACCAATATATCCAAGCGGGGAAATGCTGACTGAACCGTGGCTACCGCTGAAGCAACCTCTTCCGGGACTGCGAGATCAAATGTCAGGACCAACGCTTCAGCCCCTGATTTCTTACAGTTCTCCGCAACAATTTCGAGCTGACTCCGGTTCCGGCCCGACAATACCAACTGTATCCCAGGAGCTGCCCACTTCAAGGCCAGCGCTTCGCCAATACCGGAGGAGGCTCCGGTAATCCAGATGATTTTTGGTTTAGTCATTCAGTCTGCAGGTGAAATAATTCAGAAAATTGGAGTCCGGTTTCAGCCGATATAGCCACAATGACAAAATTAACCAATTTTTGCAGCCCTGCAATCTGTCATCAACAAGATTGTGAAAACTCCGGTTTTAAGGTAAAATACACTGAAGTTGAATATCTTTGAGTTATGATTTCTAAAGATGAGATAATTAACAAATTGAGAGAGTTGAAGCCTAATCTTCAAAATGATTATTCTGTAAAGGAGATCGGTTTGTTTGGTTCTTTTTCAGATGAAACTTTTAACGAAGAAAGTGATATCGATATTCTTGTTGAACTGAACCAGCCTGTTGGATGGAAGTTTTTTTTTTTGAAATATATCTTGAAAAGACATTCGGTCGAAAAATAGATCTTGTGACAAAAAGTGCATTGAAAGAGCAGATAAAAGATAAAATTCTAGAACAAGTTAATTACGTTTAGGTTGAAAAAGGAGATTCGTACCTATAAAATGTTCCTTGAAGATATCCAATTGTCGATGCAAAGAATTTCTGAGTACATCGAAGGATTGGAAAATTGATTTCCCCTTTTATCTGCAATTTATTTATTTTAGCTTCTTATACTCCTCCAAACCCGCATCCAGGAACTTCTTGAAATTTTCCACATTCAGGTCATAGGCTTTGGGCGAAACAAGCAGTTTCCCATCACTGTCAAGAATGACATAATATGGCTGTGAATTGGTACCAAACTGAGAAGTTTGCAGATCCGCGTTCTTTTTTCCAAGCAGTTTTACCTCGCGCCCGTTTTTGCCGGTGTACCACTCCTCTTTCGGCATCTCGATCACTTTATCATCTACGTAAAGAGCCACCAGCACAAAATTTTCCCTCAGCCTGCTGAGCACACCCTGATCGCTCCAGACCCTGTTCTCCATCTCTCGGCAGTTGGTGCAGCCATGACCAGTAAAATCAACAAAAACAGGTTTCTTCAATGCTTTAGAAACGCGTAGCGCCTGGTCGTAATCAAAATATCCTGATAATCCGTGGGGCAACTTCAGAACATCCGCATAGCGCGGCGCTTCCGTAACATTGCCTGCAGCTTTGATACCTCCACCCGATCCTCCATTTTCGCGCGCAATGGCATTGATATCAAAATCCTGCGTCTCCATTGGGGGCAACCAACCGGAGATGGCTTTAAGCGGCGCTCCCCATAATCCCGGGATCAGGTACATCACAAAGGTGAATGTAAAGATAATAATCATCAGTCGCGGGAAGGATCTGACCACAGGATAATCACTGTCGTGGGGAAATTTGATCTTGCCCAGCAGGTAGAAGCCCATCATGGTAAAAATGACAATCCAGAAACTGAGGTAGACCTCGCGGTCGAGGATTCCCCAATGATAGGTCTGGTCAGGAACATTCAAAAATTTCAAGGCAAAAGCCAGTTCGATAAAACCGATCACCACTTTGATCGTATTAAGCCACCCTCCCGATTTTGGCATCTGCTTGAGCCACTGCGGAAAGAAAGCAAAAAGGGTAAACGGAATCGCGAATGCCAGGGAGAAACCCAGCATCCCGATGATCGGTTTCAATATTTGTCCGCCAACAGCCTGCACCAAAACCGTACCGACAATTGGGCCGGTACAGGAGAAAGAGACAAGTACGAGCGTAAATGCCATAAAAATGGTTCCCACAAATCCACCCTTGTCTTCTTGCTGCACACTTTTGTTGACCAGCCAGCTGGGCACGGTAATTTCGAAATAACCAAAAAATGAAGCGGCAAATATCACAAAAATCAGGAAGAATAGCACGTTAGGAAGCCAGTGGGTGCTGAGCCAGTTGCCGAAATCGGCACCAAATAGAACAGAAACCAATACTCCGAATATCACATAGATAGCAATAATAGAGAGACCATAGACCATGGCCTGAACTTTTCCCTTGGCCCCGCTTTTCATAAAATAGGAGACAGTCATGGGGATCATCGGAAACACGCAGGGGGTTAGGATAGCGAGCAGGCCCCAGAGGAATGCCTGCAGGAAAAACCACAAAAGTGTCCGGTCTTTCCCTGTAAAATCATCGTTGGAGGCAGCCGGATTAATTTCTGCCTTAGCCGTCGCAACAGGGGTCTGAGCTTTTTGCAGAGCTGGAGCAGCGGTATCTTTGGCTGTAACAGCAGGAATCGTCGCGAGTGTCTTTGTCGTATCCTTCAAAACAGCTACCGCCGTTTTTACCCCTTCCAATTTGAAGGAGTAATTCACCTCCGTGGGTGGCAAACAGTTTTGGTTGTTACAGCACATGAACTCCAAAAAACCCTTTACCTCAACAGGTTTGTCGGAAACTACCTTCACTTTCTGGGTAAATACAACACTTTTGATAAAATACTTTACCACCATGTTGAAATTAGGGTCGTTTTCCTCGAGGGGTTTAGGTTCAGTAACCTTTCCCACCAGGGTGTAGCCTGCAGACTTTTCAAATTTAAAAGATGTAGGAATGGGTCCTCCACTTGGGACAAACTGAGAATAGAGATGCCACCCATTATCCATCGTAGCCATAAACCGGAGCTCATACTCACTTTCTCCGGTTTTCCTTGATTCAAAACTCCATTTAACAGGCTCAAGAATCTGAGCGGAAACCATCTGAAAAGCCGCAAGAAGGAGGGCGAAAAGAACTATACGTTTTGCAGTCATACCAATAGATTGTAATTTTTGTTAATTACCATGAAGGGAGAAAAAACCGGATAACCAAACATCCTTCCCTTTTTTCATTGTCCAAAGATACACCCAAAATTTTAAATCCTTCGTCACTATTTCAGGATGCTCAGCAAAGACATTGGTATTTTCGCCTAAATCAATAGATAAATCATACAATTCCGTGGTTGTTTTGGTGGCATCCAAGACCTGATACCGAACCAGCTTCCAGTTACCTTTTCTCACCCCCTGACGTCCGCCCAGCTCATGAAATGCCCAATACATAAACTCATGTTGCAGCTGATCCTTTTGCGCCAGCAAGGTCGGCAGGAAGGAGATCCCATCTATGTTTGCAGGCGTTTTGGCGCCTGTTAGGGCAGCAAGGGTGGGCATCACATCCCAAAAAGCAGAAATATGTTCCGTTCGTGAACCAGCCTCGACAGCGCCCGGCCACCTCACGATCATGGGTTCACGAATGCCTCCTTCGTACAAATCGCGCTTGTAGCCTCGCAGCGGACCGTTGCTGTCGAAATATTCCGGATCGGCGCCACCTTCGATATGGGGATCATTGTCCGAACTGAAGATCACAATGGTATTTTTGTCCAGCCCAAGCTCTTTCAATTTGTCTATCAGCTCTCCTACCTGCTTATCGAGCAAAGTCACCATGGCCGCAAATGCCGCATGGACTTCGGGTTGCGATCCGTATGTACCTTCCCTGAACCCTTTTTGACCGGGATCCACACCTTTGTAACTTTTCTCCAACAGATATTTACCCCTAAATTCTTTCAGGTTTTTCTCGGGAGTCATGAGTTCAGCGTGCGGGATAGTCGATGCATAATACAGAAAGAATGGGTGCGCTTTATTCTTCTCAATAAATTTCAGGGCATGCTTGTGTATCAGTTCTGGAGCATACTCCTCAAACTTGTCGCTGCTGTTTCCAGCCAGAACTATTTTGGTTTGGTTTTCCCATAAATGGCCCGGAAAGTAGTTGTGCGCCAGAGTCTGGCTATTGAAACCGTAAAACTCGTCAAATCCCTGGTTATTGGGGTCGCCCTCTGTGCCAACAAAACCTAAGCCCCATTTACCAAAACAGCCAAGATCGCCGTAACCCAAATCATCCGCCAGGATGTCCCCAATATTTGGTTCTGGGGTGGCTGTTTTTGAATTTTTCTGAGCACTTTGAGCCTTTACCGATGGGTTAACAACTGAAGCAACCACCAAAGCAGTGATATAAAACTGATGATTATTGGCTATTGGAATCATGATAAGTACAGGATTACAGTTGTTTGAAAATTAGACTCTTTATGGAAATGCTAAATTATAAACAAAATTGCCATTAATATTTAATCAAAAGTTGTTTCCTTTGCGACAAATTTCTCCGAGTTACCATTTCTAAATGTTTCGGCACAGGAAAGTGTAACCGATGGGTCTCTTTGGAAATGAAGATGCCTCCCGAAGGATAATTCCTTTATTTGGAAAGGAGATACAGTACTTTCATATTTGATTGCTTCACCTTGCGGTGAAAGCTGTGTCTACATTTCTTCGGGAACCGGGAAGGTAATATTTTGAACAATGGAATATTTGCTTTTGGTATCCCTTTTTGTGATCGCATTTCTCTATTCATCCGTCGGACACGGCGGAGGAACCGGCTACCTCGCGCTGCTGGCGCTGTTTGGTGTCGCCCCCATTTTTATGAAATCAACAGCCCTGACGCTCAATGTTTTTGTCTCGGCCATCGCATTTTTCGCTTATTACAAAGCAGGCTTTTTCAGGTGGAAACTGATTCTCCCTTTCCTGTTGACATCCATTCCTTTCTCCTATATGGGCGCATTGGTTCCGGTAAATGCTTCCGTCTACAAAATCATACTTGGCCTGTTTTTACTTATTGCCACGGCTAGAATGGTGCTGAATCCCAAAGCATTTTCGGAAGAATCAAAGTCGGTCCCTTTTATTCTCGCCATTACAATTGGGGCAATTCTCGGTTTCTTTTCCGGAATGATAGGTATCGGTGGCGGAATAATCCTAAGTCCGCTTTTGATCCAAATGCATTGGGCCAATGTCAAGGAATCAGCCGCAGCCTCTGCCCTCTTTATCTTCCTTAACTCCATGTCGGGACTTTTCGCATTGGTAAATCATGGATTTACAATGGAACCTCGCATTATTGCCTGGATTGCCGTTGGCATTTTGGGGGGTATTGCAGGATCCTACATTGGCAGCTCCAGGTTAAAACCCCTGCAACTGAAATACCTTCTCGCTTCTGTTCTATTTATGGCAAGTATCAAACTTATCCTGCTCTGATATGGAAAAACTTACGATGCCACAACTTATGATCATCGCCGGTACCGGAAGAAATTCCGGGAAGACAACCCTTGCCTGTCTGATAATTGGAAAATTCTCTGACAGGCAATCCATCGTGGCCATTAAAATTACACCACATTTTCATGAAAATCCCGGTAACGGCGAAGTAATCGTTAACAAACCAAATATCTATATTGCAGAAGAAAGTGATCCCTCTACTGGAAAAGACAGCTCATTGATGCTGAAAGCAGGTGCTGTTCAATCCTGGTTTGTCATGACCACCGACGAGTACCTGGAGGAAGCTTTTCGTGAAATTCTTACCAGGATACCCGCAAACAGCCTGGTGGTTTGCGAATCGGGCGGATTGCGCCATCTGATCCGTCCCGGACTATTTTTAATGATGCAACATACCGGAAACAGCGTTTTAAAACCAGATGCAGCTAAACTCCTGTCCCTTGCCGACCATGTTGTTACCTTTGATGGATCTAAATTTAATTTTGACATTAATTCGATCGAAATAGCTGATAACCAATGGAAACTATAATAGTACTAGGATGATACAGTTCGAAAATGCATTAGCGATTTTAAAAACTTACTCGTCTAAACAAAAAACCGAGAATGTCGATTTGTACCATGCCCTTGACAGAATACTGGCGGAAGATATCCATTCGGATGTTGACATGCCCCCATTCAACAAATCGGCCATGGATGGGTTTGCCTGCAGAAAATCCGACCTCAAAAATACTTTGGTGGTCATTGAAGAAATTCCTGCCGGAACAACACCTGCCAAAACAATCGGAGAAAATCAGTGTGCAAGGATCATGACAGGTGCGATGGTCCCTGATGGGGCCGATTTTGTTGTTATGATAGAGCATGTCGAAACAGTCGATACCAAACATGTTCGATGCACCCATGAAACTTCTCAAACCAATATTTGTCTCTTGGGCGAAGATGTAAAAGTCGGCGAGCTGGTTATAAAAAGCGGTACAAAGATATTGCCCTCGCACATTGCCATTCTTGCTTCTGTAGGCTGTTGGCTTCCATTGGTCTACCGAGTTCCTTCCATCGCCATCATCTCAACCGGTAATGAGTTGGTCGAACCCGTTGTGAAGCCCGGCAGTTCAAAAATCAGGAACAGCAACAGCTACCAAATATATGCGCAGATACAGCAAATGGGGATATTACCAACATATCTTGGTATTGTTCGTGATGATCAGAATTCTTTGGACAAAGTCCTGGCCTCCTCTCTTCAGGATTTTGATGTAACGCTGATTTCAGGAGGCGTGTCAGTTGGAGATTATGACTTTGTTCCAATGATATTAAGCAAACTCGGCGTGAACATTCCGTTTCATGGTATGGATGTAAAGCCCGGTAAACATCTGCTTTTCGGTGAGAAAGACAACCATTTCGTTTTTGGTATGCCCGGTAATCCGGTATCGTCATTCGTCCAGCTTGAGGTAATGGTCAAACCATTCCTGGCAAAGCTGATGGGAAGAGAGGAAGAGAATGTTCCCTGGTATTTGCCTCTCGATGAGGAGTTTGTCCGCAGCAAAGACCAGATGATTCTCATCCCGGCTATCCTCACTGGTCATGGTACTGTAATCCCCGCTGAATACCATGGCTCTGCCCATATTCATTCCTACATCCAGGCACAGGTGATCATGGAAATTCCCAAGGGTGTACTGAAAATTAATAAAGGAGGGCAAGTCCGTGTACGACCGCTATAAACGACATATTCATTACCTCAGGATCTCTGTTACCGACCGTTGCAACCTGCGGTGCACCTATTGCATGCCCGAAGAAGGCATACAACTAATGAGCCATCAGGATATTCTCACTTTCGATGAGATTGCCGAGGTCGTTAGGGTTGCCGTGTCATTGGGCGTCGACAAATTCCGTATTACCGGTGGAGAACCATTGGTTCGGCAGGATATCGTGGCATTGATATCAAAGATTTCTGCAGTGGAAGGTGTAAAGGATCTTTCAATGACCACCAATGGAATCCTTCTCGCAGAGCTTGCCCAACCTTTAAAGGATGCCGGTCTGCAACGTGTCAATATCAGCCTCGACACCCTCAACACAGAAAAATATAAATGCATTACCCGGGGTGGAGATCTCAACAAGGTATTGCGAGGCATTGAAGCGGCACAAGTTGCAGGTTTAGATCCTGTAAAAATCAATTGTGTCGTGATGGAATCCTCTCTGGAAGAAGAGGCCCTGGCAGTCAAAGAGTTTGGCAGAAGAAACAATCTTCAGGTGAGATTTATCCATCAGATGAATCTGGAAACCGGCGAGTTTTCGATCGTGGAAGGGGGAAACGGCGGAAACTGTGACCAGTGCAATCGTTTAAGGCTAACAGCCAATGGCATGGTGATGCCTTGTCTGTTTGATGAGCAGCAATTTTCCGTTCGCGAATTGGGCGCAGAAAAAGCGTTGTTGGACGCATTGGATTGCAAGCCATTGAATGGCTGTTTAAACCGTATAGGAAGTTTTTCTAACATAGGAGGATAACAGAATGACAGAACTGACTCATACCGATTCACAGGGCAACGCACGCATGGTGGATGTTGGCGACAAAGCGATCCAACTTCGGGTTGCCAGGGCTACGGGCCATATTGCCCTTTCACCGGAGACCCTGAAACTGATCTCCCTGAACCTGCTCAAAAAAGGCGATGTTCTTACCATTGCTGAAATAGCAGGAATTCAGGCGGCAAAACGGACAGCAGAACTTATACCTCTTTGCCACAACATCGCCTTAAGCAAGGTACTCGTCAAGGCAAATCTTTGCGAAACAGGCATTACCATCGAAAGTGAGGTGAAATGTACAGGCTCAACCGGCGTTGAAATGGAAGCGCTTACAGCCGTCAGTGTTGGGCTGCTCACCATTTATGACATGTGCAAGGCGGTCGATAAAACAATGGAAATTGGGGCAATCAAACTGATTTCCAAAACAAAAACAGATATACCCGCCTAAAATGGAAATAATCAAAGTACTGTCGGTCAATATCTCCGAAAAAAAAGGGACCATCAAAATCCCGGCAGGAGAAATTACGCTTAACCATGAGGGAATTCTGGGTGACGCCCATGGAGGGCAATGGCACAGACAGGTTAGTCTGCTTGGCAAAGAGAGCCTTGAGAAGACAGAACCCTCGCTCGGGCGCAAACTTGCCTTCGGTGAATTTGCAGAAAACATCACCACCGAAGGATTCCCATTGTATCAAATGAAACCTCTCGATCTGTTGAAATCTGGTCAGATCGTATTGGAAGTTACCCAGATTGGCAAGAAATGTCATGGCGCCAATTGCAGCATATTTCAGGAAACCGGCAACTGCGTGATGCCCAAAGAGGGAATTTTTTGCAGGGTACTGGAAGGCGGCAAACTCAAGGCGGGTGATATCCTGGAATACCATCCCAGAACCATCAAGGTACACGTTGTCACGCTTAGCGACAGGGCAAGCCAGGGTGTTTATGAAGACAAGAGCGGCCCTTTGCTGAAAAAATTAACAGAAATATTCTTCAACGAATCCGGGCGAACTGTCTCTGCAGAAAATACAGTTTTGCCTGATGACGAATTGCTGCTTGAGACGCTCCTGATTTCACTAATCAAGCAAAACACCGATATAATATTTACCACCGGTGGTACAGGAATCGGTCCCCGCGACATCACGCCGGAAGTCATTAAAAAACTGATCGACAAAGAGATTCCAGGCATCATGGAGATGATCCGCGTCAAATATGGCATGCAATTTCCCAACGCGCTCCTGAGCAGAAGTATTGCAGGTATTGCCGGCAAAACCTTACTATATGCCCTTCCGGGAAATCCGAAGGCAGTCAAAGAGTATTGTGATGAAATCTTCAAGACAGTAGAACACTCCTTCCGGATGCTATACAATATTGACGAGCACTAAGTACTAGTGTCATGTCAATTATAGTATGACGGATAAAGTCTTTTCAATTTGAGGCGAGCCTTCTCTGCAGTGAACTGCCAGTTAATTTTCTTGTCGAGACCAT
>Ga0172379_10007749_pt1 | contig 13803 bp, 12 predicted proteins | sample GrowelOW334metaG_FD_119756 | JGI IMG/M metagenome (GOLD analysis project Ga0172379, IMG submission 119756) | Groundwater microbial communities from an aquifer near a municipal landfill in Southern Ontario, Canada - Groundwater well OW334 metaG | ecosystem: Environmental > Aquatic > Deep... | reverse complement strand
GTCGAAAATTATTATGTGCCCGTACTCGCCGTCAAAGCCCGCCACTTTCTTCACTTTCCCCTCTTCCACGCGCCTAACCGCCTCTGCAATCCTGTCCCCTGCCGCTTTCTTCAGGCGCGAAGGGGAGGCGTGCAGCACGGAAAACTCATTGCCGAATGCGCGCACGAGCTTGAAATATTCCCCGTCCACCGCCTTGCTTGCGGCTGGCTTTCCCATCGCCTCGCCAAGCACTTCCTTCAGCGGCACCAACGATTCGAACGGCGCCGCTCCCTTGGGCTTGAAGCCGTCCGGGCGGTCGGCAAGCGCATCCACCCTGTTCATCACGCCTATCGTGAGCGGGCGCTTGCACACGGGGCAAATCCCCTTGTGCTTCTTTGTTTCCTCTGGCGCCATGCTCACCTTGCACGCGCGGTGCCCGTCATAGTGGTACTTCCCCTCCTCGGGGTAGAATTCGTACGTGCACGCAAGCTTTCCCTTTTCCTTGTAGCGTATTGCCTCGTACATCTCATCGTACGTGGCATGGTCCAGGTCGAAAACGTTCGCCTCCCTGCCTATTTTCTCAGGCGAATGCGAGTCCGAGTTCGAAAGGAGCTGCACGCGGTCAAGCTCCGAAAGCCGCCAGTTCATGGCGGGGTCGGAAGACAAGCCTGTCTCTACAGCATAAATATCGCGCGCCTTTTCGCCAAAGCACTCTTTCAAGGAATCAAATCCGCTCATGGAGCCGAAGACGGAAAACCACGGCGTCCAGATGTGCGCGGGAATCACGAGGTTCTTCTCCGAAATGCCATGCACGATGTCCACAAGCTCAACCGCGCTTGCCCCTATTATCGGGCGCCCGTCCGACTTCAGGTTGTACTTCCTGCCAAGCGCCTCGTTTATCTGCGCCACTATCTCAAGCGAGGGGGAGAGCACCACGATGTGCACGCGCCTTCCCCGCCCCCCCTGCGTGTAGATGCAGGAAATCTCGGAAGAAAGGCAGAAGTTCACCCCGCCATGCTGCAGGAAGCCCGAGTCGGACTCGATTGCCTTTGTCTGCAGCTCCTTGTACCATTCGGGATGCGTGAAGTCGCCGGTTCCCACTATGTCAATGCCCTTTATCTTTGCCCATTTGGAAAGCGTCTCAAGCTCCATGCCCGGCGAGGTTGCGCGCGAGTGCTTGGAGTGGATGTGCAAATCAGCGACTGCCTTCATGCCATACAACCCGCCTATCATATCATTCAGCGCGAGAGATTGACGCAATCCTCCCTTGTTTCTGCGTCATATATCAAGCCGCAAAGCGATGCATTTTTTGAATCCTGCGCCACACTCCAATAGCAATAGTCAACATTCCAGTCGCAGTTGTCAACTGAGCGGTTGCACCATAGTTTCGTGCAAAGCGACGGGTCCTTCATGCTGCTGGCATACGATATGTAGCACACGTCCCTGTCGCTTTCGTAGTCCGGGGCTAGCTTCGGATTCAGCCTGTCGCAGATTGAAACATTGCCCTTTTCAATGGAAATATTCGATATGCACCCGAACCTGGAGCCCGCCATCAGGTCGCAGAGGCTTTCATTCCGCCTGGCCTCGGCGGCATACTCTATGCAGCCATCGCGAAGGCTTGCATCCGAAATCAGCAGGCAAGTCCCCGTGTCCTCCTTTGCAATGCCCATGCAGTAGTTCCTCCTGTCAGCCTTCAGGATTTTGCTGCAAAACCCGGAATCCCCGGTGTCCAGGTACTTCGCAAGATAACAGCTGTCCATTCCCATAGTCGAATTTCCCCTGTATTTCAGGCATTCATCTGAAAGCGGCTGCGGCGCCTGCGCAGGGGGCGTTTGATTGATGCCCCCCGCTTGCGGGCTTGCCTGCCCGGCGCAGCCTAATGCAAGGATGGCGATTGCGAATAATGCCGGCATAATCAAGCGCGAAACAGCCACGTCATCCCTCCCATCTGGATTTGGCAGGCGGGAATAAAAAAGCAATCGGTATGGGCTTTTTGGCAGATGCGGATTCTGCGGAATCCACATCTCCAATTAAAAAACTCCCTGCCGCTTTATGCAGCATGCCGGGCACCAACATCTTCCGCACACCGCGCGGGGAGAACAAAATTTTCCGCGACGAGAATGCGCTTCTGCCTGATTACCTGCCGGGCGAATTGCCTGGCAGGGAGCGCGAGCTGAAGGAGTTGGTCTACTGCCTGCAGCCAGCATCCGAGAACCGCCAGCCAGAGCATGCGCTCCTGTACGGGCCGCCGGGCACCGGCAAGACGACATGCGCGCGCTACGTCCTCAAGCAGCTCTCCGAATATTCCGCGCGCCCTCTCCCAATATACATAAACTGCTGGGAAAGCCCGAGCCGCTTCTCCATCCTCTCGGAAATCTCCGACGCGCTTGGCGAGATGCTTCCCCGCAGGGGAATTGCGGCGGACGAAATCCTTTCGCGCGTATTCGAGATTGCAAAGAAGGACGAGCGCATACCCATCGTGGTGCTGGACGAGGCGGACAGGCTGGAGGCGTCGGACGACGGGGCGCAGATACTTTATGATTTATGCCGCGCAGGGGAGCTGCACTCGCTGAAAACCGCCGTGATTGCAATTACAAACGACGAGGAATTCCACACGCGCCTTGACGCGCGCGTGCGCTCCTCATTTGTCCAGCACGCATACAAATTCGCTGCATACTCCGTGCCGCAGCTGAAGGAAATATTGCAGCAGCGCGCGCAAAAGGCATTTTTCGAAGGGGCGCTAGATTCAGAAGTGGTGCCCCTTTGCGCAGCAGTTGCGGTGAACAGGGGAGGGGACGCAAGAATTGCGTTTGCGCTCCTCCGCGCGGCAGGAAAGGCGGCAGAGCGCGAAAACGCCGCGCGCGTGGATGTGAAGCACGTGCGCGCCACGCAGGAGGAGGCGCTGGCGGCTTCCGGAAGCAAAGTGGAGCGGAAGCTTGGCACGCTTGACGAATTGGACCAGAAGATAATCTCGGCCGTAAAAGGCGCGGGAAAAGACGGGATAGAAAGCGGCAAGCTCTATGTGGCGATGAAAAAATTCCTGGGCGACCGCGCGCTTCGGCAGCGTGTGGACAGGCTGGAAACCATCGGCATGCTTGAGACGGAATTTGTGCAGATTGGGCAGGGCAGAAGCAGATTAATCAGGCTGAAGCGCGCTTAGCAACTTCTTCAACAGTAAGCATTTCCTCTTTCCCGCTCTCAAGGTCGCGCAGCGTCACTTTCCCCTCCTTTTTCTCGCGCTCGCCCACAACTGCGATGAAGCGGCAGCAGATTGCGGCGTAGTCCATCTGCTTTTTCAGGCTGCGCGCGTTGAGGTCGGTCTGGCACTCAATGCCTGCCGCGCGGAGTTTTGCAGCCACGGAAAGCGCATAGGAATAGAACTCGTCTTTCGCTGCGGCGACGAACACGCCGCGCTTTTCAGGCGCGCGCGCTCCCATGAGAACCATCAGCCTCTCAAAGCCAAGCGAGATGCCCACCGCGCTGTCCGCCTGCCCATACATGGAAAGCAGGTTGTCATACCTCCCTCCGCCTGCCACGCTCCCCATCTCCTTTCCAAGCGTTATCTCGAATATCGCGCCGGTGTAATAATCCAGCCCGCGCACAAGCGACAGGTCTATTTTGACATCGTATTTGCCGTACTCCTTCACAAGAAAGAGCAGTTCCTTCAGGCTCTCCGCCCCTTCTTTTGAGTATTTTTCCGCAACCGATAGCGCCTCGGCGTTGGTTTTTGCCGCGGCCAGGTCGGAGAGGAGCTTTTTCGCATCTTTTTCCCTTGCGCCTGCCGCCGCCAGCATCTCCACGCACGCCGCGTCGCCGATTTTCTCGCGCTTGTCAAGTATGCGGAGCACCGCGCTTTCCTTGCCTGAAAGCAATGAGGCCGCGATTGCGGTGATTATCCTCCTGTCATTGAGAAGCACGGTAGCGCCTGAAAAGCCAAGCCCGGAAATTGCGCTGCACGCGCACGCAATGAGCTCCGCTTCCGCGCGAACTGTGGGGCAGCCGATGATGTCTGCATCCGCCTGGTAGAACTCGCGGAACCTTCCCTTCTGCGGCTCCTCGCGGCGCCACACGGGCGCGATGCAGTAGCGCTTGAAGGGCTTCTTGAATGTATTTGAAGAAGCCACGCGCGAAAGCGGCACGGTAAGGTCAAAGCGCAGCGCGGTCCTGCCGTCGTCCACCCTGAAAAGCTGGCCCTTTATCTCCTCCCCGCACTTCCTTTCCAGCACTTCCACGCTCTCAAGCGCCGGGGTGTCCATGGGAACAAAGCCGAACTTCCGATACGTGCGCTTGATTGCCTCGATTGCCCGCTCCCGCTTCGCTGCCTCGTCAGGGAGAAAGTCCCTCATTCCCTTGGGTGCAGAATAGTCGGGCATGTTTCCACTTATCCTTTGAGGCTTGCGCCAATCCATTCCTTGAGCGCTTCCTTGTTCGCAGCGCCCACGCGGTTGGCGACCACTTTCCCGTCCTTGAAAAGAAGGATGGTCGGGATGGATGCCACCTCGAACTTCTCGGACAGCTCGGGCTGCTCGTCCACGTTCACCTTGCCCACCTTCATCGTGCCTTTCATCTCGTCCGCAAGCACTTCCACCACGGGCCCAAGCATCCTGCACGGGCCGCACCACGGCGCCCAGAAGTCCACCAATGTCGCGCCCTTCCTCACTTCGGAATCGAAGTTGGCGCCAGTCAGCGTAAGCACGTTTGCACCTGCCATAATATCACCTTTCCATTCAATTGGGCATGGAAATTATAAATTACCCTACCTGCACCCAGCTATGATTGGCCAAAATACGCCTTGAACTTCGCGGTCGTGCTGACGGCGCGCGTCCTGCCCGAGCGCTTGGTGGTGACAAACCCCCTCTCCACAAGCTCGTTCACGTCCTCGTAGATGCCCCCGCCTAGCTTGAGGAAGAGCGCGTGCTTGGTTATCCCCTCGCTTTTTGCGATGTAGGCAAGCGTCTTTAGCGCGTGCGGCGAGATTTCGGATGCCGAGGCGAATGATTTCACGAATGGCACGTACTGCTGGCGCACGCGCATGTAGAACTTCCCGTCCTCCTCGGCAATCTCGACCGCGCCGCCTTTCCCGTTGTAGGCATCCTGCACCGCGCGCACGCGCTGGCTCACGAATCCCGGCGCTGCGACGCCAATGAGCTTTCCAAGCTCGGGAAGCGATAGCGGGCGGCTGCTCATGAAAAGCGCCGCCTCGATGATGTGCTCGGCTTCAATGTCTTCCATAAATACCAACTCACGATGGGGCAATCGCCTTCGCGCCCCAGATTCCTATCAACCCATTCATGCCGTCTTTGCTTCCGTTGCTTCCTTCACCCTTATGAATATCTCCCCGAACGTCTTCTCCTGGAAGATGGACACGCGCCTGTCCTGCACGAGGTGCAAGAGGGGCAAAAGCGTGGCAATCATCTCCACCGGCGTCCTCTCGGGCAAGAGCGCGGAGAAGGTGGCGAGCCCCTCCGAGTCCTTCTCGCCCAATATCCTTTCATACACCTTCTCCATCCTCTCCTCGATGTTGAACTCCGGCATCTGGATGTTTATCACTGTCGGAATCTCGATCTTCTGCGCCTTTTCCTCGCGCCTCTTCTGGTCGTCAAACACCTTCTCCATGGCGGAGAGAAGCTCGTCCAATGTCACCATGCGCGTGGGCGGGATTCTTGCCTGCAGCTCAAGCACGGGTATCACGGACGGCTCGGCGTCCTCCTCCACATAAGTCTGCTCCTCCACCACCTGCACTTCCTCCTCGAAGCGCAGCGCCTGGCTCTTGAAGCGCAGCAGTATGGCCGCTGCAAGTATGAGGTTCGCAGGCACGCGGAGGTCCAGCATCTCCAGCTTCTTTATCTTTTCCAGGTAGCCCGTGGCGATTTCCACGATGTCGATGTTCCACGGGTCGAGCTTCTTTGTCGATACAAGGTCCATGAGCATCTCGCGCCAGGTGGGCAGCGCCACGATCTTTTCAAGCTTCATGTCTTCCGGCAGCTCAGCGGTTGCCGCGCGCCTTTCCTCCGAGTCGTCGATTTCGGCGTCCTCGTCGTCGCCTGTGCGCCTGCGCTGGCGCTTGCCCTTCCCGCTTTCAGGCTGGGGCATTGGCTTCCTTTTCGCAGATGGCGCCTGCTTCTCCTCCTCAGGCTCGCCGTCTCCGAATTCTTCCCCCGCCTCAAGCTCCGGTTCTTCCTTGCTGCCGCCCATGCGCAAAATACGGAAGCACATCTTTTATTAGTGTTGCCCGGGCGCCATCGCCAACCGGCAGCGGATGCGCAGGCGCATTTTCGTGCCGCGCGCCCGCCTTGCCCGGCAGTAGTGAGGTTAAAAAGCTATTCTCCTTTATATCGCCTTGGTAATTCCCATGCCAAAGGACAAATCAGTGGACGAAATGACCGACGATGCCGTGCGCGAAGGCGGCTACCTTGCCATGGTGTATTTTGACCTCCATGCCACCACGGCCGATGCCGTGAAAAACCTCATGGTGGGCTTCATCGGCAAGCTCACCCGCGAGGCCGGCGTCATCTATGCGGTCGGCGAAATCGACCGGCCGATTGAGAAGGAGGGGATTTTTTCCACCTGGGCGGAAGTGAAGCTCTTGGCATCGGACTTTCCCACGCTTGTGAGGATTGCCGCGCAGTATTCGCCGATAGGCGTGGAGATACTCCGCCCTGACGAGGTGAAGATGACCTTGGGCGAGGCGCAGGGCTCATTGCTTGACATTTCCCAGACCAGCCAGAATTTCACGCGGCTCATAATGGAGAAGATGCTCTCGGAGGACGAGAGGAAGTCGTATGCCACCAAGCTGTCCCAGCGCATGGAGCTTGGGAAAAAGCTGTTCGAGAGGAAAAGATAGAGGCGGGAAAATGGATGCTCACAAGGTGAAGTCCGGGATTCCAGGGCTTGATACTTTGCTTGGAGGCGGCTTTTCGAGGAACAGCGTGGTGGCAGTGGCAGGCGGCACCGGAAGCGGCAGGACGATTTTCCTGTCCCAGTTCCTTGCGGCAGGCGCGGTGGATTTTGACGAGCCGGGGCTTTACCTCTCGCTTGACGCGCAGAAGGAATCGGTCTACTCGAGCGTCGCGGCTTTCGGCTGGGACCTCCTCGAGCTCGAGCGCGAGCAGAAAATCGTCTTCATCGACTACCCGCAAAACGAGCTTTCCGCAATCGCCGAGCAGGAGGGCGCGCTTCGCGACCTCATCGGCACGCTTGGCATCAGGCGCGTGGTGATAGATTCCATCTCCCCCTATGCCCTCCTCTTTTCCACGCTCGAGGAGCGCAGGATGAACACATTGCGCTTCGTGAACGCGGTGCGCGGCTGGAAGGTGACCGCGCTCATTTCAGCGGAGACGGTGCCTGCATCCGAGCAGGAAATCCCGCACACCATCTCCGGAGTTGAATCGTTTGCGGACGGGCTAATACACCTGTCCTATCTTCGCAGGGCGGGGAAGCGCGAGCGCGCGGTGGAGATTGTGAAGATGCGCGGCGCAAGCCACCTGCACGACATCGTGCCTGCGCAGATAACCCCCCACGGCTTCGTGGTGGGCGCCATCCCGCCGAAAAAGGCGAAAAAGGGGGATGTTGATGAATAATCCTCCCATCGACCCCTGGGCGTCCGAGCAGCAGTTCGACATTGCAAAGCTCATCGAGGATTTTGGCATGTCCCCCTTCGCCACGCCGCTCTCAGATAGGCTTAATGGCTTCCTGCTTTCGCGCCGCGGCGGCATCCTTGCGCACCGCGAGCTTGACCACTGGCTCTCCGACGCAGAGAAAGGCAAGCCCGTCGCAGTGATGTCCGGCATCAAGCCCTCCTCCGAATTCCACCTTGGAAGCAAGCTCACCGCGCAGGAGCTCATCTACTACCAGAAGAAGTTCGGCGCCAAGGTTTTCTATGCAATCGCCGACCTCGAGGCGTTTGCGGACAACGGCCTCACGCTTGAACAATCCCATGAAACTGCAGTTTCCAACGTCGCCGACCTGCTCGCGCTGGGGCTTGACGGGAAAAACGCGCACATCTACAAGCAGTCGGAGGAAAGGCGCGTGATGAACGCGGCATTCATCTACTCAAAGCGCGCCACGCCCGCCATGCTCAACGCAATATACGGCGAAAGGAACTACTCGCTTTACTTCTCAGCGCTGACGCAGGTGGCGGACATCCTTCTCCCGCAGCACAAGGACTTCGGGGGCCCCAAGCGCGTTTTAGTGCCGGTCGGCATTGACCAGGACCCCCACATACGCTTTGCGCGCGACATCGCCTTCAAGGAAAAGCTCACGCTTCCATGCGCCACCTACCATGTCACCATGCGCGGCTTGCGCGGGGAGACGAAGATGAGCAAGCGCGACCCGGCATCCACGCTGTCGCTCTCGGACACGCCCGAGGTTGCGAAGAAAAAGCTCATGGGCGCCTTCACGGGCGGGCGCGCGACGGCTGAGGAGCAAAAGCGGCTTGGCGGCGAGATAGAAAAGGACGTGCTTTACGAGCTCGCGCGCTTCCACTTCATTGATGACGACTCGCTTCTTGAGGAGATGAAGCAGGACATGGTGACCGGCAGGCTCCTGACTGGCGAATACAAGCAGAAGTACGTCCCCCACATGCTTGCATGGCTGAAGGCGCACCAGGAAAAGAAGAAGGAAATGCTTCCGAAAGCGAGAAAGATGCTTGAAAAGGCGGAAAAGGAAGGCTAGTTTTGAAGGGCTGGGAAACGGAAAAAGAAAGGCAAAAAACAAAAAGGGAAAAAGACGGCTACTTCGATGGCTTGGCGGATGGCTTTGCCGCCGCCCCCTGCGCCGCGCCGTCCTTCACCGCCGCAACCTCCTTCACGCCCTTCTGGGCGCTGTCAATTGGAAGCGGGTCAGGCTCAATCTTCACGTCCTTTATCACGTTTATGCCCGCGTAGGCAAACCTGAACGCAGGCTGGCTGTTAAGGAAGTTGAACACTCCCCCCCTTGGCGTCTTGCCTTCCAAGCCGTCGGTGTTGTAGACCACAATCTCGCGCAGCGAGTCCGCCACCGTGCTCGAGCTTCCGCCAGTGTAGCCGCGGTTCTTCCACAAAAGCGACACCTTGAAGTCCTTGTCAGGGTCCTGCGAGGACACAAGGTTGTAGCGCATGTTGTCCTGGAACCAGATCTCGTCCGAGTATATTGCAACCTCTGCCCAGCTCATATCCAATCCCTTGATGCCGCGGTGCGTCTGGTACACGTGTATCTTCACCTGGTTATTCGTTCCGCTCTGCGTGAATGTGTATGTCGTGCCGGGGTTAATCTGTAGCTGTCCGATCACATTCATGTTGGTGTCCAGCACGTCCACCAGCGCAGGGTATTGCATGCCTCCGTATGTCTGGTAGGACTGCAGGACATTGTTCAGCCTTACTGAAAACGGCGTGGACTGGAGCACCGTGCTGCTTGGCGTGTACACGCGCAGGCTCTGCACATTGTAGGTTCCAAGGTCGGCCTCCTCAATCACCGAATTGGATGTGTTGAAAAGGGTGTAGGTCAACCCCATGAACGTGTGGTTCACGGCAGGGTCAGGGCATACCGCATCGGTGCCTGCGAGCTGGCTCCCATAATAGAAGGCAATCTTCGCTCCGAGCGCATTGTTCGGGCATGACATGGCAACCGTCCCATTGAAGACCATGGTGAGGTTGGTTCCCTCCAGGCTCTGGCCAGGCGTGAGATACATTCTGTTGTAGCCGCCTAGTGTCGCCTTGCCCGGGGAGCCCGGGGTCGCACTGTAGACCGTGATTCCGTGCCAGATGTCTCCTATGCACATTACCGTCTGGTTGTTCGTGCCAAGCGGATTGATCGTCACGCTGTAGCCTGCGCCGCACGAGCTTGAAGCCTGCACGGACTGAAGGAGAATGCTGTCGAACCCTGCGTGCAGGATTGAGTCATCCATAGTGTTCAGTATGCCGTACTTGCTCTCATGGGCAAGCCTTATCCGCCCGCCGTTAATCGCTGCCGTTGAGCTTGCAAGAGGCGCGGTCGGTGCCACCATCTCGGAAATCACCCATTCCTTGTTGAGGAACCGCACGCCCACGCGGTGGCTGCCTGTACGGGAACTCAAATTGCTGCAAGATGTATAATCATCGGGCGTTGATGCGTTGAGTCCTCCTGTGCACACAGGTATGCCGAAGTCGTTTCCCTCGAACTTTGCGCTTGATGCCATCGCGGAGTACCTGTTCACCACAATGTCCTTCAGGCCCGAGTCATATATCACCCCGTTTGGCTTGGTGCCCGCCCAGTATGCCTGCTTCTCGACATAAGGGCCAAGGGATGACTGCTGGTCAATCACTGCGTAGTCCGCGAAAGGCGCGTACTCGCCGCCTCCAATCCTGAAAAGGTTCCTGGCAATCGTGGTGCCCTGCTCGACCGAGCGAAGGGGCGAGGTTATCGCGCCTCCCGTGTCCGGGTCTGAAAGCATCGAGGGGTACTGGTCCTCTGGAAGCGTGTTCTGCCTGTTCTTCGGCGTCCTGTCCACGGTCTCTGTTATCAATGTCTCAAGCGTGTACTGCGGCCAGCCGGTGGAGCCGACCGGAGGCTCTGACGTCCTGAAAACAAACGAGGGCTTTGCAAACTTGGTCGCAACCTGCGCAGTCGCGTCGGTTGTCCCCACAGAGAGCCAGCGCGAGCCGCGCTCGGTAATGAAAGTCGGCTCGTAGGAAACATAGCTTCCCCCCATCGATCCAAGGTAGTATACCTGCTGGGGCGCGTTGTCATTCTCCCTGAACCTCATGGTCGGGTAGCTTGAGTTTGAAATGTACTCTATTGCAGTGTTTGCGCCGCCAATCCCTATCCCTTCGTTCAGGGCCATGGTGTGCCTGGTGCTTCCGGAAATAAGGGCATCCTCGAACCTGAGGAAACCCCACGTTGTTCCAGGGTCGCCGGCGACTTTCACGCCAATCATCGGGTTAGTGAATATGACATCATTCCAGTTCCAGCAGTCCCTTCCAGGCACCTTCCAGAAGGCGCGCGGCGCCCACTGGGCGGTATTTGCGGACTGATAATATGTCCCGTTGAGCGAGGTGGAGCCGTTGCCTGTAAGGCCTATCGGGTCGAAGAGCACCTTGCTGAAATAGTAATTGCCTGAAAGGGCGTCGTCAGGCCCTCCGAAAATGGGCTTGTTGGATGCAATCTGTATAATCTTTGCATTCTGGTATGAAAAGTCTCCGGACGAGGTGGCTGCGCAGGCGGCATCGCCAGGCTGCGTTGCCACGCGATAGCTGTCTGCAGGAAGCGCGGCATATGTCAATGGGACGACCGAATAGGCGCTTGCAAAAGCAAGCGAAAACGCCATCATTATCCCGAGCAGAATTGCGTTATACCTCATGTCTCCACCTCTCCTCTTTTTTCTTGACCGAACACTTTTTATATATAGTGGTTAATCCTGTTTTCACCATTTATGAAAACATATACCCTGCTGCACGCTTTGATGCCGCGCGCCGTGCTTAAAAGGGATCCCCGGCTCCCGCCCGGGACGGATATATAAGGCTTTTGTGGCCCGATGTGGCTTTCACGACGTGGAAGAAAGAAGCGCGCTTTGCTGCATATTATGTTTGCTGGAACATATATTTGCGCACGTTTTTGTTCGGCGCAATGTCAGTACCTGATGCCCTTCCTTGCCTGCGCAATCCTGGGCACCATTGCGTTTGCCGCCGCCTGCTCAACCTGGTCCGCACGGTGCATCACGCCGTCCGAGAACCAGCCCAGCGCGCCCTGGCGCCTGCCGATGCCCTCCACCCCTGCAAGCTTTGCCATCACTGCCGACAGGTCGCTCTTCCCCCTGATTTTCCTTGCCACCCAGGAAGGGACGCAAAAGCCCGCGCCTGTCCCGAATGTCGCCTTTTCCCCGTCAAACATGCAGCAGACGGTGATGTCGAAAAACTCGCCCTTCCTGATTTCAAACAGGCCGCTCTCTATTCCGAGCGAATAGTCGCATTTTCCAATTGAGCGCTTGAATGCAGCGCGCGCACGGTTCTCCGCGCCCCTGAAAGTCTCGGCATCGAACGGGTGGTGGCTCACGCGCGAATCCTCCTTGTGCCCGCGCAGGGCGAATTTCCTGCCGAACACGCGCGCGAGCGCGGTCCTCGCCCCGGCCAGCTTTGTCGGGTTGTCCGTGCCTGCCTGTATTCTTAGCGGGCGGAGCAGTTTCCCCCTCACATCCGTCTTTCCATGGAAAATGTCCGCGCACGAGATTTTCTTGAGGTTGTCCGCATAGGCAAGGGGGGCTGAAATTATTTTGAGGGCAGGCAGGCCCCTCCTGCGGCGGAGCGCGTTTATCTTTTGCGCGCCCTGCACCGTTTCCTCGCTCACGATTATCGCATCCGCCTCCACGCTGTCCGCAACGTCGCTCTCGCCCTCTATTTTCACAATCGTTGCCCGCGCCAGCAGCCCGTTGTGCGCGAGGTTCCTCCTAAGGTTAGCCAGGCGCTTCTCATAGGAAAAGGAAGGGTAAATCTTGTGCGCGCGCACGTACCTGTCCGATGTCAGGCCTATGGTGATGCGTGAGAATTCGCCGCATTCCACAAGGAGCTTGGCGTGGCCTGCATGCACGTAAGTGAAAGTCCCGCCTATTATGCAATGCGCCATGGGATATCAACCCGGAATCACTGGCACGAAACAAGCCGCTTTATCTCGTCGGAGGGCAGCACCTTTGCGTGCGCCTGCCCGTCCACCACGAGCGTGGGCGCGGACGTGATGTTGTATTTCATCCGTATCATGTCCAGGGTCGCCATGCTCTCCTTTATGTCCATGACAAACGTGCGCACATTGGGGCACGACGCGCGGACGGAGTCCAGTATCTTCCCCTGCACCTGGCACTCGCTGCACGACGGGTCGGACGAGTAGATGTACAGCACGTCCGAATGCGTGGCGTTGCAGTACTGCCTTTCCATCCGGGAGACCTGCCAGAGCTGGATGTTGGAAAGCAGGAACTGGCGCTTGAGCGCGAAGAACTCGGCGAACATGTTCGCCCTCTCGTACGCGAGCATGCGCTCCATCAGGCCGTTTGTCTTGGTGATTTTCTGCTGGTATGCCGTGTCTATTATCCTGCAATATTCCGCGCTTGGCTGCTCCACGCGCAGGAGCGCCACCGCGCTTTCCAGGTCCGCAGTCTCAGTGGAGAACGATGCCAAGTCATTTGAGAAGCGCAGCAGCCGCTGCATGTCCATGTAGTCAATCACGGAAAGCGTGATGAAGAACAGGTTGACCATGAGGATGGCCGCCATCGCGTACTTGAGGTTCACCATTGCAAATCACTGCCCCGCATCTCCTTGTACAGGCTATAAACATAAAAACCAGCGTTCACGAACGGGTAGACGAATATCACCATCAGGAGCCCCGGCACTTTCCCGATGTCCAGCCTCTCCTTGATGAGCGACAGGCTTATCCAAAGGAAGAAGACATAGGTGAGCAGGAAGGACAGGAACATGAGCGCGTCCGCCCTTATGTAAAGCGGGTCGAACGCAAGGGACGGGACCTGCCCGTATGCTGCGAACTGCGCCGCCTGCAGCCCGCTTTCATACGCGAAGCGCGCGCCCCGCGCAAGCACGAAAAAGAAAGACACTATGGTTATCGGCACATACGCCGCGGTGACCGGGAAGGAAAACGTGCCCACGTCCGCATACTTGTCGTTGAAGAGGAGCTCCTTGTAGAGCGCGAGGTTGAACATGGTGCCGCGGTACCACCGTATCCTCTGCCTCATCAGGCCTGAGAAATGGGGCGGCACCTCGGTTGGCACGTTGATCGGCAGGTAGCCTATCTGGTAGTGCGACTTGTGGAGCTTGAGGCCCATCTCGAAGTCCTCGGTGATGTTGTTCTCGTCGAAGCCGCCGATTTTCT